>Ga0302325_10002770_pt1 | contig 42177 bp, 36 predicted proteins | sample Palsa_T0_2_FD_201948 | JGI IMG/M metagenome (GOLD analysis project Ga0302325, IMG submission 201948) | Peat permafrost microbial communities from Stordalen Mire near Abisko, Sweden - Palsa_T0_2 | ecosystem: Environmental > Terrestrial > Soil > Palsa > Peat permafrost | place: Sweden: Abisko...
TTCTCGAGCGATAAGTCATAGCGCTCGAAGTCGATCTCGAACCCGACGACCTCGGGTGCGGCGACGCGCAGCGCGTCGACGAGCAGCTCTTGTCCGGTTTGGTCGCCTTCGAGCAGGACGATCGTCGGTCGCTTCACGGCCCGGCCGTTCGCGGCGCGCGGCGCGGGCTCCGCTCGCGGGCGGACAGGTGAGGAACCCCTCGCAACGGGAAGTCGGTGACCAATGGCTCGCGTTCGGCGCAAGACCAGCGCGGCGACCCGCTGGAACCTCGAGATCGCCGGGATCATCGCGCTCGGCTTCGCGTTGCTGCTGGGCATCACGCTGGTCGCTCCACCCGGGCGCACCGGAGTGATCGGCGGTGCGATCGCGTTCGCGCTCCACGCGCTGTTCGGCGTCGCGGCCGGGTTGTTCGTCGTGCTGATCGCGCTGATCGCCGCGATCGTCTTCCTCGAGATCAACGTGCCCAAGATGATCGCGACGCTGGGCGGCGCGGCGTGCGCGTACTTCATCGCGCTCGACATCGCGCTCGCGGCGAGCGGTCGCGAAGGCGGACTGTTGGGCAACGCGTTGGATCGCGGGCTGCGGGCGCTGCTGGGCGACGTCGGCGTCTGGATCGTCGTGTCGGTCGGCGTGCTGGCGGTGACGGTCGCGATCACAGGCGTGAGCCTCAAGCGCGTCATCGGCTGGTGCGCCGCGCGGCTGGCGGCGCTGCGGCCCGCCACCGCCCCGCGTTCCCTGCGCGAAGCGTTCCATCTGCCGGCGCTGCCCGGCCCCGGCGGCCGGCCCGCGACCGCCGTCGCGGCGCCGAGCGCCGTCGAGCGCGAGCCGGTGCGGTTCTACGACCGCGGCGTCGAGGAAGATGAGGATCTCGGTGACGACGAGGACCTCGACGAAGACGAGCTGGACGACGCGCAAGACACGGAGCTCGACGATGACGAGCTCGACGACGAAGAGTACGACGACGAAGACGAAGAGGAACTCGCCGACGAGCCCGATGACGACGCCCCCGGCGAGGTCGAATGGGAGGTGCAGGACCGGCGGCTGACCGCGCTGCCGGTGATCAGCGGGGAATACGAGGACGTTCCGTTGCGCCGGCCGCCGTACGTGCTGCCCGACGTCGAAGCGATCTTCGATCCGCCGCAGCTGCAGAAGATCGACGATGCCAGCCGCGCGCACGTCCTCGAAGACACCCTCGCATCGTTCGGCGTCGGCGCGAAGGTGACGCACATCGAGCGCGGCCCGTCGATCACGCGCTACGAACTGCGGCCCGAGCGCGGCGTGAAGATCTCGCGCATCTCGTCGCTGACCGACGACCTGGCCTTGGCGCTCGCGGCGACCTCGGTCCGGATCGAGGCGCCGATCCCGGGCAAGTCGGCGGTCGGGATCGAGGTGCCCAACGCGACGGTGTCGATCGTGGCGATCCGCGAGATCCTCGAACGGATTCCGCAGGGCGTGCCGCCGCTCTCGATGGCGCTGGGCAAGGACATCACCGGCCGGCCGGTGTTCGGCGACCTGTCGAAGATGCCGCACTTGCTGGTGGCGGGCGCCACCGGCGCCGGCAAATCGGTCTGTCTGAACTGCATCATCGCGTCACTCTTGTGCACCGCGACGCCGGATCAGCTCGAGCTGCTGATGATCGATCCCAAGCGCGTCGAGCTGACCGTCTACAACGGCATCCCGCACCTGCGCAACGAGGTGATCACCGATCCGAGCATGGCGGCGGGCGCGCTCAACAAGATCACCAACGAGATGGACACGCGCTACGAGCGCTTCGCCAAAGCCGGCGTGCGCAAGATCGAAGAGTACAACGCGAAGTTCCCCGACGAGAAGCTGCCGTACATCGTCGTGATCATCGACGAGCTGGCCGACCTGATGCTGATCGCGCCGGCCAAGGTCGAGATGCTGGTGATGCGCTTGGCGCAGTTGGCCCGCGCGACCGGGATCCATCTCGTCGTCGCCACGCAGCGGCCGTCGGTCGACGTCATCACCGGCCTGATCAAGGCGAACATCCCGTCACGCATCGCGTTCGCGGTCAGCTCGCAGGTCGACTCGCGGGTGATCCTCGACATGGGCGGAGCGGAGCGGCTGCTCGGGCGCGGCGACATGCTCTACCTGCCGATCGACGCGCCCAAACCGATCCGCGCGCAGGGTGCGCTGGTCACCGGACCCGAGATCGACCGGCTCGTCGCGCACTGGCAGCGCCAAGCCGATCCGGCCGAGCGCAAGTCGATGGAGATCGTGCCGATCCGCGAGGACGACGAGCGCGCGGGCGCGGACCGCAAGGTCGACGAGCTGTGGTACGACGCGGCGAAGTTCTTGCTCGACTCGCGCGTCGCCAAGGGCGAGCCAGGCGTCGGCTCGACGGCGGCGCTGCAAGCGCGTTTCTCGATCGGGCACCCGCGCGCGGTGCGCTTGATGCGCGTGCTCGAAGAGTTCGGCATCGTCGGCCCCAACGAGGGCACCAAGCCGCGCAACGTCGTGCTCGAAAGCCCGGCCGACCTCGAGCGGCTGGCCGACCGCATCGGGCGACCGGCCCAGACGGACCTGTTCGCCGGGTGACGCGCGCGCCGGCGAGCGTTCGCAGCGGAACGCTGGCGATCGGGGCGCTCGCCGCCCTGTTCTACGTCTGGCTCGGCGCGGCCGTGTCACACACCGCGCCGTTCGGCGTCGATCTGGCCGGTCGCGCGCTGGCCGGTCAGGCGCCGGGGCTGGCGCTGATCTTCACCGAGTCGTGCTGGTGGGTGGCCCTGGTCTCGCTCGGCGTCGTCGCGATCGCGCTCGCGCTTCGCTTTCGCGCCTGGCGGCCGCGCACGATCTATGCGGTCGCGACGACGGTGGTGACGTGGCAGATCAGCGACGCGCTCAAGAACGTCTTCCGCCGCCCTCGACCCGACTATTGGACGGTGATCCACGAGTCGTCGTTCTCGTACTCGAGCGGTCACGCGATGTTCGCGCTGGTCGTCTACTGGACGTGGGCGTGGTTCATCTGGAACAGCGACCTGCCGCGCGCGGTGCGCCTCTTCGTGGCGCCGTTGCTCTTCCTCTGGGGTTGCGGAGTGATCTGGTCGCGGCTTGCGCTCGGAGCGCACTACGTGACCGATCTGATCGGCGGGCTGCTGCTCGGCACCGCCGCGCTCGCGATCGCCAGCGCCATCGGCAGCGCGATCCGTCACGCGCGCACGCCGGCGCCTTAGCGCGTGCGGTGCGCGGAAGGACGTGCGCGCTCCGCACCGTAGCAGCGCCACATGGTCAAGGATATGGCGTTCATCGCCTACTCGGTTCGCGACGTGCCGAAAGCGCGCGAGTTCTACCGCGACGTGCTAGGTCTCACCGAGGGCGGGTTGGCGAGCGACCATTGGGTCGAGTTCGACGTCGGCAATACGACCTTCGGGATCGGCAACGGCGAGCCGCTGGGCATCACGCCGGGGTCGTCGTTCGCGGCGACCTTCGAGGTCGACGACGTCGCCGCCGAGCGCGATCGATTGCTCGCGCGCGGGATCGCGGTCACCGACATCCACGACGCTCCCAACTGCTACAGCGCGTTCGTGACGGATCCCGAAGGCAACAAGTTCGGCATCCATCAACGCAAGTCGGCGTAGCTTCGACCCGCTACCGGTCTGCGGACCGCGATCGGCCACGGGCCGCCGGGATATTTCGCGCACGCCGGCAGGGCCCCGTCGAGCCGCTGGGTAGGTAGGATGCATGGACACGTCCGCCGTGGCGCGCATCGACGAGGACCGCCGCGATCGCACCGGCGTCCCCGAGGTGATCTTCGCCGCCGGGAAATCGCTCGACCACAACCTCGCCCTGGTCGCAGCGGTGTACGCGCGCACCGGCTTCGCCCTGGCCACGCGCATCCCGCCCGAACAGCGCGCGGCGCTGGCGGCGGCCTATCCGGACGCCGAGCTCGAACCGCTGTCGGGCGCGCTGCGGCGCGGCACGCTGCCGCGCACCGGCCAACGCGTCGCCGTCGTGTGCGCGGGGACATCGGATCTGCCGGTCGCCGAAGAGGCGGCCTTCGTTCTCGACGCGCTCGGGCACGACGCGGTGCGCGCGACCGACGTCGGCGTCGCCGGCATCCACCGCTTGTTCGACGCGCTCGACGACATCGCGACGTGCGGGGCGGTCATCGTCGTCGCCGGGATGGAAGGCGCGCTGCCCAGCGTCGTCGCGGGCCTGGTGCGCGCCCCGGTGATCGCCGTGCCGACCAGCGTCGGTTACGGCGCGGCGTTCGACGGGCTGGCGGCGCTGCTCGGGATGCTGACCGCCTGCGCGCCGGGGATCGGCGTGGTGAACATCGACAACGGCTTCGGCGCGGCGGCGCTGGCGCACAAGATCGTCGCGCGATGAGAGCCTGCTACGTCGACATGATCGGCGGCGCTGCCGGCGACATGCTGCTGGCGGCGTTTCTCGATGCGGGCGCCGACCGCGACGCGCTCGAAACCGCGCTGCGCTCGATCGTCTCCGGCGGCTGGTCGCTCGCACCGCAGCGCGTCGTCAAGCGCGGGATCGCCGCGACCTACGCGGGACTCGTCGTGCCGGGCGAGGACGGCGACGAGTTGCACAGCCACCACCATCACGACGATCACGACCACCACGACGATCACGAGCACGATCGCGGCGGGACGCGCACGCTGGGCGACGTGCTGGAGATCGTCGAGCGCAGCGGGCTCACGCCGCGCCAGCGCGAGCGCGCCGCCGCGATCTACCGCAAGCTGGCCGAGGCCGAGGCGCAGACGCACGGCACGACACCAGACGGGGTCCGCTTTCACGAGATCGGCCAGCTCGACGCGATCCTGGACGTCGCGGCGACCTGCGTCGCGCTCGACCTGCTCGAGATCGACGAGCTGCACTGCTCGCCGTTCCCGATCGGTCACGGCAGCGTGAGCATCGAGCACGGGCTGTACCCGAACCCGCCGCCGGCGACCGCGCAGATGCTGCTCGGCTGGCCGACGCGCGCGGTCGACGTCGCCGGCGAGCTCGTGACGCCGACCGCCGCCGCGATCCTCACCACGCTCGCGCGGCCGGGACGTCCCGATCTCGTGCTCGAGCGCATCGGTTACGGCGCGGGACGCAGCGACTTCGCGATCCCCAACGTCACCCGCGTGCTGATCGGCACGCTCGTCGCCGTCCCGCGTTCCGCCGACGGCGCGACCGGACGCGATGACGTGGTCGTCATCGAGACGAACCTCGACGACATGTCGCCGCAGCACTTCGAGCTCGCGCTGGAGCGCGTGTTCGCTGCCGGCGCGCGCGACGCGTGGCTGACGCCGATCGTCATGAAGAAGGGCCGGCCGGCGATCACGCTGTCGGCGATCGCCGCGCCCGCGGACGAGGCGGCGGTCGCGCGCGCGATGCTGAGCCAGACGACCGCGATCGGCGTACGCGTGCGCGACGAGCGCCGGCACGTGCTGCCGCGCGCGACGTCGACCGTGTCGACGCCCTACGGCCCGGTGCGCGTCAAGCGCGCCGGCCTCAACGGCACGGCCCGAGCCCGAGCCGAGTACGAGGACGTGCTGCGCATCGCGCGGGAGCGCGAGCTGCCTCTGCCCGAGGTCGCGCGCGTCATCGACGCGAGCATCGCCGAGGCCGAAGCATGATCGAGACCGTCGGCGCGGAGCTCGACCGGCGCGAAGCGCGGCTGCGCGAGATCTTCCGCGAGCTGGACAGCTGCATCGTCGCGTTCTCCGGCGGTGTCGACTCCGCGCTGGTGCTGCACGTCGCCGCGCAGGAGCTCGGCGCGCGCGCGGTCGGGATCACCGCCCGCAGCGAGTCGCTCGCCGAGCGCGAGTACGAGGGCGCGCTGCGGCTCGCCGGCGCGATCGAGGCGCGTCACGAGGTGATCGAGACGCGCGAGCTGCACGACGCATCGTACGCGGCCAACCCGCTCAACCGCTGCTACTTCTGCAAGACCGAGCTCTACGGCCGGCTGGCCGAGATCGCGCGCGAGCGCGGCATCCCGCACATCGTCGACGGCTACAACCGCGACGACGAAGGCGACTGGCGCCCGGGCCGACAGGCCGCGCGCGAGCACGGCGTGCGCAGCCCGCTGTACGAGGCGGAGTTCCGCAAGCCGGACGTCCGTGCGCTGGCGCGCAAGCTAGGGCTCGAGGTGTGGGACAAACCCGCGCTGGCCTGTCTCTCGTCACGCTTTCCGTACGGAACGCCGATCACGCTCGAGCTGCTGCGCCAAGTCGACCGCGCCGAGCAGGCGGTGCACGACGCGGGACTGCGCGCCTGCCGCGTCCGGCATCACGGCGAGATCGCGCGCATCGAGGTTCCACCCGAAGACGTTGCGGCCGCCGCCGATCCCGAGCGCCGCGCGCGCATCGTCGAAGGCGTGCGCGCCGCCGGCTACCGCTACGTGACCCTCGACCTCGGCGGCTACGTCAGCGGCGAGTTCAACCGTTCCGTATGACGCGATTGGCGTAGCCGACACACTAGGTGAGGCGCGCGAACAGCGCGCCGACGTCGAGCGAGAAGCCGGGGAGCGACGTGTGCTCGAACGTATCGCCCGCGCGCAGCATGCGCACACCGGCACGATCGTGCACCGCAATAGTACGTTGGCGCGGGTCGACGACCACGACCGTTTCCGTACCGGCCGACAGGTACACGGCGATTTTGTGTTCGACGTTGCGGCGCCGATCGTCGGGCGAAAGGATTTCGACCGCGACCGTCGGGGCTCCGAGCGGTAGCTGGACATCGTCGAACGGAGTGTCGGCGGCCAATGCGGCGTACGACAAGAACGAGACATCGGGAACGAGCGGCCGCACGATTTTCCCCGGCGGTGCGACGCGAAAGCGCCATTCGGATCCGACGCGACCGTGATTCCCGCTATCGGACCACTCGGACAACGCAGCACCGATCAACAGTTGTAGCCGCGCGTGCGTGTACGTCGGGCTCACTTTTTGCAGCGCCCGGCCGCGGACCCACTCCGTCTCCGGCTTCGTCTCCGGCAACACGATCTCGTGGATGGACATCCCACGCCAGTCTATCACGCGCGCCGCATGCAATGGCAATACCTCAGCGCAGGGTTGACGTTCGACGCACGAAAGGTAGTGAGGTTCGATGCCTGGTCGCCGCTTCGCCTTAAGCTCCCTTAACGTCGCGCTGATCGTGGTCGCGATTGCGTGCGCGTGCGCCGGTGCCGCTGCGCAGACCGCATCGCCGTCGTCGTCGGCTTCGCCGTCACCGAAGCCGTCGCCGACGCAGCGGCCGGGAACGATACGCTGGTCGGGCGACGTGCACTCGACGTTCATCTCGCAGGGGACCAACGGGCCCGGAACGCAGCCGCCGGAAGGTCCCGACTTCGCAGCCGGCAATCCGCTCTCGCCGGAAACGCCCTACGACGTGTTCTCCAGCGCACCGCTCGTGCCGGGTAACGCGAACGAGACCGCGCTCTACCTGCGCGCGCGTTACGCCGGGCGCACGTTCGACGCAGAGCTGACGCTCGGCGCCGGGTTCGCCGGCGGCAGCGTCACCAACGCCGCCTACTGGGGCGAATCGCTGCTGCCGACGATGAACCCGCACCTCGGCGCGCAGATGCTGCCGTACCACATCGTGTTTCCCACCCACGCCGGCGCCGACGACGCGACCGCGTTCGTGGCGTCGGTACTCGGCGCGAGCGTTGCGAGCAAGGACGGCAACGTCGTGCTGCGCGGCGGCTGGTTCGACCTGACGCAGACCGCGCCGTTCGTCTTCGTGCAGCCGGCGATCACCAACGCGGCGCCGGAGATCGGCATCGCGACGCCCGAAACGCTCGGCGACGGGCCGCCGTCGCTCGACTCGTGGGCAACGCCGCCGCCGTCGTTGCCGCTGCACGGCGTCGACGCGGTCGTCAAGCACGGGCTCGCGACGTTCGAGGCCGCCGACGCCGCGCTGCCCGCGCTGCCCGGCACGGCGGTGCGGATGCGGACGGTCTCAGTCGTCGTCGATCACGGGGAGGGGACCCGCTACGGCGCGCAGTTCCTCAACGTCTCGACCGGCGGCGACCTCGTGTCGACGACCGTGCTGTACGGCGGTGACCCACAGCTCGAACCGACGGCGCAAGGGACGCTGCCGTCGAGCCTGATCGGCGGCCAGCGCCAGCGCATCCTCGGCGCCGATGCCGCGTTCCACGCGACCAAGGCGCTCGATGCGATCGTCGAGATCGCTCGCTCGACCTACGCCGCCGATCACGTGGCGGAGCCCGGGACGGGGAAGGCCGGCGGGTACTACCATGTCGGCCTGTCACACACCGTCAAGCGCACCGCCGCGTCGATCGATCTCTACCGGAACGAAGCCTATTACGCCGACGCGCTGCTGCCGTACGGCGCTCCCGAGAACGTGTGGAGCGTGGCCTGGTCGTGGCCTGGGCAGTGGCTCAAATCGAACTACCAGCTCATCAACGACTTTCCGGTCAACATCAACCGTCAAGGTTATCGCCTCAAGTATGCCGTCAAGGGCGGCGACAGCCCGCTCGACGTGCGCGTCTCCTATGCGAGCTTCGCGCAGATCGTGCCGATCACGTACGCCAACGCGCTGCAGACCGGCTTCGTCGACGGCTTCTTTCTGCCGCAGGCGAACGACGCCGCGACGCTGGGACGCCAGAAACAGTACGGCCTGTTTCTGGGCTATCATCCGCGCTGGCTCGACGTCACGCTCGACTGCGCCGAAGACATGATGCGCCGCCCGGCCGACCTCGGCGCACCGCAGGACACCGTCTCGTACGACAATCCCGAAACGGTGCTGACGTTCTCGCGGCACCTCGGCCGCACGCTGATCGCGTCGGCCGGCCTCGCGCGTTACGGGATGCGCGGCAGCTTCGGCGAGGGCTACACCAACGTCGACTTCGCGCAGCGGGTCGGCTTCGCCGGGCTCGAGCTGCGCGAATCGGCCCATTCATCGTCGCTGCTCACGCTGCGCCGCTCGGCGTTCGGCGGCGTCCCGACCGAGCCCGGCGGCCCGCCCCCGAACTTCACCGGCACCCTGCTCGTCCTCGAACAGCGCTACAGCTTCTAGCCGCCGATCGCGTTACGGCGTCACGTTGATGTGCAACACATTCGTCTTGAGCGTCACGCCGTTCACGTCGTAGAAATACTCGCCCGAGATCGTGTAGTCTCCAGGTGCGAGAGCGTAGCGCCACTTCGACAGAGGCTCTGATTCGACGAATTTCTCCCCGGGAACCAGGCCAATGTCGCGGGCTGCCCCGGCTTCTCCGATGAACGACAGATTTGGCGGAAGGGACTTCCCCTGCGATCCGACCGTAAGGCGCAGATCGAGATGCGCCGCATGTTGCGTTAGAATTGTTCCCGAAGCGTTGCCAGTGTTCTGTATTACAACGGTCAGCATTATTGGTTGATTAGATGCATACCCTGCCTGATCGGAAGACAATTGAACGGTAAATGTTGTGCTCGGTGGTGCCGCTGCAGCAGTTGAAGAGATGAGTATCGCGGCAATAACCAACCGTGCCACGATACGCGAGACTCTTATGTTACGAAACATCTGAACGACCCAGCATGAGCGGTGTGGGAATGACCCGCGGTCTAAACTTCCATCACGACAGGAATCACGATCGGGCGGCGGCGTGATTTTTCGAACACGGCTTTGGAGAGGCCGGAGCGGATGTGTTCCTTGACGTTGCCGATGTCGCGGATACCCTCGACGCTGCAATCGGCGAGGATCGCGCTGAGCTTCTCCTTGAGCTCGTCGATGAGCTCGCCCGACTCGGGCAGATAGTAGACGCCGCGCGAGATCAGATCGGGCCCGGCGACGACGCGCGCTTCCTCGGCGTCGACCGTCACCACCACCATCATGATGCCGTCGCCGGCCAGGTGCTTGCGGTCGCGCAGCACCGCTTCGCCGACGTCGCCGACGCCCGACCCGTCGACCATGACGTTGCCGCCGTAGGTGCGGCCGATCTTCTCGGCGCCTTCCTTGGTGAACTCGAGCACGTCGCCGTTCTCGGCGACGAAGACGTTGTCGCCGGCGACGCCGGTCTGCTGCGCGAGCCGGCCGTGGGTCACGAGCATGCGGTACTCGCCGTGGACCGGGATGAAGTACTTCGGCCGCACGAGGTTGAGCATCAGCAAGAGCTCCTCTTGCGACGCATGGCCCGAGACGTGCGCGTTGCCGCTGCTGCCGTGGATCACGTGCGCACCCAGCCGGTAGAGGTTGTTGATCGTCTTGGAGACCGCTTTCTCGTTGCCCGGGATCGGCGTCGCCGCGATGACGACCGTGTCACCGGGGACGATCTTGAGCAGCTTGTGATCGCGGACCGAGAGCCGGGTCAGCGCCGACATCGGCTCGCCTTGCGACCCGGTCGTCATGATGCAGACCTTGTCGGGCTGGTGCTCCTCGATCTCCTCGAGCCGGATGACCAGCCCCTCGGGGATGTCGAGATAGCCGAGCTGACGCGCGAACTGCACGACGTTCTGCAGCGAGCGCCCGAGGAACGCCACCTTGCGCCCGAAGCGCTTCGACTGGTCGAGCACCTGTTGGATGCGCGGGACGTTCGAGGCGAACGAGGTGACGATAATGCGGCCCGGCGCGCGCGCGAAGATGTTCGAGAACGCTTCGCCGACGATGCGCTCCGAGAGCGTGTGACCCGGCCGTTCGGCGTTGGTCGAGTCGGACAGCATGATCATCACGCCGTCGTCCCCGACGCGCGCGATCGACGCGAAGTCGGCCGGGTCGCCGTCGATCGGCGTCTGATCGAACTTGAAGTCGCCGGTGTGGAACACCGTGCCGAGCGGCGTGCGGATCGCCAGCGAGCACGCTCCGGCCAGCGAGTGGTTGATGTGGATGAACTGCGTCTCGATGCCGCCGAACCGCACGCGGTCGCCTGGCTCGACCTCGCGCGCGTCCCACTCACCGGGCTTGTGCTCCTTGAGCTTGGCGCGGATCAGCGCCAGCGAGAGCGGCGTCCCGACCACCGGCAGCTTGGGGAACTCGCGCAGCAGATAGGGGATGCCGCCGATGTGGTCTTCGTGCCCGTGGGTGACCAAAAGTGCTCGGAACTTGTCCGCCCGCTCCCGGAGATAGGTGAAGTCGTTGATGACGATGTCGACGCCGAACATCTCTTCGTCGGGGAACATCAGGCCGCAGTCGACGACGACCAGGTCGTCGTTGGTCTCGATGACCGTCATGTTGCGGCCGATCTCGCCGCAGCCGCCCAGCGGAACGATGCGGAGGTACGGTTCGCTCGGCGGGAGCGGAACCACGAAGGTGTCGGGGTGCAAGGAACATCCTTGTCGGAAGCGGGCGGGGAGGGAAGGACCTGCGTGAGATACGCGCTCGTCACCGCCGCCCTGCTGGTGCTCTGGGGTCCGATGCTCGCGACCCAGGGCGAACCGTCGACGGTTCCACTTCGGCGCCCGGCTACCCGCCCGACCCCGCGCCCGGCGGCCACCCCGCACCCCGACGCGGCGGCGCTTTACTCGCGGCGTTCGCGGCGGCTCGTGCAATCGTACCTGCGGCTCAAGCTCTGGGAGATGCGCGAGGCCGATCTGGAGCGCGCCCGCAAGGTCATCGAACGGAAGCTCGGGATCGGAACGCTCCTCGGCGAAACACCAGCGCCCCAGCACCGGTAAGTAGGTGCGTCTGTCGCTCGTTTCACGGGAGAGAGCTTTGAGCACGTCTGAGCCCGCCGTCCAGCGCCGCAGCGGCCTGGCCACCGTCGTCGACATCGTCGTCTCGCCGTCCACGGCGTTTGCCGCGTTGCGCGAAGCGCCGACCTGGGGCTGGGCGTTCCTGATCGCGACGGCTCTGGGGATCATCGGGTCGCTCATGTCGGCGCCGGCCCTGATGCACGCACTGGGTGTCATGCTGCCGGCGAAGCTCGCCGCCAGCCCACAGATCGCTCAGCTGTCGCCGGATCAACAACAAAAACAGATCGCGATGATCGTCGGCATCTACAAAGTCGCCCTGGGCCAGTTCGGTTTTGTTTTCATACCGATCATCATCTTGGTCGCGGCACTGGCGCAAGGAGTGGTGCTGCTGATCGGCGACAAGATCGCGCACGGAACTGGGTCGTTCAAGCAGTACTTCGCGCTGAGCGTGAACGTCTCGGCGATCGGGGTCGGCCTGGCGCAGGTCGTCGTCGGCATCATCGTGCTGGTGCGCGGCGCCGATTCGTTCGACACTCCGACGGCCATCTCCGGGACGATCCCCGGTTTGGCACTGCTGGCGCCGGGCGTGCACGGTGCGGCGGGCGCTGCGCTCGGGGTCCTCAACGTGTTCTATCTCTGGGCGACCGTCCTGCTCGCGCTCGGGCTGCAGCGCATCGGCCGCGTACGGGCAGCGGCGGCCTGGATTACGGCGATCGTGCTGCTGGCAATCAACGTCGCGTTCGCCGCCTGGGGCGGAGCGCAGAACGGTTGATGGCCTCCCGACTCGCGCTGGGCGTCGCGCTGGCGGCGTTCGCCCTGTTCGTCGCGCCTGTTGGAACGCCGGCAGCGACGCCGCCGCAGCAACTGCCGGCAGCGACGCCGCCGCTCGATCTGCACGGCGCGGTCGCCTACGCGCTCGACCACGATCCGACGGTCCTGAACCGCCGCGCGACGCTGGCGATGGACGAGTCGACCTATGCGCACGACCACGCCGCCGAGTTCCCGAGCCTCGCCGGGCAGCTCCAGAACCAGATCCTGAAGACGAACGGCAACACGGCCGGCGCGTTCTCCGAGTTCGGCCTCGCGCAGGCTCAGGTCTTCTCGCAGAACGTGGCGCAGATCGAGTCGACCTGGAACCTCTACACGGGCTCGCTGTCGCAAATCCAAGCGCAGCAGGCGAAGCGTCAGGTCGAAGGCGCGCGGGACGATCTCAAGCGGGCCGAGCAGCAGTTGGCCAGCGACGTGGCGGCGGCGTGGTACAACGTGGTGCAGCAGCGCGAGTCGGTCCGGCTGGCGGGTGGTGATCGCACCTACCAGCAGCAACTGCTCGACGCGGCGCGCGCGCAAGAGCGCGTCGGCCGCGCCGCCGGAGTCGACGTCCTGCGCGCGCAGGTCAACGAGCTGCGCAGCGAGGCGACCCTGACCACCGACAACGCCAACGAGGCCAACGCGCGCGAGGCGCTCGCGCAGCGCATCGGCGCGCCGCCCGACACGCCCTTCGCCCTCCCCGCGGCGCTGCCCGAGCCGCCGCTTCCGGAAGTGCCGCTCGACGCGCTGGTCGCCGCCGCACTGGGCGCGCGGACCGACGTGGCGAGCGCACGCGCGCAGGTCGCCGTCGCGCGGCTCGCCGACTCGGCGATCGATTCCGACCGGCGCCCGCAGATCCAACTCACCGGTGCCTTCGGCAACGCCGAGATCCCGACGACCCTCTCGACCGGGCCGACCGTCATCCCGGGCTTCGGCGTGATCCCCGGGTCGTCGGTCACCCGCCCCGGCTTCTGGCAAATCGGCGCGACCTCAACGTGGACGGTGCCGTTCATCGAGTACGGCGCGCGGCGCGCCGCGCACCGGTCGGCCCGCGCGCAACTCGACGCCGCCGAAGCCACGCTCTCGTCTACCGAAGGCCAAGTCGCGGTCGACGTGCGCCAAGCGCTGCGCGGCGTGCAGACGGCGCACGCGAACCTCGCGACGCAGCGCGAAGCCGATCGGCTCGGCGCCGAGTCGGCGCGCATCGCGCAGTTGCAGTACGCCAACGGCTTGATCTCGCTGACCGACGCGACCGCCGCCGAGCAGAGCGCGCTCTCGGCGGCCAACGACCTGGTCGTCGCGCGGGTCAACTACCTCAACGCGCTGGTCCATCTCAGAACGGCGGTCGGCGTCGCCGATCCGCTCACCGTCGTCGAACCGGGGGTCCCGTGATAACCAGTCCCGCGCTGAGCAGTCCAGTGAAGAGCAACCGCCGCCGCAACCTGCTCATCTTGATCGGCGGGTTGCTCGCGATCGTCGTCATCGGTGCGATCGCCGCGCGGCCGCACGCGAGCGCGATCACCGCGCGCGTCGTCACCGTGACCTACACGCACTATCAAACGAAGCTCCCCGAGACCGGCGTCGTGCAGCGCCCGCAAACGCAGACGCTCGCCGCGCTCGTCTCGGGTAACCTCGACCGCGTCTTCGTGCGGCCCGGGCAGCACGTGAGCTCGGGGCAGCTGCTGGCGACGATCTCCAACCCGCAGCTCGCCGACGCCGAGGCGACCGCCCGGCAAGCGTACTTGTCGGCGCAAGGACGCGCGCGCACGATCGCTTCGACCAACGCGACGCTGCCGGCCCAGAACCGGTCGGCCGTCGTTCAGGCGGAAGCGAACTTGGAGACGGCGCGCTTCACCTTGAACCAAGCGATCCAGGATCAGCGGGCCGGGGCGCAGTCGGGGCTGGGCTACGGCGGCACGTCGGCGGCGCAGCAGCGCGCCGCCGCCGACACGAACGTCGCGCAGCGGGCAACCGATCTGAGCGAGGCAAAGCGCATCGCCGACGCCGACCGTGCGCTGCTCGCGCAGAAGGCGATCGCGCGCAATACCGTCGATGCCGACGTCGCCAAGCAGCAGCAGGCGCAAGTCGCCTACGATCAGGCCGTTCGCGACCGTGAAGAGACGTACGCCCAGATCAGCCGTCAAGGACCCGTGTTGTCCGATCGCGTCAGGGCCGACCGCGACGCCGTCACGCAAGCGGAGGCGGCGCTCGCCTCCGCGCGCGCCAATGCCGCGCAGGACAAGAGCGGCGACGTCGAGGCGGCCGAGGCCGACGAGCAGAAGGCCCACGAAGACTGGCGCTACGCCGCCGACCAAGTCGCGCGCACGCGCATTGTCGCTCCGTTCAGCGGCGTGGTGCAGACGATCGCGACCGAGACCGCCGACACGCTGCGCCCCCTGCAGCCCGGCGACGCTGTGACGACCGGTCAGGCGATCGTGACCATCTCCGCCGACACCGGCTTCGTCGTGCGCACCAAGGTCGACGAACAGGACATCGCCGCCGTGCGCGCCGGTCAGCCCGCGATCATCTCGGGCGAGGATCTCGGTACCGACACGCTGCCCGGCCACGTCGTGCTGATCGGTGCCGTCGCGCAGAAGAGCGACGATCCGTCGAACACGGCGCGCCAGATCGTCACCACCGTTGCGCTCGACCGCACGGTGCCGTATCTGCGCGACGGGATGACGGTCGACGTCGACATCGTCACCCAGAACCGGCAGCACGTGCTGGTCGTTCCGAACGACGCGATTCGGCGCGATGACGCCGACAAGCCCTACGTCTTGGTGGTCGTCGACCGCAGCACCGTCAAGCGCAGCGTGCAGCTCGGGACGACCGGCGACACCCAGGCGATCGTCCGGTCGGGGGTCAAACCGGGCGACACCGTCGTCGCGGAACGCAACGTCGGCATCGTCGCCGGCATCCACGTCACGCCGACGATGATGCCGACGGTCACGCCGTCCGCGAAGCCGTGATCGTTCGCGCCGCCGGAGCCGGCCGGTGCTGAGGCGGCTCGGCGACTATCTCGGCGAGGCGTTCGGCGCGATCTGGCGCAACCGGATGCGGTCGATCCTCACCATGCTCGGGATGATCATCGGCACGTCCTCGATCATCGGTGTGCTCGGGATCAGTCGCGCCGCGTCGGGCGGAATCACCGGAACCCTGAACTCGTTCGGCGATCAAGGTCTGTCGATTAGCGTCGATCCGAACCAAGACGACCCGGAATCGGCCGCGATACAGTATCGCGACGCCCGGGCGATCGAAGACGGCGCGGGGTCGCTGCTCGCCCACGTCGAGCCGAGCTACCAACGCAACATGCAGATGCGCGCCAGTGGTGTGACGACGACCTCGATCGCGTTCTCCGACAGCGACTATCATCCGGGCAGCACGCTGGTGATGCGCGAAGGCCGCCGGCTGACGGCCGACGACGTCGCGACGGCCGCCCACGTTTGCGATTTGACCTCACAGCTGGCCGACAAGCTGTTCAAGGGCGTTTCGGCGCTCGGGAAGACAATCCAGTTCGGCGGTTCGCGCTGCGAGGTGGTCGGCGTGTTCGAGGAGCTCAAGGGCGGCCTGTTCAACGCTGCCGGCGGCAACGAGCTGCTGTTCTTACCCTATACGACGTTCCATGAGATCGCGCCGGGTCCGACCGACGGGATCGAGCTCTACGCTGCACCCGGCGTGACCGTAGCTCAGGTCAGCGAGGCGGTCGACGCCGTGTTGCAGCGGCTGCACGGTCCGCGGGCGCAATATGTGACCAACGACAACCAGGCGCAGATTCAGGGCTTCAACACCGTGTTGGGGATCGTCGCGATCGGCTTGACCGCGATCGGCAGCGTCGCGTTGCTCGTCGCCGGCATCGGCATCATGAACATCATGCTCGTTTCGGTGACCGAGCGCACGCGGGAGATCGGATTGCGCAAGGCGATCGGCGCGCGGCGCGGCGATGTCGCGCTGCAGTTCCTGCTCGAGGCCATTCTGCTGTCGTTCATGGGCGGCGGCATCGGAACGGTGCTCGGCTTTCTCGCGACGCTCGCGGCCTACTCTTCGATCTCGTCGTTCGTCGGGGCGGCGCCGATTCCGTATCTGCTCATCATCTCGGTCGCGGTCGGCTTCTCGACGCTGGTGGGCTGCGTGTTCGGCACGTACCCGGCGATCCGTGCCGCGCGCATGGATCCGATCGCGGCGCTGCGGTCGTGAACTTCTCGCTGTACTTCGCCGAAGCGTTCTCGGTCCTGCTGGCCAACCGGGTGCGCAGTCTGCTGACGATCTCCGGTCTCATCATCGGCGTCACGGCCGTGATCGCGATCCAAGTGCTCGGCGCCGGTATGGCGGGGGCGGTGACCGGGATTCTCGGAGCGCTCAACGACCAGACGTTCGTGGTGCTGCCGAACCAGCGCCAAGCCGACTTCACCCGCGCGGCGATCCGGCCGGTCGACATGCAGCGCGCCTCGCAGCAGATCCCCAACGTCGCGGTGATGCTTCCGGCCGGAGGCCAGCGGATGGTGATCACGCTGGGCCACCAACATCCGCACGTCAACGTCGGTCCCGGCGTTCCCGAGCGCTACGCGACCACGACGCCGATCCGGTTCGGGCGCAAGTACGACGATGACGACATCGCCGGGGCGCGCAGCGTCTGCATCCTGTCGGACATCGCCTACACGAAGCTCGGCCTCACCGATGACCCGACCGGCAGATCGCTGCGCATCGGCGATCACCGCTATACGATCATCGGCGTGCTCGGCGCCGACAAGTCGGGCATGTTGCCGACAAACTTCAACCTCGACGTCACGATCCCGTACACCGCCTACGAGCGCAACATCCAGCACGGTCACCCGATCCTGTTCGCGCGCGTCCTGATGGACGACGGCTCGAAGGTCGAGCAAACCGAGACCGACACACTGAACTGGCTGCGCAAGCTCAAGGGTGACCGCGTCGAGTACCAAACATTCGACCGTAAGACCCTCAGCAAAGGCATCGACGGCGTCTTCAGCGTGATCACGGTCGTCGTCGGGCTGATCGGTGCCGTCTCGCTGCTCGTCGCCGGGATCGGCATCCTGAACATCATGCTCGTCAGCGTGGCCGAGCGCACCCGAGAGATCGGGCTGCGCAAGGCGATCGGCGCGACGCGCATGCAGGTGCTGCTGCAGTTCTTCATCGAGGCGCTCGCGCTGTCGGGCTTCGGGTGCGCCGCGGGGCTCGTGCTCGGCGTGACCATCGGCGCGCTCGTCAACGATCTGGCGATCGTGAAGATCTCCGGCGTCGTCGCGCCGATCCCGTGGCTGAACGCCATCCTGATCGCGACGATCTTCACCACCGTGGTGACGGTCGCGTTCGGAACCTATCCGGCCTGGCGCGCCGCGACGCTGGATCCGATCGAGGCGCTGCGCTATGAATAGCCGCTTCGGCGGCGGCGCCGCGATCGACGTGCGCGACGTCACCAAGACGTACTCGCTGGGCGACGTGAAGGTCGAAGCGCTGCGCGGGGTGACGTTCACCATCGACCGCGGCGAGTACGTCGCGATCATGGGTCCTTCGGGATCCGGCAAGTCGACCCTGATGAACCTGCTGGGCTGCCTCGACCGCCCAACGAGCGGCGTCTACTGGCTCGACGGAATCGACGTCTCGACGCTCAACGACGACGAGCTGGCGGCGATCAGGCTGCGCAAGCTGGGCTTCGTGTTCCAAGGATTCAACTTGCTGGCGCGCACCAGCGCGCTCAAGAACGTCGCCCTGCCGCTGTTCTACGCGGGCTTGGGCGCACGCGCGCGCAACGCTGCGGCGACGGCGCAGCTCGAGGAGGTCGGGCTGGGCGACCGGGTCGACCACAAGCCGAGCGAGTTGTCCGGCGGGCAGCAGCAGCGCGTCGCGATCGCGCGCGCGCTGGTCAACGACCCGGCCGTGCTGCTCGCCGACGAGCCGACCGGCAACCTCGACTCTCAGACCAGCGAAGAGATCATGGGGCTGTTCCGCCAGTTGAACGCGGGCGGCCGCACGATCATCATGGTCACGCACGACGAGAACGTCGCCAGCCATGCCAAGCGGATCATCCGCGTCAAAGACGGCCGGATCACCTCCGACGAGGCGACCCCGGGTCGCTGACCAGCGACTGCGCCCGCCCGGCGGGAAGGTGCGCGCATTAGAATTTCGAGAAAAGTACGATCCCGTACGTCACTCCGCGCCGCGCGAGCGGTACTGCGAGTGCGTCCACACCCAAGGAGTATTCAGCAAACCGTGAAGTCTCGTACTAGCTTTTTCGGGATGGCTGTCGTCGGCCTGACCGGTGCCATCATCGGCAGCTTCTCGATGATGCTGTTCGCGAGCACCCATTTCGCCGGCGTCGCCGGACCGGGCAACACGCCGCCGGCCGTCAATGCCGCCCCGCTCGTGAGCGGCACGACCGACCAAGACCGGATCATCAACGCGGTCAAGCGCGTCGAACCGTCGGTCGTCGCGCTCGAAGTCACCGTCAACGGAACGCGCCTCATCCCCGCCGACCCGTTGAGCCAGTTCTTCGGCCAAGGCGGCAGCGGCCCCGTGCAGCAGCAGCGCGTCCAAGAGCGCGCCTCGGGCTCGGGCTTCGTCTACTCGCGCGACGGCCTGATCCTCACCAACGCGCACGTCGTGCCGAAGGGGACGTCGTCGATCGTCGTCGTGTTCGCCAACGGCGACCACGAGAAGGCGCACGTCTACGCTTCGAACCCCGGCGTCGACATCGCGCTGGTGAAAGTCGACAACTACGCCAAGCTGCCGCCGCCGGTCGAGTTCGCCGACAGCTCGCGGGTCCAGGCCGGGCAGTGGGCGATCGCCATCGGCGAGCCGCAGGGCCTGCAGCGCTCGGTCGCGGTCGGCGTGATCTCGGGCTTCAACCGTGACGAGCCGATCGCCGGTGACGACCAGCAAGTCCACCTCTACAAGGGACTGCTGCAGACCTCGGCGCCGATCAACCCCGGCAACTCGGGTGGGCCGCTGGTGGATTACGACGGCCGCGTCGTCGGGATCAACCAGTCGACCGCCATGCCGGGCTCGGCGCAGGGCATCGGCTTCGCGATCCCGGCCAACACGGTGACGCAGACCGCGCTGGCGCTGGTCAAGATCCCCGGCCAAACGGTCAACGCGACCGGAACCGGGACCGGCGTCGGCTACCTCGGCATCCTCATGCAGCCGCTCGACAACAACACCCGCACCCAGATCGGCTACCACGATCAGGGCGGCATCGTGATCCAGCAGGTTCAGAGCGGTCAGGCCGCCGACCAGGCCGGACTCGAGCCGGGTGACGTGATCCAGGCGATCAACGGCAAGCCGGTCAACCAGATCACCGACGTGTCCGGCACGGTCAAGGCGCTCAAGCCGGGCACGATGGTCAGCCTGCGCGTCTGGAGCCAGGGCATGAAGAAGAACGTCGAGGTGAAGCTCGGCGAGCAGCCGGCCGCTCTCTACGAGGAGAACCAGCAGCTCAATCCCTAGTGTGTTCGGCCCTTCGACTAGCTCAGGACCGATCCGCCCACCAAGGGCACCGTTCGAGAGGACGGTGCCCTTTTTGTTTTTGGAGGGTTCTGGGGCGCAACCGTTGTGTCAGAAAAACTGTCACAGCTATCGAGTGGAACACAACCGCCCGATCCTCGTATCATAGGCGGTGGCCGCCGTATGGCGGCTCGGCTCACACCCCCTTGAGCTACGGTAAGCGGCAAGGCCCGACTGGAGACAATCCTGACGGCTGGTCCTCGCGGCTCGGAAAGCGAGACAACACAACATCATGGCAAAAGTGGTCGGCATCGACCTCGGCACGACGAACTCCGTCGTCGCCGTGATGGAAGGGCAAAGCCCGACCGTCATCGCCAACTCCGAAGGATCGCGCACGACGCCTTCGGTGGTGGCATTCACCAAGACGGGCGAACGGCTCGTCGGACAGCTGGCGAAGCGCCAAGCCGTCACCAACCCGGATCGTACGATCTCCTCGATCAAGCGGTACATGGGGACCGATCATAAGGTCAAGATCGACGGCAAGGACTACACGCCGCAAGAGATCAGCTCGATGATCCTGCAGAAGCTGGTCAACGACGCGTCGTCGTATCTCGGCGAGCGCGTCACCAAAGCGGTCATCACCGTTCCCGCCTACTTCAACGACGCGCAACGGCAGGCGACCAAGGACGCCGGCAAGATCGCCGGACTCGAAGTGCTGCGCATCATCAACGAGCCGACGGCGGCCGCGCTCGCGTACGGCCTCGACAAGAAGGCCAGCGAGACGATCCTCGTGTGGGATCTCGGCGGCGGCACGTTCGACGTCTCGATCCTCGAGGTCGGCGACGGCGTGTTCGAGGTCAAGGCGACCAACGGCGACACGCATCTCGGCGGCGACGACTACGACGCGCGCGTTCGCGACTGGCTCGTCAGCGAGTTCCGCAAGGAACAGGGCATCGACCTGAGCAGCGACCGCCAAGCGCTCCAGCGCCTCACTGAGGCGGCGGAGAAGGCCAAGATCGAGCTGTCGGGCACCGTTCAGACGACGATCAACCTGCCGTTCATCACGGCCGATCAGAACGGTCCTAAGCACCTCGACGTGACGCTCACCCGCGCCAAGTTCGAAGAGCTGACGCAAGATCTGACCGACCGCTGCGTGCAGCCGTTCAAGAACGCGCTGGCCGACGCGAAGCTCGACGTTGCGCAGATCGACGAGGTCGTGATGGTCGGCGGTTCGACCCGCATGCCCGTCATCCAGGAGCTCGTCAAGAAGCTGACCGGCAAGGAGCTCAACCAGTCCGTCAACCCCGACGAAGTCGTCGCGGTCGGCGCGGCGATCCAGGCCGGCGTGCTCGCCGGTGAGGTGCGCGACGTCGTGCTGCTCGACGTGACCCCGCTGTCGCTGGGTCTCGAGACGCTGGGCGGCGTGAGCACCAAGCTCATCGAGCGCAACACGACGATTCCCACCCGCAAGACGCAAGTCTTCACCACGGCCGAGGACGGCCAGACGTCGGTCGACATCCGCGTTCTCCAAGGCGAGCGCGAGATGGCGAACGACAACAAGGAGCTCGGGCGCTTCAGGCTCGAGGGGATCCCGGCGGCTCCGCGCGGCGTCCCGCAGATCGAGGTCACGTTCAACATCGACGCCAACGGCATCGTGAACGTCTCGGCCAAAGATCTCGGCACCGGCAAGGAGCAGCAGATCCAGATCACCGCGTCGACCAACCTCAACAAGGACGAGGTCGACCGGATGGTGCGCGACGCCGAAGCGTTCGCGGCGGCGGACAAGGCCAAGAAGGAAGAGGCCGAGATCCGCAACAGCGCGAGCTCGCTGATCTACTCGACCGAGAAATCGCTCAAGGAGATCGGCGACAAGGCCGAAGAGAGCGTGCGGGGCGACGTCGAGACGGCGCTGGCCGAGCTCAAGAAGGTCAGCGAGAACGGCAGCGCGGCCGAGGTCAAAACGGCGACCGAGAAGCTCGAGCAGGCCTCGTACAAGCTCGCCGAGGCGATCTACAAGTCGACCGGTGCGTCGACCGACGGCGCGGCCGCGAACGGCGCGAGCGCCGGTCACGAGGAAGCGTCGGCCAACGGCGCAGCCGAACCGAACGAAGACGTGATCGACGCCGAGTTCAAGGAAGCGAAGTAACGCCGACGTGACGGACGATACCGCGACGAGCGCGTCCGCCGAAGGCGCGGACGTGCAGAACGGTGCGACCAGCTCGGTGGCAGTCGGCGGCGAGGACGAACTCGCCGCCGAGCTGGCCGCCGCGCGCGCGCAAGCCGACGAGAACTACAACAAGTTCCTCTACGCGATGGCGGACTTCGAGAACTACAAGAAGCGCGTCGAGCGCCAGCTCGGCGAGATCGCGCTGGCCGGCAAGAAGTCGGTGCTCACCAAGCTCCTGCCGGTGCTCGACAACCTCGAGCGCGCGGTCACGTTCGAGGACTCCGACGGCCTGCGCGGCGGGCTGCAGGCGACGTTGCGCATGTTCGAGGCGGCGCTGGCCGCCGAAGGCGTGAAATCCGTATCGCTGGTAGGGCAGCCGTTCGATCCGCGCTTGGCCGAAGCGATCGCGACGAAACCGACGCCCGAAGGCATCGCCGAGGACACCGTTCTCGACGAAGCCCACAAGGCGTACACGATGGGCGACGAGGTTCTGCGGCCCGCGCAGGTCGTCGTCGCCAAGAACGCGTGAATTACAAGGACTACTACGCGATTCTCGGCGTGCCCAAGAACGCCGCCGAGAAAGACGTCAAGAGCGCGTACCGCAAGCTCGCGCGCAAATGGCATCCGGACGCCAATCCGGACAACGCGCAGCAGGCCGAAGAGAGATTCAAGGACATCCAGGAAGCGTACGAGGTTCTCGGCGATCCCGAGAAGCGCAAGAAGTACGACGTCCTGGGCTCGGATTGGCAGCGCGCCGCGCGCGAAGCCGAGCAGCATCGTTCGTACCGCCAGGCGCAGGGCGCCGATTTCGGCGGCTTCAGCGGCTTCGGCAACAACACCGGAGCCGCCGGCGCGAGTGGGTTCTCCGACTTCTTCGACATGTTCTTCTCGGGGATCGGCCGCCGTCCGACGGCCGGACCGGGAGGCTTCGGCGCGCCCGCGCGCGGTGAGGATCTCGAATCGACGATCGAGCTGACCTTGCACGAAGCGTTCGAAGGCGGCAAGAAAGCCGTCACGCTGCAGATCGAGGACACCTGTCCGCGCTGCCACGGCAGCGGAACCGACCGCAACCGCATATGCCCGCAATGCCACGGTACCGGCCGGGTGCGCGAGACCAAGCGCTTCGACGTGACGATCCCGCGCGGCGTGCGCGACGGTCAGCGCATTCGCTTAGCCGGCCAGGGCGCGACCGGACCCGGCGGCGGCGCGCGCGGCGACCTCTATTTGGTCGTCCGGCTCGGCAGCGACGATCACTACGAGCGCCGCGGCGACGACCTGTACCTCGATCTGCCGGTCAGCATCTACGATCTGATCCTGGGCGCGCAAGTGCTGGTTCCGACGATGGCGGGTGACGTGACGATGACGATCCCGGCCGGCACGCAGAACAACAAGATGCTGCGCCTTTCCGGCAAGGGAATGCCCAAGCTCAAGGACGGCGGCTTCGGCGACGAATACGTCCGTCTCATCGGCCAGCTGCCGATCAATCTCACCGACAAAGAGCAAAAGCTCTTCCACGAGCTGTCCGCCCTGCGCAACGGCAAAGCGTAGGCGTTCGCGCTATCTGGCCACGCGTTCCTCGACCAGAGCGCGCAGCGCGGCGACCTCCGCTCGTAGACCGGCGACTTCCGCACGCAGACCGGCGGTCTGCGCCGACGTCGTGCGCCGCAGCCGCGCGTTCTCGGCGTGCAGAGCTTTGATCGCCGCTAGCGCGACGCCGTCCTCGTCGATCGACGTGATGTGCTTGTCGTCTTCACCGACGCCGAACGCCGCGTAGAAGTCCTGCGCCATCGGACCAACATGTCGGACCCCGCGCTCGGACTTGTAGCTCCAGCGCTCGATCGGCAGCGCCGCCACTTTGTCGAGCACGGCCGCGTCGTCGATCCGAGCGACGTCGGTCTTGAGGTTGCGATCGCTCGCCGAGGCCCAGGTCCCCGAACCGGGCGCCAGCGTCGCGCCGACCGTGTTGGCCGCGTTCGTCCACAGCGTGAAGCCGCCGGTCGCGCGCGCCAGGAATTGGTTCACCGCCGTCGATTCGAGCAGCGTCGCACCGCTGGCGTAGTCGCTCCACACGAAGGACCCGGCGTAGCGTGCGTACGACTTGAAGCCGGCCGCGAAGCTCAGCTCACCAGCGGCATTATCGTCGTAACCGCCGGGCACCGTCGCGTAGGCGCCTTCCGCGTAGCTTCCCTGGCCGCCACCGATGACGGCCGCGCTGCCGGAAACGGTATTGCCGTTGCCGCCGCCGATCACGCCGTACTCGCCTGAAACCGCATTGGTCGAGCCGGCGCCGATGAAACCGTACTCCGCGTTGAGCGTGTTGTCCCCACCGCCGACGAGCGCGGAGTAGTTGCCGCTCGTGGCGATGGCATTGGCGTCGCCGCTGCCGATGAACGCATCGGGCGCGATGATGCTGTTGCCGTCTCCGCCGACGATCCCGGAGTTGTACGCGCTGGTGCCGGTGATCGAGTTGGAATTGCCGGCCCCGATGAACGACTGCCCGTTGTCCGTGCCGGTGCCGCTGAAGATGGTGTTTCCGTATCCGCCGACGACTACCGTGTACTCGTCGCAGGCATTGCTGTCGTAGCCGGCGCCGGCGAAAGCGGCGAACCCCGGGGCGGCGTCGTCCACGCCCGCGCCGATGAACGCGTCGCTCCCCAGCGCCGAGCCTGCGCAGTTCGACGCGCCCAGCGTGTGGCGCTTCGCGGACGACGCGCCGGCCGGGGCCGGTCCGCGTGCGGCCGCGGCCGGCAGCGCCGCAGGCAGTGCCGCGCCGGCATGCGGCGCAGATGAAGCGGCTTCACCCGCGCAACCCGAAAGCGCGGCGCCGCACAGGGCGGCAAGGAACGTGGAAACCCACCGAGCTCGCACAGCAACAGCCTCCGATCGTTGAAAAGCACCCGGCCTGGCAGAAACGCTCAGGTTAGAAAGCCCGCCTGCGAACGCCTGCCTGCGCCACCGCGGGGTCTGGCGCCGGCCGACGGCGTAAGACGGACTCGTGAGCAATAATGCGGATAGCCGTCGCAGCCGGGAGATTCGGCTGGCTTCGCGGCCGCAAGGGGAGCCGACGGCCGAGAACTTCGCGCTCGCGACCGTCGACGTCGGCGAGCCCGGCGACGGCGAGCTGCTGGTGCGCAACACGCTGACGTCGGTCGAGCCGTACATGCGCGGGCGCATGAACGACACCAAGTCGTACGTGCCGCCGTTCGTCGTCGGCGAAGCGCTGACCGGCGCGGCGACGGGCGAGGTGATCGCGTCGCGCGCGCCGGACATCCCGGTCGGCGCGACCGTACTGCACCAGCACGGCTGGCGCGAATACGCGATCGTCCCGGCCAAGACGACGCGGGTCATCGACACCAGCGTGGTGCCGGCCGAGACGTATCTCGGCGCGCTCGGCGGGACGGGCTTTACCGCCTGGGTCGGCTTGCGCATCATCGCCGAAGCGAAAGCCGGCCAGACGCTGTTCGTCTCGGCCGCCGCCGGCGCGGTCGGCTCGATGGTCGTGCAACTCGCCAAGCGCATGGGATTGCGCGTGATCGGCTCGGCCAGCTCGCCCACCAAAGCGCAAGCGGTGCGCGAGCAGTTCGGCGCCGACGCGGCGTTCGACTATCACGACGGCGCGGCCAAGCAGCTGCGCGAGCTCGCGCCCGACGGGATCGACCTGTACTTCGACAACGTCGGCGGCGAGCAGCTCGAAGCGGCGATCTTCGCGACGCGCGAGCACGCGCGCATCGTGCTGTGCGGCGCCGTCTCGCAGTACAACGCCGCCGGGTTGCCGGCTTCGGGACCCCGCAACCTGGCGATCGCGATCGGACGGCGCTTGCGGTTGCAAGGGTTCATCGTCATCGACCACATGGCGCGTTTCGGCGAGTTCATCAAGGAGGTCGCGCCGCTGGTCGCGAGCGGGGAGCTGCGCGCGCCCACCACGTTCGTCGACGGTCTCGAGAACGCGCCCGGCGCGCTGATGGACATTCTCCGTCCGAACGCGACGCTCGGCAAGGTCGTCGTTCGCGTCTGACGGTGTCACGCAACGCTCCCGTTCCGCCGGCGCTCGCCGTGCTCGCGCTGTTCGCGCTGTTCGCGCTCGCGGCGTGCGCGCACGGCGACGGCTATCGCGGCGGGACGTACGCCGCGTTCACGTTTGCGCCGGCGCCGACGGCGGCGCCGCGGCTGAAGCCGACGCCGCAGATCCTGGCGCGCTGGATCGCGGCCGACCGCGCGCAGCTGCGCACGTTGCGGCGCGGCTCGGCGCCGTTTACCGCCTACGAAGCCGACTTGATGAACGCGCTCTACCTCTCCCACCGCGACGCGGAGCTCGAGCGCGAGCTCGCGTTGGTGCGCAGGACGGTTCCCGGCGCGGCCGAGCCGCCGCGCGACCGCGCGTTCGTCGCCGGCGATCTCCGCGCCGGCTTCGACGCCTACGCGACGGGCGCGGCGATGCGAGAACCGCTGTTGCTTGCGCGCGCGGCGCGCTGGAGCGAGGCGATCGCCCGTCTGCGCGGCGTGCACGAACGGGCCTTCGTCGGCAGCTCGATCGCCGCCGCGCTGCTCGAAGGCGACGTCGATGCGGCGTGCGGACGCTACGACGCCGCGCGAACGACGTGGCACCGCGCGTTCTCGACCGGCGTCCCGACCGCCGCCGGACGCGGTCGCTTCTTCCCGGAGTGGACGTCCGCGATGAACCGCCTGGCGCACGAGCGCCATGCCGCGGTGCGCCCGTCGTCGCAGCCCACGTGCCGCGACCTGCCTCGACCGCTGCCGGACCCCACGTCGTAGCAGGAACTTCGCCGCGCCGAGACGGTTTGTAGGTAGAAATGCTCGGCGGCGGTCCTCCGGTCCACTTGATGTGGTCCAACATGTTCAGTCCCGATCGTCCGAAGGTGACGAAGCGGGTCGATCTGCGCCGCATCTTGGCGTTCTTTCGACCGTATGTCGTGCAGGAGAGCGCCGTTCTGGTCTGCATCCTGCTCGTCGCGCTGCTGGGGCTGCTGCCACCGCTGTTCACCCGCTGGCTGATCGACGGCGCCATCCCCAAGCACGACATGCACGCCGTCTGGCTGGCGATCGGCGGAATGATCGCCAGCGCACTGCTCGCCGGCGTCATCGGCGTTTATCAGGGCTACCTGAACTCGGTCGTCGGCGAAGGGATCATGCGCGACATCCGGACCAGCCTGGTCAACCATCTTCACCGGATGCCGCTCTCCTTCTTCACCTCGACCAAGACCGGCGAGATCATGAACCGCGTCTCGAACGACGTCGACAACATCGACAACGTCGTCACCGGGACGCTCGTCTCGATCCTCACGAACGTCTTCACGATGGTCACCACGGTCGTGACGATCCTGGTGCTCGACTGGCGCCTCGCGCTCGTCGCCCTGGCGATCATCCCGCTGATGATCCTGCCGCTCTCTCCGGTCGGGCGCAAGATGTACGACGTCCGCAAGCTGACCCGCGAGAAGCGTGACGAGATCGAGTCGATCACTCAAGAGACGCTGTCGATCTCGGGGATCACGCTGATCAAGTCCTTCGTGCGCGAAGCGTTCGAGCGGCGCCGCTTCTATGCTGCCGGCACCGAGCTGATGAAGCTCGAGATCCGGCTCGGGCTGGTCGGCCGGTGGTTCATCGCCGCGATCGGCGCAATGGTGATCATCGGTCCGGCCGTCGTGTGGCTGTTCGGCGGCTGGCTGGCCATCGCCGGCGGCCTGAGCATCGGCACGATCGTCGCCTTCGTCGCGTACTTGGCCCGGCTCTACGGTCCGGCCTCGACGCTGGCCGGCGTGCAGGTGCAGGTCGTCTCCGCGGCTGCCGTCTTCGAACGCATCTTCGAGTACCTCGACATGGAACCCGAAGGCGCGGAGAAGCCGAACGCCGCAGTGCTCCGCAATGTTCGCGGCGAGATCGCGTTCGAAGACGTGCACTTCTCCTACATTCCCGAGCGAGCCGCGCTCGACGGCGTCTCGTTCCGCGTCTCGCCGGGCCAGATGGCTGCGTTCGTCGGACCGTCGGGCGCCGGCAAGACGACGATCACCCAGCTGGTGCCGCGCTTCTACGACCCGCAATCGGGGACGGTGCGCATCGACGGCCACGACGTGCGCGACGTGACGCTGGCCTCGTTGCGCGAGAACATCGGGATCGTCACCCAAGAGACGTACCTCTTCCACGACACGATCGAGTCGAATCTGCGCTACGCCCGTCCCGATGCGACCGAAGCCGAGGTCGTTGCGGCGGCGCGCGCGGCCAACATCCACGACTTCATCGCGTCGCTGCCTGACGGCTATCGCACGATCGTCGGCGAGCGTGGCCACAAGCTCTCCGGCGGCGAGCGCCAGCGGCTGGCGATCGCGCGCGTCCTGCTCAAGAACCCGTGCGTGCTGATCCTCGACGAAGCGACCAGCGCGCTCGACTCGGCCAACGAAGCCGCGATCCAAGCCGCGCTCGTACCGCTGCTCGAAGGCCGCACCAGCTTGGTCATCGCGCACCGCTTGTCGACGATCCTGGGCGCCGACGTGATCTTCGTCGTCGAAGGCGGGCGCATCGTCGAGCAGGGCACGCACGGCGACCTGCTGGCGCGCGGCGGCGCGTACGCGCGCCTGTACTGGGAGCAGTTCCGCGACCGCGAGACGGCCGTTGTCGTCTGAGGCGTGACGCTCGACGTCCGCGGCCTCACCAAACGCTTCGACCGCCGGACCGCGGTCGACAATGTGTCGTTCGAGGTCGCGCGCGGTGAGATCGTGGCGCTGGTCGGGCCGAACGGGGCGGGCAAGTCGACCACGTTCATGTGCTTGGCCGGGCTCGTTCGTCCCGACGCCGGCACGATCGCGTTCGAGGGCGCGACGCTCGGGCCGCAGCGCGGGCGCACGATCGCACTGATCCCCGAGACGCCGGAGGTCTATCCGCTGCTCACCGTGTGGGAGCACCTGGCGTTCGTCGCCGCGCTCACCAAACAGCCCGCCGGCTGGGAAGACCGCGCCGACGCGCTGCTCGCGCGCTTGGCGATGACGCCGGAACGCGATCGGCTGGGCAACGAGCTCTCCAAAGGGATGCGGCAGAAAACACTGCTGGCCGCGACCGTGCTGGGTGGAACGCCCGTACTGCTGCTGGACGAGCCGATGATCGGTCTCGATCCGCTCGGTCAGCGCGAACTGCGCGCGATCCTGCACGATCTGCGCGCCGAAGGTCACGCGCTGCTGGTCAGCACGCATCTGCTCGAAAGCGCGGCCGCGATGTGCGACCGCATGCTGATTCTCGACCACGGCCAGCTGATCGCGAGCGGAACGATCGGTGAGCTCCGCGCGCAGCACGGCGACGGTTCGCTCGAGGACGTCTTTCTCGACCTCACCCGGCGAACGCAGAACGGCAAGAACCCGTGAACGCGTTGTGGGCACTGACGTACGGCGACCGGCACGCGCTGCTCAACGACTTGCGCGAGCTGCGCCGGCGGCCGGGCCGCGCGTTCATGTGGGCCCTCTATCTGGCCGCCATCACCGCGTTTACGGTGCTCAAAACCACGCCGCGCTCGCCCCGCGTCGCCGCCGCGTCGGCGACCTGGTCGAGCGTCGTCAACGACTTGTTGGTCGGCGGTCTCGCGGTGGGATTCGGCCTGGTGCTGGCGAGCGGACCGGAACGCTGGCTCGGGTTCTTCTCGTCACGCGCCGAGGCGCTGCTGCTGCCGCGCGGCACGCTGCCGCCGGTGCTGGTCGCGAGCTACCTGCAAGTCCGCGCGATCGCGCGCACGCTCGTCGGCGGCGTGTTGCGTTTGGCCTACCTCTTTCTGCTCGCGATTCCCGCCGGCACGACGGTGCACGCGCTCGTCCTGCAGCTGGCCTTCTTCGGTGCCGCCGCCGCCGCAATAACCAGTGTCGCGCTGCCGCGCGCGCTCGCGCGCGGAAAGGCTCGCGTGGCGATGGTCGCGCTGGGAAGCGCGATCGCGCTCGTCGCCGCGCTGCCGCTGGTCGCCGACGCGTTGCGCTGGGTCGAGCCGGCGGCTCTGCCGGTCGCGCTGCGCGGGCTGCCGCACCCCGGCGCCGTCCTGACCGCACTGTCGACCGGCGATCTGCGCGCGATCGCGGTGCCGCTGCTCGTCGCCGCGCTCGCGACCGTAGCGTTTGCGTTCGCGGCGCGCGACGCGTATCCCGAGCTCTACACGATCTCGCTGGCGAATCTCGATTTTCGCGAACGGATGCGCACGCGCCGCAGCCGTAACACCGACACCACCCGCTTCTCGGCGCGCGAGGTCGCCGCGATTCGCAGCACGCGCAGCTCGACGCTGCGCGGAGCGGCGGCGTTCATCTGGGCCGACGCGCTGGCGTTCTCCCGACGCGTCTCGCCGATCACCACAGCCGTCGTGGCGGCGATCACGCTCGTCGTCGGCGCGGGGCTCGCGCTGTTCAGCCGCCGCAGCCCGGAGCTGTTCTACGGCGTTGCGATCGGGACGCTGCCCGGCTTGTGCGTCGCCGTCACCGCGACGATCGGCATACGGCTCGCGCCCGCACTTCGGTTACCGCTGTTTTGGCTCGGCGACGCTCGGCTCACCGCGCGCCTCGCCGCCTGGGCGTTCGGCGGCTTCTGGCGCGACGGCGCGCTGGTCGTGCTGGCCGTCGCGGGGTTTCTCGCCGTCTCCCATCATCCGCTTGGACCACTGCTCGGGCTCGTCGCAGCGCTCGGTTTTCTCGCCCTGACGAGATCGGTCGGCTTGGCCGTGTTCTCGTTGCTGCCGCGAGCGATCGATCAGCGCGGGCCGGCGGTCATGCTGCGTACGCTGCTTTCGTTCGGCCTGATCGCGCCGCCGGTCATCGCCGGCATCGTGACGGCCGTCTTCGTGAGCCGGCAGGGCCCGATCGCGGGAACGCTCGTCGGCACGGTCATCGCGCTGGTCGAAGCGGGAGCGCTCATCGCGTTCGCGGCCTGGCGCCTCGCCGGCCACGTCGACCGCCTCGGCCTCGCTTAGGTGCCCTCTTCCCACCCGAGGACGCGCGCGGTGAGCTCGGTGCGGTTGCGCGAGCTGGTCTTGCGCAACAGCTGCTTGAGGTGGAACGTCGCCGTCGAGCTGGAGATCGACAGCGACTCGCCGATCTCGGTGCTCGACGAACCGCGCAGCACTTCACCCAGCACTTGACCCTCGCGCCGGCTCAGGCCGTAGCGCGTCATCGCGCGCAACACCGTCGCGCGGCGGCGAGCCGGCTCGACCGAGACGAGGTAGAACGATGCCGAGCCGCCGGCCAGTCGCGACAGGCGCACGAACGCGAACGGCAGCGCGCGCGACACGGCGGCGCCGCGCGGCGCGAGGGCGAGCTCGCGGATCAACTGGGCGAGCGTATCGGTCAGCAGCGGCGAGGTGTGACCGTCGCGCGGGCGATACAGCGCGTGCAGCGGCGAGTCTTCGTCGGACGGTTCTTCGGACAGGATCGGGTGCAGCTGCTCGTCGATCACGAACATGACCGGCGAGCTGTGCCGGCGCCACTCGGGCGCGGCTCCGTCGACGATCCAATGGGTGATCGGCGCGCCGTGCTCGGCCAGGAAACGGCGGGTCTCGGCGATCTGAGCGGGGCGGAAACCGCGTGAACCTTCGACCTGCAGCCGGATCACCGCCAGCGGGCCGCCGTGACGGCCGAAGACCAGGAACATCGCGCCGCCGCTGCGGCTGCGCACCGATAGCGCCGGCAGCGGTTCATCGCGCAGCTGCAGGTCGCGCAGCAAGGCGGCGCACTCGGCGTCGTCGGCTCCCTCGACCGCCGACAGGCCGCCGAAGAACGTGCGCACCGCATAGAGATCCGCGCCGGCGATCGCTGCGAAGACATCGGCGGCGTAACCAAGCGCGCCCGACGAATGCTCGTCGAACGCGGTGAAGTGGGGGTTGCCATGAAGGATGGCCCCACGGGTCATGATGCGCTCCACCTCGGCCCTATGGTCCTGGGTCCTTTTCCCTATACCCGCCACGGCGCCCTTCTACCAGAGATCGCGCACCCCGACTCGGCCGGAGGACAGCCAGTCGGCGAAATCCGGCGCCGTCATCGGCTGGGCGACCAAGTAGCCTTGGATGTGCTCGACGCCGTTGGCCGCCAGCCAGCGGGCCTGCTCGCGGTCCTCGACGCCGTCGGCGATGGTCTGGATCTGGAGCGTCTGGGCGACGCCGATCGCGGTGCGCGCCGCCCGCTTCCACTGGCCCTCCTGCGTGGTCGGGTTCGTGACGCGACGGTCGATCTTGATGAAGTCGAGCGGCACGGAGGCCATCGCCGCGAGCGAGGTCGGCGTCGAGCCGAAGCCGTCCAGCCCGATCGGGATACCGAGCCGCCGCGCGTTGCGCAGAAACGTGCCGCCGGCTTCGATGTCGGCGAGGATCGTCGGCTCGCGCACTTCCAGCGCCAGCCGGCTCGACGCGTCGTCGACGTCGCGTAGCAAATTCTCGAGCTCGTCCCACACGACGGAGGTCGCGTTGGAGACGTTGAGGTGGATGCGCACGTCGAGTTGCCGGTTGGCCACGGCCAGTGACTCGGCGACGGCGCGAATCACCTTGATGTCGAGCGCCGACGAGGCCATCGCGTTGCCCCGAAAGTCGAGGAACGCGCGCGGCGTCAGCCAGCCGCGCGACGGATGCCGCCAGCGCATCAGCGCTTCGGCGCCCACCACGCGCATCGTCGTCGCCGAGACGATCGGCTGATAGCAGAGCAGAAAGTCGTTCTCGAAGGTCGCGTCGCGCAGGTGCTCGCGAAACTCCCGGCGAGCGCGGACCTCCTGGCTCAGTCCGTCCCGGTACCAGCGCGCGACGTTGCCGCCGCTTTCCTTGGCCGCGTAGAGCGCCTCGTCGGCGTGCTGCAGCAACGACTCGGGGGACGTGCCGTCCTCCGGCGAGACCGCGATGCCGATGCTGGCCCGCACGACGCTGCTGAAGCCGCCTTCCTGCACTTCGATCAGGACGCGGTCGAGGAACCGCTGCGCGGCCTCGGCCATCTCCAGCTCGTCGTCGACGACCGTGAGGATCGCGACGAACTCGTCGCCGCCGAGCCGTCCGACGAAGTCGTTGCGCCGGATGCTGTCGCGCATCCGACGACCCGCCTCGATCAGCGTTTGGTCGCCGACCGCGTGGCCGAAGGTGTCGTTGATCGCCTTGAAGCCGTCGAGGTCGATGAACAGCACGCCGACCCGTCCCGCGCCGCGCTGGGCCGCAGCGAGCGAGTTGTCGAGATGACGCAGCGTCGCGGTGCGCGAGGGCAGGTCGGTGAGCGGATCGATCGCGCCCTCACGCAGCGGTTCGGTCTCGTCCTCGTTGCGCAGCAGCAGCCGAGCGATGGCGCCGCCGACCGCCCGCGCAACCTCGTGGTTCGCCGAGCGGCCGCGGGCGTAGCGCATGGCGAACACGTACGGCGCGGTCGCGGTCAGCCGGCAGACGTAGCGGCGGTCGTCGAAGCTCTCGCGCGTCGCGACCGCGGTCGCTTCGGCCGCGAACTCGGCTACGCTCTGTTCCGAGACGTCGTCGGCCGCGACGAACGCCACCCGCGCCCCGTCGGCGCCGCAGACGAGCGCAATGTCCGCACCCGCCAGCGGCAGCGCGCCGGCCAGGATCACACGCATCAGATCGGGGGAAGAGCGTCGTGACTCCACGGCCGCGTGAAAGAGCTCCGCTAGGCCATCCATGTCCGCAGTCTCACGTCGCCGCTCAGGCGTCATCAATCTCCAGGTCCTCGAAAGGTTGCGTTCCCGTCTTCACGATGGTGCGCCCGTTGTCGCAGCGGTCCGAACCGAAAATCTCCCCGGGCAGACAGGGCCGATCGTCTCCCGAAATCAGAGGTCGAAAAAGCGGTGTTCGAGCTGGGCCCACCCGACGAATTCGTCCAATTGAAGCGGCGCGGCCAACCCGTTGCCGCGCAGCGCGGTCGCCCCGTGCCGCACGACCCAGCGGGCGCGACCCGAGTCCGGGACAGCCTCGGCGATGACGATCGGGGCCACGACCGAGGCGGCGGCGAGCGCCGCCAGCGTGCCGAGGTCGCCGCGGGCGTCGACCGCGACGAAGTCGATGAGACCGCTCTGGGCGTCGAGCGGCGGGCTCGCCAGATGCCCCGCGCCGACGCCGACGGCGGCCCCGAGGGCGCGCAAGCGGCGCGCGAACGCGGCCAAGCCCGACGGCGCCGCGCCGGGGCGGGGCGCGAGCTCGACCCATAGCTGCCGCCCCGCGTCGCCGCTGCCGAACGCGGTGGCGATCGCCTCGAGCGATGCGTCGGTCGGTTCGCCCAGCGTCAGGTGCACGCGCAGATCGTGGCCGGCCTCGCGCCAGACGTGCTGCGCCTCAGCGGCGCGCGCGATCGTCCAGCATTCCAGCGCCTCGCGCGCCATCCGATCGGCCTCGCCGTCGAGCCGGCGCAACGGCGCCGGCGCGTCCCCTGGCACACTGCGCCAGGTGGTCGTCACCGAGACCGCGCACGGCAAGCCGCTCTGTGCGTCGAAGATCGGTTGATAGCGCAGGTCGACCAGCGCCGCCGGATCGCCGTCGCACAGCATCGTGCGCAACAGCGCGCGCTCGTGGAGCTGACGCCCGGCCGACTCTCGATACCAGTACGGCACGGGGCTGCCAACCGACGCCGCGGCCATCGCCGCGGCGCTCGCCTTCTCGACGAGATCTTCGGGCAACAACCCGTCGGCGGGACACACCGCAACGCCGACGTTGGCGGACACGTCGCCGGCACCGCTCGCCGCGTGCAGCAGCCGGCGCGCGACGACGTCGGCCTCCGCTTCGTTGGCGTCGATCGCGACCAGCGCCAAGAACGTGCCGCCGCCCAAGTGCCCGAGATGATCGTTGGCCCGCACGTCGCGGCGCAGGCTGCGCGCGATCGTCTCGCGGGCGACCGTATCGGACGCGGGCGCTTCGACGTCGACGTAGACCACCGCGAACGAGCGTTTCATCCGGCGAGCGGCGTGAACGAGCTGCTCGAGCCGGTCGAGCGTCGCGCCGGAGTCGGGCAAGTCGGCCGGCGGAACGCCGGCCACGAAGCGGCGGTCGAGCGCCCAGGCGCAGCTCGAGACCACGGCGCGCGCGACCTCGAGCGAGCCTTCGCCCGGTGCTCGCCAGTGCAGCGCGAGGCGCTCGGCACGTCCGCGCGCGAGGCGCGCGACGTAGAGCTCGGGCGTGATCAGCTCGTCTCCGAACGATTGCCGCGCACGTTCGAACAGACGCCGGTTCTTTTCGCCGGCGGTGCCGCCCGGGACGCCGGCGAGCACGCGTTCTTCGTCGAAGACGATCGCGGCGCGCGCGTCGGCCAGCGCGCACGCCAGCGACAGGACGCCGTTGAGCCGGCGCTCGGGCTCCGCGATGCGCTCGAACGCCGACGCCCACGCATGTGCCAGGTGACGCGAACGCGGCGTGCCGCGTTCGCCTGCAGCCCGAATCTTGTACTGTCGCACGGCGGAGTCAGCCTACCTGCGTGGGACGGCACTGTGAACCCTCCCTTCGGGGAGTTTTCTCGCGCCGTCGAACGACGCCCGCGGGCGGGACCGTCAGACGTGCACGTAGCACTAGCTCCCCGGTATGGACAAAGTCGTCGCTTCGTGCGCACAAGCAGTCGCCGATATTCCGAGCGGCGCCTCGATCGCGGTCGGCGGCTTCGGTCTCAACGGCGTGCCGCACAACCTGATCGCGGCGCTGTTCGAGCAAGGCGCGAGCGATTTGGAGACCGTGTCGAACAACTGCGGCGTCGACGGCTGGGGATTGGGCGTGCTGCTCGACGCCAAGCGGATTCGCCGCACGACCGGATCGTACGTCGGCGAGAACAAGGAGTTCGAGCGGCAATATCTGTCCGGCGAGCTGGAGGTCGAGCTCGTGCCGCAGGGGACGCTCGCCGAACGGTTGCGCGCCGGCGGCAGCGGCATTCCCGGCTTCTATACGCCGGCCGGCGTCGGCACGCTGGTCGCCGACGGCGGGCTGCCGTGGCGCTATCATCCCGACGGTTCGGTCGCGCTCGCGTCTCCGAAGAAGCCGGCGCGCAGATTCGGTGACCGCGAGTACGCGCTCGAGGAGGGGATCGTGTGCGACTTCGCGCTGGTCCGCGCGAGCATCGGCGACCGTCACGGCAACCTGATCTTTCACAAGGCGACGCGCAACTTCAACCCGCTGTGCGCGATGGCCGGCCGCGTCACCATCGCCGAGGTCGAACGACTGGTCGAGCCGGGCGAGATCGATCCCGAGCAGGTCCACACCCCGGGGATCTACGTGCAGCGCGTCGTCGAGGTCGGCACTGCCGGCAAGCGCATCGAGCGCGCGACGACGCGCAAACGCCCGTCTTCACCTTCGCCCGACGGAGGCCGCTGATCGTGGCGCTCACGCGAACGCAATTGGCGGCGCGCGTCGCGCAGGAACTGCGCGACGGGCAGTACGTGAACTTGGGGATCGGCCTGCCGACGCTGATCCCGAACTACGTCCCCGACGGCGTCACCGTGGTGCTGCAGAGCGAGAACGGCATCCTCGGCTTCGGTCCGTATCCGTACGAAGGCGAGGAAGACCCCGATCTGATCAACGCCGGCAAAGAGACGGTCACGCTGCTTCCCGGCGCGTCGTTCTTCGACTCGGCGACCTCGTTCGGGATGATCCGCGGCGGGCACGTCGACATTGCGGTGCTCGGCGCGATGCAGGTCGCGCGCAACGGCGACCTGGCCAATTGGGTGATCCCCGGCAAGATGGTCAAGGGGATGGGCGGCGCGATGGATCTCGTGCACGGCGCGAAGCGCGTGATCGTGATGATGGAGCACACCGCCAAGGGCGGCGCGCACAAGATCGTCGAGCGCTGCGACCTGCCGCTCACCGGCAAGGGCGTCGTCCAGCAGATCATCACCGACCTGGCGGTCATCGACGTCGCGCCCGGCGGCCTGGTCCTGCGCGAGCTCGCGCCGGGCGTATCGCTCGACGAGTTGCGCGCGGCGACCGGCGCCCCGCTCGACGTTCCCCACGAACCGGCGGTGATGCGCATCCCGTCACCTTGAGCTTGTCGAAGGGCGGCGTATAGCCGGGTTCGGCCGGGGTTCCGCGCTCGGCCGGTCGAACTTCCCGGTCACTATGTCGATGGCGCCACCGCGACCCCAGACCTCCGACGAAGAGGCGATGATCCTCGACGTCGTTCGCGAGCTCGTCAAGGAGCGCGTCGAACCGCGCGCCGCGGAGATCGACGCGAAGGGCGAGTTCCCGTGGGACATCAAGCAGCTCTTCGCGGAGAACGATCTGCTGGGAATACCGTTCCCGGCCGAGTACGGCGGCTTGGGAGGGTCCTTCGTCACCTACGTCAAGGTCGTCGAGGAAGTCTCGAAGGCGTGCGCGTCGTCGGCGCTGATCATCGCGGTGCAGGAGCTCGGCGCGCTGCCGATCCTCATCGGCGGCACCGACGAGCAGAAAGGGCGCTGGATCCCCGATCTCGCCAGCGGCGCGAAGATCGCCGCGTACGCGCTCACCGAGCCGGGCTCGGGCTCCGACGCGGCCGGCTCGATGCGCACCAAGGCGCGGCGCGACGGCGACGACTACGTGCTCGACGGTTCGAAGATCTGGATCACCAACGGCAGCGTCGCCGACGTCGTCACGGTGTTCGCGGTCACCGATTCGACCAAAGGCGCCAACGGCATCAGCGCGTTCGTGGTCGAGAAGGGCACGCCGGGATTCAACGTCGGCAAGCTCGAGAAGAAGATGGGGATCCGCGGTTCGCCGACGGTCGAGCTCGGTTTCGAGAACTGCCGCGTTCCGGCCGCGAACATGCTCGGCGACGAAGGCCAGGGCTTCAAGATCGCGATGAAAGTGCTCGACAAGTCGCGGCCCGGCATCGCTGCCCAAGCGCTCGGTATCGCGCAAGGCGCGCTCGACTATGCGACCGAGTACACCAAGCAGCGGGTCGCGTTCGGCAAGCCGATCTCCCAGCAACAAGGGCTACAGTTCATGCTGGCCGACATGAAGACCGAAGTCGAGGCCGCCCGCCTGCTGCTCTACGAAGCCGCCCGGAAGTGCGACGAGAACGCCGCCGACGTGACCACCTGGGCCGCGATGGCCAAGCTCAAGTGCGGCGACGTCGCGATGAGCGTCACAACCGACGCGGTCCAGCTGCTCGGCGGCTACGGCTACTCCACCGAGTACCCGGTCGAGCGGATGATGCGCGACGCGAAGATCACCCAGATCTACGAAGGGACCCAGCAGATCCAGCGCATCGTGATCGCTCGATCGATGGTCGGCAAGTGGACGCCGCCGCCGAAGAACTGAGTTCTGCCCGCTTCGGGTAAAACTCGAGCGTGATCCCGGAAGCGCCGACACCGCCGCAGATCCGGCTGACTCGACCACAGTTGATCCGGCTGGTCGTGGTCGGGTTCTTCGTCGTGCTGGGACTGGGCCGGGTCGTCCCGGACTTCATCCGCTTCGTCTACCCCCTGCAGATCTTCCACTACGTCACCGACTACGACGGCAAGGTGATCGCAGCGGCGCCGCGCCCGACGCCCACGGCGGCCGCGCATCGCGCAAGACCGCATCGTGCGGCGCCGCAGCACGTCGCCAAGGCGAAGCGCGCGGCGCACATGCAGGCGCAGCCGACGTCCGAGCCGATCGATTACGCGCTCGTCGGCGATCGCGTTCGTGTCGATCGAATCACGCCGTTCGACCGCAAGCCCGGCCTGGCCGGGCGTGGGTTCACCTACGACAACCCCGACCGTCATCTGCCGGTCGACCGCGACGGCAAGCCGCGCATCCTGCACCTCGTCGCTCGGCCGGAACCGATCCGCGATCGCACGCTGGACCTGCTGCGCATCTTCTTGGTGATCATCGCGGTCGGGCTGGGCGCGATCCTGTTTCTGGTCAAGCCGAGCATCGCGACGGCGTCCTTCTTCATCTTCTGCTTGGGCGCGATCGAGGCTCCGACCACGTACGCCGATCTGGTTCTCCCGACTTGGGTGAACCCGATCCCCGATTCACTCCAGAGCGCGCTGCACGGAATCGTGCGATCGGCGTGGCAGCTCCCCGTGCGTCCTCTCCTGGAATGGATCAGCGACACGCTGCACGGGATGGTGCGCCCGGCGCTGCTGTTGTTCGCCCTGTGTCTGATCGACGGCGACGCCGACGCGCCGCGGGAGCGCGTCTTCGCCTGGTGCGCCGCGGCGCTGGGCCTGGTGCTCGGAACGGTCAACGCGTACTCCTTTTGGCTGCTGACCTACGCTGGACGGCCGGCCGATAGCGTGGCCGTATTCTACAAGGACGCCGACTATGCGGTGATGACGCTGACCGGGATCGCGTTCTTGATCGCGTTCGTGCGAGCGCGGGCGAACGACCGGCACCGCATCGGCTGGATCGTGGCGGCGTTCGTCTTCGCCGGCATCTCGCGACTGATCTCCGACGAGTTCTACCCGGCCTACATCCCGCTGTGGTTCAACAGCATCCTAGTCTCGATGACGATCGTGCCGATCGTCGCCATCTGGATCGCGGTGGTGCGGCACCAGTTCTTCAATGTCGATTTCGTGGTCGGCCGCGCCGTCGTCTACGCGGCGCTGTCCGCGGCCGGACTCGGCACGATCATGATCTGCGAAGAGCTCGGCAGCTACCTCTTCTACAACAACGTCGACGTCGCGTACGGCGTCGTGATCGCCGTATCGATGGCGTTCGGCGCGTTCACCGGCAAGCTCGGCGACATCCTCAAGCATCTGGTCGACCGCTTCATCTTCCGCGACCGGCATCAGCAGCGCGAAGCGCTCGAGTTCATCGCGGGCTACATCCTCGACGCCTTGAACGCCGAGGACGTCTATCGTGCGCTGCTGCAGGATGCCGCGGGCGCGCTCAAGCTCTCGTTCGGCGGCATCCTGGTGCGCCAACCCGACGGCTCCTACGAGCTCGGCCCGCGCTCCGCCGACTGGCCGCCCGAATTGAACGTGCATCTGAGCGCGACCGACGATCTCACCGCGGCGATCGCGCGCTCGCGCGGCGCCCTCACGTTCTCGGGCAAGGAGACGCGGCTGATCCAAGCGTCGTTCCCGAACGATCCGCTGACCTTCGCCGCGCCGCTGTTCTTCGACCGCGTGGTCAGCGGGATCGTCGTCTACGGCCACAATGTCAGCGGCCTCGACCTCGATCCCGACGAACGCGAGCTCCTGGTGCGCGTCGTCGCGCACGCCTCGATCGCGCTCAACGCGATCGAGCTCAACCGCTACCGCAACCCCTCCGCCGCCCCCGAACCGCTACCGGCCGGTTAGGACGATGTCACGATGACATCGGCGATCAGTGGCCGACGCCGGAGTAGCGGTTGAGGCCGAGCCGCCAGAAGAAGTAGGCGGCGGCCACGGCGACGATGCCGATCACCGGGGTCAGCAAGCCGACTTCGGGGGGTAGCGACGCCGCTTCGTGCGCCTTGTGCAGGAAGTAGCGCGCCGGGAAGTAGTTCATGAACGCGAACGGCACGACGAAGGTGAGCAGCAGCCGAACCCCTTGCGAGTAGATGCTCACCGGATAGCGGGTGAACTCCTGTTCGAGCTGGATCACGATCCAGCGCAGCGCGTCGACGCGAACGAACCAGAACGCGACCGTCGAGATGAACAGGTTGAAGGCGAGATCGATCAGCGCGCCCCCGATCACGATGAGCGGGATGAACACGACGAACGTTGCATCGATCCGCACGCCGCTGTACCAGATCGCCGCGCCGAAGGTGATCAGCGCGAGGATCAACTCGTCGGGGAACACCTGGCCGGGCGTCGCGATCGCTTGGAACAGCGTGTCCAGCGGCCGCACCAGCAACCGGTCGAACTCCCCGTCGCGGATGTGCTCGGGGACCTCGCCGACGGTCGAGAACAGCGTGTTGTGCAGCGCGTGCGCGAGCATCCACAAGCCGTACAGAAAGGCCATGTCGCGGAACGTCCAGCCGTTCATCGACGGAAAGCGGGTGAGCACGATCCACAGCGCCGCGATCGCGGAGCCGTGATAGATGACCGTAAAGGCCAGCCAGATCAGAAAGTTCTCGCGGTACTCCAGCGTCGTCAGGATGTTGATCCGCCAGTACTCCCGGTAGACGCCGGCCATGACGCGCAGCCGCGATCCGGTCGTCATCCGCCCTGCACCACGATGCGCTTGGCGCCCGCCCGCCACACCAGCGTTGCGATCAGGGCGAGCACCACCACCCACAACAGCTGCACGCCCAGCGCTTGGAGGTAGTGATCCGGCCGGATCACCCCGACGTAGATCAGCAGCGGCGTCGAGAACATCGCCGCGAACGGCAGCACGAAGGCGACTTTCTGCAGGAACACCGGAAAGATGACCAGCGGGATGATCTCGCCGCCGAACAAGTCGGTCAGCCAGGTGACGATCAGCTGCACCGCTTGGATCTCGAGGGTCCAGAACGCGATGCAATTGAGGATGAAGTTGAGGAAGAACCCGACCAGGTAGCCCAGCAAGAAGCTCACCAGGAAGACACAGATGACCGAGAGGCTGGGAACGTCGATGTGGACGATCAGCAGCGCCAGCAGCAGCGACGGCACGATCAGCATCACGTGGAAGAGCACTTCACCGGTGCCGTCGCTGAAGAAATAGAGCGGCACGATGATCGGCTTCATGAAGTCGGTCGCGATGCTTCCGTCGGCGAGGCTGTCGTGCAGCAGGCGCGTCTGGTCGATGTCCATGACCAGACCCATCAGCATCGCGACCGTCGTATAGGTGATGATCGCGTGCAGCGGCAGGTCGCTCGGCGCGGCGTTGCGCGCATACAGCGCCACCCACACCATCCGCAATAGGTAGACCCGCACCAGCACCGACGCAACGCTGGTGAAGACGTCGAAGCGGTACGTCGCCTCGCGCGCCATCGCTTTTTGGGCGAACTGGATGTACGGTTCGAGGCGAAATCGCGGACGTGCGGGGATCGCCGGACCGGCCGCGGTCACGACGGTGCGCCCACCGCGCCGTCGTGGTAGCCCTCGAGGTAGATCGTCCGGACGATCGTCTCGATGTCCGGCTCGATGATCGAGACGTCGGTGATGTGGTAGCGCTCGGTGACCCGCCGGATCAGGGCCTCGGCGGTGATCTCCCGGCGGTTGAACCGCAGCTGCACGAGGCTGGCCTCGCGGCTGACCACCTCGGTGTCGGGCACGACGATCTCCGGATACGACTCGGCCAGCGTCACCACCAGGGTCCGGTGGGTGCCGTACTCGTCGCGCAGCCGTTCGAGCGAGCCGTCGTAG
>Ga0302325_10002773_pt1 | contig 42147 bp, 39 predicted proteins | sample Palsa_T0_2_FD_201948 | JGI IMG/M metagenome (GOLD analysis project Ga0302325, IMG submission 201948) | Peat permafrost microbial communities from Stordalen Mire near Abisko, Sweden - Palsa_T0_2 | ecosystem: Environmental > Terrestrial > Soil > Palsa > Peat permafrost | place: Sweden: Abisko...
ATGTGGGTAAAGAAAACCTATGGGAGCCCTGAAGATCTACGTCTCCGGGAATACAAGCAGAAGCGGAAAGAAGCACGGATGCAGAAACAAAAGAAGGCGCGCCCAAGCTGACCGGTGTCGTACAAAACAAAACGCCCCAGACTCAGTTCGAGTCAGGAGCGAATGTCGATCAGCCCTCCCCCAAGTGCTGCTCAACCACAGAATAGAACAGTCCCTACTTGGAGTGAATGGCACGACTGTGCCCTACGGCCATCACATTTAGGCCATACCAAGCCTGGTGCTTGCGGTGGACTCTCCTCACCTGGTTAAAAACGGGTTACGTTGGCGGCCACGCGCGCAGCGCTTCTTTTTCTTTTTGTCCGGAGCCTGTAGAATCGCGGTCGCAAGTTCCCTGAAGCTGTCCAGCGCTTCCGGCCCTTCTGTGGTCCAAGTTTACTCCTAGCAGGAATGCCCGCACCTCTGGTTTACTTTTGCAGTAGGACACCTGCCTGTGTACAGTGAAGGGGCAGTCGTTGGAAAGGACCATCCTACGGTGTCAGCCTCTGTTCCAATTTCCGCTGCTCAATACCTGCGAATGTCAACTGATCGCCAGGAGTACTCAGTAGAGAACCAGGCCCAAGCCATTGCGGAATACGCCGATAGCCACGGGATGCGCGTGGTTAGCACCTACTCTGATCCGGCAACGTCGGGAGTGGTGTTTCGGAAACGCAAGGGACTTCAGAAGTTGATTCAAGATGTGATCCAAGGGCAGGCACTTTACAAGGCAATCCTAGTGTACGACGTTAGTCGTTGGGGACGCTTTCAGGACACCGATGAATCCGCATACTACGAATTTTTGTGCAAGTCCGCTGGCGTACCTGTGCATTATTGCGCCGAACCGTTCTCAAATGACGATTCCTTCCCAAACCTAATCATGAAGGCTCTGAAACGGGCAATGGCGGGCGAATACAGTCGTGAACTGGGAGTTAAGATCTTGGCGGGCCACAGACGAGGCGCAGCGCTTGGATTTCGACAAGGAGGAAAACCGGGCTATGGTCTGAGACGATTGCTGCTGGCAGCCGATGGAAGTCCAAAGCAGCTCTTAGCCGATGGCGAGAGAAAGAGCATCACGACTGACCGGATCATTCTTGTTCGTGGTCCAGCCAAGGAAGTACGGTGTGTGCAGGACATATATCGAATGTTCATCAAGAAACGGATGAATTTTACGGACATCGCTCGCGAACTGAACCGACGCGGCACCAAGTATCTCGACGGGTCAGAATGGAAACTTCGCGGAATTCGGACAATTCTTACGAGCGAGAAGTATTGTGGCGCTAATGTTTTCGGCCGCTACAGTGAAAGGTTATATACGAATCCCATTCGGAAGCCGAAATCTGAATGGACTGTGGCGTGCGGCGTTTTTGAAGCATTGATCGAGCCGGGAACTCAGGCAGAGGCACGGCGCATCATCGACTCGACCGATGCGAAATCGCCACGAAACAAATCGGACGATGACCTTCTCAACGCTCTTCGCGCCATCCTCACCAAGGAAGGCAGAATTACGGCTGACCTCGTGGAGCGTGCCGCGAATACACCATGCGCTAATTCGTACCGGGTTCGTTTCGGAGCCCTGAGTAATGCTTACGAACGAATAGGCTATGCCGGATTCTGGAGTGGGGGATGGCTTGCAAAGAGACGCTCAATACCGAGATTACGCGATGGTCTTATGAGGGCAGTCGTTGACCTCGATCCGAAGCGGGTTTCGATTGAGAGCCGTGGAGGTCGCCATCGTGCTTGTCTCCTTACGCACGACGGGCGACGGATTTCGGTCCTTGCATCGCCCCTTAGTCGAAGTCACGGCTATGGTTACTGGCTCGTGCAACCTCCCCTGGAAGAGTGTCAATTTATAACGCTCGTTGCACGAGTCAATGAAAAAGGCGACGCCTTTAAGGACCTCTTCGTAACTGCTCCGATTGGCAAGGCTAGGGGGCTTAGGCTAAGAGACAAACACCCGTGGTGGGAAACAGGCGTTCCTCTCGTTGACCTCAAGAGGTTCTTCGACGCCGTTCAGGAAGTCTCGTTACGTTGTGACGGCTAAGAACCAGCCACCTTGCCGTCTGTATACACCATCCACAATCCGTGCGTTTGTCCCGTCTTTTTCTCACGCGCTTTATGATCAGGCCTTATTGTTCCGCTGCACTCGGCCATGCCGAGTCCGGTACTGTCCCTTCGCCACAGCCGCGCCTGCTTCTGCGCCACTTCCACGGGCGCTGCGCACTCTGCATCGTCATTCGCGACGTTGTTGCCCCGTGCGCTCACCGCGTAGAAGTCGCGTCGTAAGGCGGCGGTTAACGGTCCCACTCGTCGGGAACGTATCCGACCGTCGCGTTCTCCCAATCATATCCCGGCCCTGGATTCTCCATCTTTGCTTGCTCGATTGCCTTCTGTGGATCATCCGTTATCTCGGTGGGGATTAGCACGATCCGTTTGGTGTCGTGTTCGACGACCACGATGTACGCCATTCTCTTCCTTGCGCTTCGGGCGCGTGAGTATGGCACGAGGATGGGTAACGGATTGGCCAATGCCGAGTTCGTTACGAATTACGAACAACCCACACCGGCGTATGCTGGTTGGCAAGGGCCAGACTTTGGTCGAGGGCGTGGTTGAGTGTGCCGACGCAGTGGTTCCCAGGTTGGATGAATTTGAACTGCTGAAGGCGTTAGAGCAGCAAGCCGGTCAGCCCGCTCACGCTGCCCGACCGGCGTGACCTCTTACATCATTCCGAATCAGTTGCCCAGTTGCGGAATTTGCCGACCGCTGTGCATTCCACGTCGATGACATCGCCCCCGTTTAGCGCGGACGCTGACGAGCGCCGGGCTGCCCAAATTGACATTCATTCGGATCTCGTGACAGAAATCAAAACAGTAAGTAGGGAAAAGTAAGCGTGTGAGGTCTGCATGGCGCAGGAACAACCATGCCCTCATGCCTCGCGCAGGCGTGACTCCCACTTTCTTCACTTCACCAAAAAGCTATCAGGGAGTTCCCGAAGTGAAGCTTTGTATCTCTTTGGTGACGGCCCAAAAATAAATATGCCAAAAGGTACTTAGGGGCGATGTGCACGGCGTGGAGTTCTGTCTAACCTCCTTAGAGTGGCCTGTTTATTAAAGACCCATATCTTAAGGAGACCGCACAATGAAACGGTTGACAATCGCTCTGTTCCTTATGGCTTGTGTTTCTGTGATGCAAGCTCAAACATTAACCCAGGTTGTTAGCCAAGATGTTACTCAAGATGAAGCCATCACTTTCACTGCGCAGGACACACTGCAAGTTGTAAACGCTCCCATCACGGCTGTGGTGATAGATGGCATACAAACAACGGCCAACCTCGGCACAATGTCTCTCAATACAGCAATACTGACCTCAGGCGACTCACAAACTGGAGCGATGTTCGGATCTGGAGGAACGTTCTCCATCGTGGCTCCTGGCTACGTGAATTACACAGGAACGTTCACTTCTGCAGCGTGGACAGTGCCTGTGCTGGCTGATGGCAGTATTTTCTACAATTTGCAAGGTGCCTTAGTGTCTTCTCAGGGTTCTTCCAATTTCATCTGCACAACTGACGTTTTGCCCGTCGGCACCACGTTTAGTTCTTCTGAGACTTTGGATAATTGCTCGTTCGGAGGCACACTATCCGACTTGAACCCAGGTGGCTCTCAAAGCGCAAGTTGTGGATTGGGCTCTACTACGCAAAGGCCAACTCTCCCTCGCTCGGAGAACGCTTCAAACACTATTCAAAGTCTTGTCAGAAGTGGCGCGGGCATCAACGGGACAGGGCCGGGGAACACAGGTGGGTCAATGTGTGTTCCTTTTAATCTTCCAGAAGGGGTTTGGGGCACTACCGCTACTCTCACGTTTTCCGGGGAATACGGCTCTGGCGCAGCCTGCACTCTCTTCTCTGGATCAACAAAACTGGACTACATGGTGGGACAAGGCACAAGCATTGATGTGCCATACGTTCGCCTAATTCTCAGTGGAGTCACGCCTGCAGGTTCCACAGGGGTTTCAGTTCTTTGCACGAATCCCAATGGGAAAACGTCTCCCTGGATACTGAAAATAATAGCAATACAGGCAGCAGCCTCAGGCCCACAGCTCTAGCCCATGAAACACATCGTAAGGCCCGTTTATCAAGCCCCAGCGAACAAGGGAGAGTTCGCGGCGTGGCTCTCTCGGATGCTGCCGGATGATGGGAACCGGTTGGGTGGGAGCAATGTTGTAGCGCGGCTCCCAATCGTCTTCGCCGGTGGCGTCGAAGTGGTCGGCGATGAATTGCTTGCGGCGAGAGAGTCGGTAACGGCCACACATACTTAGGAGAAGGTCATGCCAGCGTCACGATAAAGGCGTAACGATCTGCGCTACTGTTTTGATCCACAGTCGATCCGCACTGCACCCTTGTAGATGTATGCCAAATTCTTGGTGCAAAATTTCAAGAGTGCTACTTCAGATGGGTAGCCAGATGCCCGAATTGTGGTGCAAGTTTGCCCAACTGGTAGTGCAAATTCCTAATCCACAGTTGATCCACACTGATTTTTTGGGTACTGATTTTAAAGGACTTAGCAAGGACCTGGGCGGCTTCCTGCTTCTTGTAAGTCCTTGAAAAGACTAGGTCTAGCGTTAGTGTCAAGGTAGCGCTCTAACCAACTGAGCTACGCGCCTACAACAACTTACAGATTATCATGGGAACATTTGGGAACGGAAGCTGCTACGGCTGCTCCGGAAAACGATCCAGGATAACTTTGCCGACTTAACTGTGACGAGACTTTGTCAGCCTGTAAGTACATTTACGATGAGTCAGAAAGAGTTCCGGCGGGTGAAAGCGATTGCGACAGCGCGGTCGGGTTGAGTGCCCGCATCGCGTCTGCGTCGCTTACTTTGCCTCACTCACTGCAGCTTCGACAGCGATCTCCTTCATGCGGCGCAGGTCGAGCTTGCCCGTACCGAGGTAGGGAAGAATCTCGACGCGGACGAACTGATCCCCGCGGGGCTTCCACAGTGCCGGCAAATCCGATTTGCCCAGCTGCGCCAGGCAAGCTTCCAATTTGTCCTCCGGCAGAGTGTGCAGCACAATCAGGCGCTCGCCTTTCTTCTCGTCCGGCACCGAGGTCACGGCGAAAGTCTGCTCTGCCGCGCCCAAGATTTCGTGAAGCTTGTCTTCGATTTTGATGTGTGGAACCATTTCTCCGCCGATTTTGCTGAACCGGCTCATGCGATCCGTGATACGGACGAATCCATCTTCGTCCATCGCGGCGATATCCCCTGTGTTGTACCAGCCGTCGCGCAGAACCTCTGCGGTTTTTTCGGGACGACCTAAATATCCCAGCATCACGTTGGGGCCGCGCACCAGCAGCAATCCCGTCTCGCCCTGAGGAACCGGCTCGAAACTTTCCGGATTCACAATCCGCACGCTGATTCCGGGTAGAGGATGTCCGATGCTGGAGCGCTTTGCGCCCACCTGCCGAAACTGCGCCGCGCGGAAATCGCGCGTGTTTACCGTAACCACGGGTGCGCATTCGGTGCAGCCGTAGCCCTCAAGCGGGCGAATTCCGAAATGATCTTCGAACGCCACGGCAATCCGCTCCGGCAATTTCTCGGCCCCCGCCATCACATATTGCAGGCTGCCAAACTCTTCCGGCGTGCAGCGTCGCATATAAGTCTGCAGAAAAGTTGGTGTCGCCAGCAGAAACGTAACCGCGTATTCGCTGACCAGCGCCCCGATCGCGCGTGAATCCAGCGGGCTCGGATGGTACACCACTCCCATTCCGATCGCCGTGGGCAAGCACAGCGTCCCCGTGAATCCGAATGAATGAAAGAACGGCAGAATGCCCAGGATCTTGTCGTTGCGATTCAGCATGAACACCTGGTTCAGCTGATCGACATTCGAAGCTACGTTGTAGTGCGTCAGCATCACGCCCTTGGGGTCGCCGGTGCTGCCGCTCGAAAAAATAATCGTCGCGATGTCATCGAGCGTCACTTTGCGTCCCGCTCCAACCGATTTTTCGATCAGCCGCGCCGGCAACAACCATGCGATCAGCGCCGCAGCCAGCCGCTCCAGCGTGCCCGGATTCTGTGCCAGATCTTCCAGCAGGACGACTTCCCCAGGCGGCCGCACAGGAACTCTTTCCAGAAAAGCTTTCGACGTGATGACCGTCTTCAACTCGCATTGCTTGGCGCATGAAGCCAGAATTTCATCGGAAGCCGTGTAGTTGAGATTGACCGGAATTTTTCCCATCAGCAGCGCCGCCATGTTCACCAGCGCTCCCGGCACCGAGGGCGGCAGCAAAATGCCCACCATAGGCTGATCGCGCCAAACCGATCGCAGGCGCCGCGCCAGGAAAACAGTACGCGTCAGTGCTCCGCCGAAACCCAGCTTGGGCGTGCGGCCGTCGGCCATGGCGAAGCGAAAGGGATGCCGCCGCGCCGTCTGCACAAACGACCGATGCAGCGGCCGCATATAACGCTTGCGCGCCTTGTAAGCTTCGGCTCCGAGTTCCTGCACCGCCTGCCGCGCCTGCTGCGGCCCAGTGGTGGGCGGCATCGGTTTGCCAAACGTGACCGAAACCGGATACGGAATCCTTCGCGGCAGCTTCCACAAAAACCTTCCGCGCTCGAAGCTGAAAATCGAACCCCACACGCCGCCCAGATTTACCGGAATCACGGGCGCATCCACGCCCTTCATGATTCGCTCCATGCCTCGCCGAAAAGGCAGCATCTGCCCGATCCGAGTCATCTGGCCTTCGGGAAAAATGCAGACGATTTCCCCGTCCTTCAAAGCCTGCGTGGCGGTGCGCAGCGACGCAATCATCTCCCGCGGGCGAAGCTCCGCCGAGATCGGAATCACCTTCATGATTTTCGCGAACGGCTTCACCAGCGGGTGATCGTAGGAGCCCTTGAACATCAGGAAGCGAATCGGCCGGTCGATAGAAGCGATCAGCAGAACCGCGTCCACCATGGAGACGTGGTTCGGGACCAGCAGCGCTCCGCCTTTCGCCGGAACATTCTCGCGGCCTTCGAGATGAATCCGGTACAAAGTGTGTGTGGCAATCCACAACAGCAACCGCAGCAGCGCATCGGGCAGCAGATAGAGCACATAAATTGTTGCCGCTACCGTAACCAGCGAGACGGAAAAGAAAATCGTGGACGGCCCGAAGTGCAGGTAATGCTGGAAGACGTAGTAAATTCCCGCCGCCCCGCCAATGCCAACGAAGGAGAGCAGGTTGGCCGCCGCGATGACACCGCCTTTGTCTTTTTCATCGGGACGGTGCTGAATCAGCGCGTTGACCGGAACCGCAAAGAATCCCGCGGAGAATCCCAGCGCCGCCAGCAGCGCGAGAACATGATTGAATGAAAGCCCCGGCCCGGAGAGCAGAATGCCGAACACGGTCATACCAACCGAGCCCAGCGGAATCAGTCCGTATTCGACCTTGCCGCCCGAAACATATCCCGCGGCCAGGCTGCCCAGTCCGATCCCAATCGCAACCGCAGCCTGAAGAATCCCCGAGTGCGTGGGAGTGATGTGCAGCACATCACTCCCGTAGAACACAATGTTCGCAGTGAGCACCGCTCCCAGAAACCAGAAATACGTATTGCCAAGAACCGCGAGAAAAAGAACGCGATCCTTCCGGATCAACTGTGCGTGCACCCAAAGATCGCCGATCGGATTCGCGCGGAATTTCTTGCCCGGGTCCGCGGCCGGCACTCTGGCGATTCCTACGCTGAATAGCAGCCCGAGAATCGCCAGACTTAGAAAAATCAGTCCTGACCATTCCTGCCGTCCGTGAAAAACATCCGCCAGCCAGCCTCCCGAGAATCCTCCGGCAATCACCGCCAGAAATGTCCCGAGCTCGAGCACGCCGTTGCCCCAGGAGAGTCGCGATTCCGGCAACAACTCCGGCAGCAAGCCATACTTCGAAGGCCCGAAGAGCGCACCCTGTGTGCTCGCCAGAAACACTGCCACCATTTCCAGCTTCAGGTTCTGCCAGCCCAACCCGCCAATGGCCAGGACCATCACCGCAATTTCGAAAAACTTGGTCCAGATTGTGACGGTGCGTTTGCTGAAGCGGTCGGCAAAAAACCCTCCGGTCATGGAGAAGAGAATGAACGGCAGCGAGAACAAAGCCCCAACCGCGAGCACCAGCTTGTCGCGACTTGCCCGCTCGATCCCCATCCCGAGGATGGTGTAAATCACTAACTGCTTGAGACCGTTATCGTTGAACGCTCCTAGAAACTGCGTCGCAACCAGCGACCAAAAGCCGCGGCGCCAGGGCCCCGCGACCGCAGGATGGTTTTCTGCAGCTGTGGATGTAGAGTGCTCGACCGCGTTAGCAACGCTCGCTTCGCTCATAGATTAGACAAACACGATAGCCAAACACCGATAGATAAAGAAAAAGAGAAAGGTCAATAAGCTATTGCGAATCCGCAACTTCACGCACATTCTGTCACGGACCTCATGCATTTCCTATCGCAACCCTTAGAACGCTGGTTACCTCCGGTTTTGCAGGGAGGTTTTCAGGAGGGGTTTGCGGCGAAAATAAAGAGCAAGACTCGCGGCTCCGGACGTTCTAATATGGCCCCTTAGTATTGGGCCAACAGAACCGCGTACATACGGGAGAGTGCCACGGGTGGAGCTCCTAGTCGTACCGTTAGTTTTGTTAGTGGTGTTAATGTTGGGCGCGGCGCCGCTGGCGATTTATGCTCTCTGGCGGCAGGGCAAGCTTGGCCAGCGATTGGCCGAGCTGACGGAACTCGCCGCGAAGCAGAACGATGCTCTGCATCGTGAACTGCTTGACCTCAGGCGTCAACTGGCCGCGTTACCACCCGTCACAGCACCACCTTCCGAGCCTCATCCTGAACCGCCGCTGCGCATTTCTGCGACCATTCCTCAGGCGGAGCAGCCCGTCACGCCGCCGGCAGTGGTGGTCCTGAAGCCACCCGCTGCGCCGCCAATTCCAGTGGCTCCCGCTCCCAACGTCACCGCTCCCAGTGAATTGCAGAAAGCTCCCCCCGCGGTTCCCGGGCCGCCCATCGAACCGAAGCTGCCAGCGCCAACGCCGACCGCACCCATAGCCGCGCCTCCCGTCGACCCGAAGCCGCCCGCACCCGTTGTCCCGCCGCAGACGCCCACGCTGGCGCAACCACCAGTAATCCCGCCTCGACCGCCCCGCTATGTCGATGTTCCAAATGTTCCGCCTCGGCCTCCAGTCACACCACCGGCCGCGACCGCGCGAGTCGCAGCTTCGCCACAGGTTGCGCCACTTCGCTCCGCGTCGTCGTCACAGGCGCAGCACCGCATCCAGTCGGCGTCCGCTATCGAAGACGCCCTGGGCAGGAACTGGCTGAACAAAATCGGCATCGTCCTGCTGGTGGTCGGTATAGCGTCGTTCGGCATCTACGAGTTTCGCCAGTTGGGGCCCCAGCTCAAAGACGTCCTGCTCTACACCGTCTCATTTGCATTTCTCGGTGGAGGAATTTTCGTCGAGAAGCGCGATCGCTACCGCGTGCTCGGCTACACCCTGATCGGCGGCGGATGGGCCACGCTCTACTTCACCACCTACGCGTTGAATCATGTAGCCGCGATGAAGGTCGTGCAATCGGAAGTGCTCGACCTCGTCCTGATGCTTGCCGTGGCCGCGGTCATGGTTGTGAACACGCTGCGCTATCGTTCGCAGCTGGTGACCGGCCTCGCGTTTCTGCTCGGCTACTTCACCGTCACCCTCAGCCAGGACAAGGTTTACAGCCTGTCCGCGGGCTTGATTCTGGCCATCGGGCTGGTCACAGTCGTCATCCGCATGGGATGGTACGAGCTCGAGATCTTCGGCATCCTCTCCAGCTTTCTCAACCACTTTTATTGGCTCTATCGTCTGCTCGGTCCGGAAGGCGCGCTGCATCAGGCCTTCCCGGATTATCACGTCAGCACTCTTCTGCTTTTCTTCTACTGGCTGACCTATCGCATCTCCTATGTTGTCCGCAAGCCGAAGAATCCGTTTGAAGAGCACATCTCCACCGCGGCCGCCCTGCTCAACACGCTGCTCCTGCTCGGCGTGTTGAAATTTCAGTCGGTGCAGCCCGAGCTGGCGTGGATCGCTCTTTTCGTCGTTGGCGCAATGGAATTCAGTTTCGGCCAGCTTCCCATGATCAAGCGCCGTCGCGAGGCGTTCGTCGTGCTGACCGTGCTGGGCGCGGCGCTCATGGTTGCGGCTGTTCCCTTTCACTACTCGGGCAACGACGTAGCCATCCTGTGGCTGATCGGTGCCGAAGTGTTTCTGATTGCGGGCGCAGTCGCGAGCGAAGTGGTCTTCCGTCGGCTCGGACTGATCGTCGGACTGCTCGTCGGGTTGCGTCTGGCGGGCTTCGATTTCATGCAACTCATGGCCGCCCGCCGCTTGAATGAAAACTTGTTGTTAGACGCAGGCGTGATGTTCGGCCTCTGCGCCGTCGTCTTCTATGCCAACGCCCTGCTGATCGGGCGACGCTGGCCAAAGTTTTTTCAGGATTCCCCTGACGCTCCACTCCTCGCGCTTCACTCCTACATCGGCGGATTCGCCGCTGTCAGCTCGGTCTGGGCATTCTGCTCGAATGATTGGACTGCTTTGGGCTTCGCCGCCATCATGCTGACGCTCGCCGCGTTCCAGCGCAAGCTCCGCAGCCTGCACCTGGTCGTGCAATATGCTGGCGTGATTGCGCCGCTCACGATGTTTAGAGTGTTTGCCGTCAACCTTCACACGGACGTCCTGCTGCCCGCGCACATCAGCATGCGCCTGCTTTCTCTGCCTCTTCTCGCCGCCGCTTTCTACGCGACTGCGTACCTTAGCGATCGAAGCGAGAGCGACAGCGGCGACATCGACCTGAGCGTTCTCCGCGGACTATTCTCCGCCGCCGGAACATTCCTCGTCGCAGCGCTGATCTATTTCGAAGTCCTTGCCCTCTGGCAGCCTCTCGCCGCAATCGCATTCGCAATCCTGCTTCTGGAAGCTGGACATCGCCTGCAATATCGCCCGTTGACGTGGCACACGCACGCCGTCGCCGCGCTCGCGGTTTTCTTTGCCGTCACCGCCGATCCTCTGGCCGCGCACCGCTGGGGCACGATTCCCGTTCACACGTTCGCGGCTCTGCCCGTCGTCGTCGGCGCCTACTGGGTCGCCAACCGCATGCGCGTTGTCCTTCCGCGCAACAACGGTCCGCGCAGTAACGATTCGCAGCAGGCCCACGCAGCTGCCATCGCCTATACCTGGGTCGCTGCGGGTCTGGTCGTGTGGGGCCTGAATGAAGCGCTGTCCACCGCGTGGGTCGCTGTCGGCTGGATCATCTTCGCCGTCGCCCTCGCCCATTCCACTCGCTGGATTCGCTATCGCCATCTCGCCTGGCAAGCCGACGCCGTCGCGCTTCTCGCCATTGCACGCACTTACACGTACAACTACGCGTTCGACAGAGAGTTTTTGTTCTGGGCTGGCCCGAACTGGCCGCACATCTCAGTGCGTCTGCTGACTGTTGTCATCGTAGCCGCCGGGCTCTACTCCATTTCGCGCAAGCCCATCAAGCTCAACGAATCGTATTCCCGAATCTCGCCATTTCTGATCAGCGCCGCCGGCACAGCTCTGCTTGCTTTGTTGGCGTGGTATGAATCTCCCGCCGGATGGTTGGCCGCAGTGTGGGCCTCGTTCGCTCTAGTTCTCGCGCTCGTAGATCGCCGCTTCAAGCTCGATGAACTGCGCTGGCAGGCGCACGCGCTCGCCTCTATCACCATGCTGCGAAGTGTCACAGTGAATCTTTACGTCACCGACACTTGGCACGGCGTCAGCGTCCGCCTTCTCTCGCTCTCCATTGTCGCCGCGATTTGTTACGCACTGTCGTACCTGATCCGCATGCCGCAGGTGTGGCGCCAGCGCGAGTTCCATCACATTTATTCCTGGGCCGCTTCCGCCCTGGTTTCGCTGCTGGTGTGGTACGAATTGCCCGCGCTCAGCGTGGCCGTCGGCTGGGCCGTGTTCGGTCTGCTGCTGTTCGAATACGGACTGGTGCGCCACGACCGCCAGTTCCGCTTTCAGGCGTACGTCGCGCTCAGTGCCGCCTTCGCCCGCATCTTCTTCGTCAATCTCACGGCCGGCGATCCCGGAAACTTCTGGAGCGATCGCACCTATACCGTGCTCCCCATCGCGCTTATCATCTTTTTTGTCTACTCACAATTGGAAACGGACGACAAGAACGCGCAAGATGACCAGCGCCTTCACTTCGACGAACTCCTCGCCTGCCTCGGAACCGGCAGCATCGTCGCTCTGCTCTATTTTGAATTCACGCACGTCTGGGTAGTGACCGCGTGGGCCGTGGTGGTCTTCATTCTTCTGGGGGTTTCGCTGTGGCTGGAACAGCCAAAGACAGATCCAAAAATGGATCCGAAAATCGATGGCCAGAAAAACGACAGTCCGACAATGCTCCGTCGCAAACCAGACCGTCCCATCTTTCTCTATCAGGGATTGCTTCTCGCCGTCGGGGCCTGCGCCCGCGGCATCGTCCACAATCTTTTTGACGCCAGTTATTTCACCGCCGGCACCTGGACCGGACGTTACGCCGTCCTCGGTTCGGCCGTGGCTGTGCTCTTCGCGTGTTTACCTTTCGCGTTTCTGCTGCGCGATCGCTATCGTGACAAGCCTTCTGGCCGCTGGATCGGTCCCTTCATAAGGCATCCCGAGCAAATCCTCTTTTTCGCTCCGGTCGTCCTGCTTACGATTCTGCTCGCCCTGCAACTGCGCGCCGGCATGGTCACCGTAGGCTGGGGAATCGAAGGTTTTCTGATTCTGCTCGGCGCATTTGCCATCAACGAACGCAGCTTCCGCCTGACCGGACTCATCCTCCTTCTGGCCTGCTTCGCTAAAATCGTTCTCATCGATATGTGGCGACTGGAGGCGCGCGACCGTTACATCACGCTGATCATGGTAGGCGGCGCGATCCTGCTCGCATCCTTCCTCTACACTCGCTACAGCGAAAAGATTCGCCAGTACCTATGAAACGTTCCGCCGCGTTCGTCGCTGTGTTGCTCGTAGCCCTCGCGGCGCTCTACTACACTCAGCGCCATCAGCGGCCCATCGCGGTTTCCGCCAACGCCGTCGTCGACATGGTAGCCGACGCGCAACGCGACCTCACTCGCACCCCCATGCGATTCACGCGCCTTTCCGACGATGAAGAGATCGCCATCGGCAACGAACTCGCCCAGCGCTACGCGGTCACCGCGCAACTCACCGCTGAAGAACACGCCTACGAGCGCTATATCCAGCGCGTAGGTTTCGCGCTCGGGCAGCGCGCGCATCGCCGTCTCCCGTATTCCTTTTATCTTCTTCCCGACCGCAACCTGATGAACGCATTCTCCCTGCCCGGTGGCCATGTCTACGTTGGAGAAGGCATGCTCAACCTGATGACCAGCGAAGATCAGCTGGCATTCATCCTCTCGCACGAAATCGAACACATCGATCACTATCACTGTGCCGAGCGCGTGCAGGTGCAAGCGCACCTCAAGAATCTGCAACTCGACGTCGTCGGTGCTCTCGTGCAAATCCCGCTTCAGGTCTGGGAAGCCGGCTACACCAAGGACGAAGAACTCGAGGCCGATCGCGAAGGCCTGCGCCTGGCGGTTCTCTCCGGCTACTCGCCCTACGGCGCGGTCACCTTATTTGAAAAATGCGCCAAGCTGCACAAAGAATACGTGATCCACGCGCACAGCCCCGAGCAGGAAATCTCGGAGCTCGCCATGCAAAGCCTGGAAGGCTACTTCCGCTCCCACCCCATGCCCTCCGAACGCCTCGCGCAAGCCCACGAACTCATCGCGCAAAACGGCTGGCAGGACCGCACGGCGCAAAAATCCTTCCGCGTCGAATACGAAGTCCACAACGGCGAGTATGTAAAATGATTCAGGCCACGCTCCGTAAATGCGTGCAGGAAGAACACACCCTCTAAGAAATTGGAGATGTCATCCCGAACCGACCCGAAGGCGCGGCGAGAGCCTGCCCTGAGCGAAGCCGAAGGGGACCCTACGAAGCGAATGAAGAGGCAGAAGCGCCGGCGGGCGCTGTCACACCACGTGCAGCGAATGCGGCCGCTTGCGGCACGAACCCTAATGATGTCGCCCCACATACCAAGGCGCACTCACCGTAAATATCCGTTCATTCCCCCGCGCCAGCAGCACCCATTCCAGAAGCCGGCCCCGCTGGTTATGCAGAAAATATTCATACCACCGGTCCTCCACCAGTTCCGGAATCACCACGATAATGCTGCGCGTCGGATTCTGTTTCGAAACATCAAGAACGAACTGCACAATCGGAATAATGACGAAGCGGTATGGCGACGGCAAAATATGCAGCTTAGGTGGTTCCTTGCCCGCCGCGCGAAACGGTTTTTCCACGTAATGATCCCAGTCTTCCTGCAGCAACTCAGAGTGCTCGCTGGGGTCGACGTGCAAGGCGATGACGTCCGGCGAAAGCCGCGCTGCAAATTCAATACCCAGCCGCGTGATATTGCTCCACCGATCAATCGCAATCACAGCAATCGGAGGCTGGCTGAGACCCTCGGCGTCCACCGGGACTCTGCAACTGGTCATCATCTTCACCGCGTGGTAGTGGCGCCGAACCACCGTAAATAAACTAATCGTCACCGGAATGAAAAGCAGAGTAATCCACGCGCCTTCCACAAACTTCGCGACTAGCACGACACAGGTGGTCACTCCAGTGACCAGCCCGCCCAGGCCATTTACCAGCATGCTCTTCAGCCAATGCGTGCCGCGATGCCTCCACCAATGCATCACCATGCCCGATTGTGAAAGCGTGAAAGCCAGAAACGCGCCGACCGCATAAAGCGGGATGAGTCGATCGGTAACCCCGCCGAAAAGAATGAGGACGCCGCCGCACAGCGCCGCCAGAATAACGATTCCATACGTATAAACCAGTCGCCTTCCGCGGTATCCAAAAACATGCGGCAGATAATTATTCTGCGCGATGGCGCGGCAGAGCCGCGGAAAATCCGCGAACGCCGTATTCGCCGAGAGCGACAAAACCACAAGAATCGACCCCATGGTCAGATAATAAAAAATGCCTTTGCCGAAAACCGCGCCCGTAAGCAGCGAGAGGACGCTCTGGTAGCCGGGAGCGCCCGGATCGGTGGCCGCGATTCCGTACACTCTTACCAGATAAGAAATTCCTGCCAGCATCACCGCCAGCAGAAAAATAATCACGGTGAGCGTGCGTTGCGCATTCTTCACCGTCGGTTCTTTGAAAGCTTTCACCCCGTTGCTCACCGCCTCGACGCCCGTCAACGCCGTGCACCCGCTGGCGAAAACCTTGAGCAGCAACCAGTAGCTTACGACCGCCGTCACCGGGGGAGGAGCCGGCAACGCCACAGCCGGCGTCGGACGTCCGCCGCTCATCAGCACCCGCACAATCCCGGCGACGATCGTAATGAGAATCGTGCCCACAAACAGATACGTAGGAATCGCAAACGCCGTCCCGGCCTCGCGCACGCCGCGGAGATTGAGAATCGTGATCACGATCAGAATCCCCACGCACAGCGAAACTGTATGCGGCAGCAAAGAGGGAACCGCCGAGATCAACGCGCCCACACCAGCGGAAATACCCACCGCCGCCGTCAGGATGTAATCCGCGAGCAGCGCCGCCGCCGCCAGCAATCCCGCAGGCGCGCCCAGGTTGAACCGCGCCACAGTGTAAGAGCCGCCACCCGAGGGATACGCCGCGATCGTCTGCCGGTAGGAAAAATACACGATCACCAGTAACGTGATGATCGCCGCGCTGATCGGCACGATATAGTGAACGCCCAGCAGCCCCAGGGGCATCAGAAGACTGAGTGCCGCTTCCGGCCCGTAAGCCGCCGAGCTCAGCGCATCAAGACCAAAAATCGGAATGCCCTGCGCCGGACCGATCTGCTCGGCGCGTTCGTCGCTGGTCGAGATCGGTTTTCCAACTACAAGATCAAGAATGTTCATCGGCGATCAAAGTTGTGCTTCAAACCAGATTAGCGAATCACTCGCACCGTCCAGCACGCCCCCGCGACCCGCTTTCTTCTTTCTTCGCGACCCTGCTTTTCTTTGCGATCTTCGCGGCTTTTCTTAGCGTCCTTAGCGGTTAAAAGCTTTTTCTCCAGCACCCAGAAAAACCGGCTCAGACTTGATATCATGGATTGTTCTCTTCTGGTAAGTGAATCGTAAGGCGGCGATCCGGCGCTTCTGCTGTCTGCCTGCCACGAAATTCCAGAAACTAAAATCTAGCTCAGGAGTTCACCCATGTCCGCACCCAGCCGCCGTCCCGAAATTCGCCGGCGCCGTACCCGCAACGAAAAAATCGTTCACCTGCGCAAGCGCCTGGCCGCGGCCAAAACCGACGCCGATCGCGACCGCTACACCGCCAAGCTGCACAAACTCGCTGTCGGTTCTCCCGGCCAGCCGCTGCTCAAGTAGCGCCGGCTATCGAGCAACGGGAGTGCATTAGGCTTGATTTTCTTCGCGTCCTTCGCGGCTTTTCTTAGCGACCTTTGCGGTCAAAATCTCCCTGTCGCTGCTACCACGGACGGATAGAATTCGGGTGAAAGCGCCAGCTAGGCCACACCGCTGCTGAGTTTCTCTGCTTCGCCCGAGGGAGATCTCGGGCTCGGCTGTTCGCCGCTTCCCGCCGCGCCACCCACCTGCCGGTAGACCTCCAGAATTCGCCGCACCGATTTCTCCCACGAAAATTTTCCCGCCTGCATGTAGCTGCGTTCCTTCATCCGGTCGCGCAGGCCTTGATCGAGCAGAACGCGGCGTAACGCCCGCATAATTTCAAACACGTTCTCCGGATTCACTAGCACCGCCGCGTTTCCTACCACCTCCGGCAACGACGACACGTTCGACGTCACCACCGGCGTCCCGTGCGCCATCGCCTCCAGCGGAGGCAGCCCGAATCCCTCATACAGCGACGGAAACACAAATATCTTCGCCGCGTCATAAAAAATTCTCAGGACTTCGATGGGTACAAATCCCAGAAAGCGCACATCATTCTGCACCCCGCTGCGCACCACCGTGCGCCGCAAATCGGGATTGCCGGAAAGATCGTCCCCGATAATGATCAGCTTAAGGTCGGGATACGCTCCTTCCTTTTCCAGTTCGCCCTTCAACGCCGAGAACGCTTCAATCATGCGCACAACATTCTTGTGCGCGCTCACCCGCCCTGCGTATAGCAAAAAGGGATACGTCACCTGATACCGCTTCGCAATCAATTCCCGGTCAGCCGCACTCGCATGCCCGTGCAGAAAACGCTCATCAATGGCGTTGTACACGACTTCGATGCGTTCCGATGGAATCCCAAACAGTTTTTCCATTTCCGTCTTGGTGAAATTCGAAACCGCAAAAATCCGCGCCGCGCCCCATAGCACCCGCCTGGTTAGCTGAAAGTGAACCGATCGCCACAGGCTGTTTCGCTCCCGGCCGAGCGACATGTGTTCCAGCATGTCGTGCACCGTCATCACATAAGGACAGGGCAGGGCGCGCGGCACCGAGAAAACATTGGGCACATGCAGCAGGTCACAGTTGAGCCGCCGCAGAACCGCGCGGAATTCCCACCACCCCTTCACCGAACGCTCCGGTTGGTGAAGCGGGACACCATGAAAATTAGGCGGCAGAGCGCCGATTTCCTCGACCTTGGCGGAAGGCCCGATCAGCAGATATTTATTCTCGCGGTCCAGTCGCCCCAGCGTCCGCACCACATTGCGGATATAAGTCCCTACACCAAATTCCGTCATCCGCCGGACATCAATGGCAATCTTCACGGAAGGAATTTAACCACAGAACCCAAGCGGAAATACAAAATGAATAATGAGGGATCGGACGGGGACCGGAGATCAAGCCAAAAAAGCTTGTCTTCCTGAGCGAAGTTGCCGATCGCAAAGCGAACGACAAACGCAGTCAAAGGACCCCGTGCCAGCCTGCGCCACCAGCGGCCTCACGAGGAGTTTCAACTACAGCCCTCGGGAGAGAATGCAAGGTGCCATCGAGAGCGTGTAAGCGAAATGGAAAGGACCCAGCACTTCCGCAAACGGAACCGCCCGCGGCGCCTACGTCCTGACTTCCGCCTGCGCTCTCGCCCTGCGCCCCGCATACAACGGAAACGATTCGCAAAGTTCCAGCACCTGCCCGCGCACTTTGCCCGCCACGCCGGCGTCGGCGCGATGCAACAGCACTTCGGCGATCCAGCGCCCCACCTGCCGCATCTCGCCCTCCTTCATGCCGCGCGTGGTCAGCGCCGGAGTGCCAATCCGCACGCCGCTAGGCTTCATCGGCGGATTTGTGTCGAACGGAATCGCATTCTTGTTCACCGTGATCGCCGCGTCGCCCAGCGCTTTTTCGGCCTCGCTCCCTAGCATCCCTTTCGAGAAAACGTCCACCAGCATCAAGTGCGTGTCCGTCCCGCCGGAAATAATCCGGAATCCTTCCTCCGCCAGAGTCTGCGCCAGCACTTTCGCATTCGCGACAACTTGCGCCGCGTACTCGCGAAATTCCGGCTGCATCGCTTCGTGAAAGCACACCGCCTTGGCCGCCATGATGTGCACCAGCGGTCCGCCCTGCATCCCCGGAAACACCACTTTATCAATCGCCGCTCCAAACTCAGCCTTCGAAAGGATCATCCCCGCGCGCGGCCCGCGTAATGTTTTATGGGTCGTCGAAGTAACAATATGCGCGTGCGGCACCGGTGAAGGATGCGCCCCGCCCGCCACCAGCCCCGCAAAGTGCGCCATGTCGACCAGAAAGAGCGCGCCCACTTTGTCCGCAATCCGCCGCATGCGCGCAAAATCAATAATCCGCGGATAAGCGCTGCCCCCGCCGATAATCAGCTTCGGGCGCTCCTGCTCTGCAATTCTTTCCAGCGAGTCGTAATCAATCGTCTCCGTCTCTTTGGTCACGCCGTAAGGAATAATTTTGTATGTCTTCCCCGAAAAATTCAGGTGATGTCCGTGCGTCAGATGTCCGCCATGCGCCAGGTTCAAGCCAAGAATAATATCGCCCGGCTGCAGCACCGAGGCGTAAGCTTCCATGTTCGCCTGCGATCCCGCGTGCGGCTGCACGTTCGCGTGCTCGGCGCCAAATAATTGCTTCGCGCGGTCTCGCGCCAGGTTCTCCACCACGTCAGCAAACTCGCAGCCGCCGTAATAGCGCTTGCCGGGATATCCCTCCGCATACTTATTGGTAAACACCGAACCCGCCGCTTCCAGCACGGCCTCGCTCACAAAATTTTCCGACGCAATCAGCTCAAGCCCTTCGTGCTGGCGCCGTTCTTCGTTGTCAATCGCCGCCGCAATCTGCGGATCGTTTTCGTACAGCGGCAAGTACATTCGCGTAGAAGAATTCATCATGTCGATTTCCTAAGGCCTCTCGTAAACGTTCGGATCATGACGTTCCATGTATCGCTCCGGAAACTTCACCGCCGTGAACCCCACCTGCGCGTAGAGCCCGTGAGCATCTCGGGTCGTAAGAATCCAGCGCCGTAAATTCTGCAGCGCAGGATGCTGCGTGATGCACTCCATCAGCCATTTGCTCAACCTGCGCCCGCGATGCGGTTCCAGCACAAACACATCACCCACATAAGCGATGGTCGCAAAGTCGCTGATCACGCGGGCGAAGCCCACCTGCGCGCCATTCTCATCATAAACGCCAAAGCACAGCGACCGCGCATTCGACCGTTCCACAACCTCGCGCGGAATTCCCCGGGCCCAATAACAGTTCGTCAGGAAATTGTGGATCACATCCAGATCAAGCCGCGCAGGATCGGTGCTGATCAAGAATTCGCCGCGCCGCTGCTCGACGATCTCGTTCCTAACGTTGCTGGCAGGCTCAGATTCCACAACCACATTTTACCTGCTACGGTGCGCCCACACGGGAGATATAAAGCCGGAAAAATGCCTCCGCATCCGAATCGAGGCAAACCTGCGCGTTCGGAGCGCCGTTCTCCGGCCGCGTGAAGCCCTTGTCATCCACGCGAATCCGCATCGCCTGCACCGGACAAAGTTTCGGATTCAAAATGTAAGCTACCGTCATCACATCGAAAAGCGTCGGCGTTTCCTGCCCCCACTCGTGGTAAAGCAGCGTTAGCGCATCGGTCAGTGGCGTCCCCGACTGAAACAAAATCGCCCGCCGCACCTCGTCCAGCTTCAATTGCGTCGAATCGAGCGGCATCACATACAGCGGCACACCCGAAGCGAAAAGTTTCTGCGCCGAAGGAATATCGTTCAAAATATTCCATTCCGCCTGCGGCCCATGCGGTGGAAAATATCCCATATCGCCGTAGCCGCGATAAATCGATCCGCCCATCAGCACCACCCGTCGCAGCTTGCGAAAAGTTTCCGGATCCTTATCGATCGCAGCCCCTACGTTCATCAGCGGCCCGATCGCGACCAGCGTAATCTGTCCCGGATAGCGCCGGATCTGCTCCAGAATAAAATCCACCGCATTGGGATGCGACACCCGCGCGAAGTGTGCGCCCTCAGCATAGCGCCGCTGCGTGAAATGATCGTTGGCGGGAGTGCGCGTAGGTGAACCGACAGCAACAGGAATATCCAGCCGGTTAACTTCCCCGAGCAGCCGGTCCACCAGCTTGGCGCGAGTTTCTGTATCCCCGAAAGTCGTGGTAATGCCGAGAATCTCCAGCTCCGGACTGCGCAGCGCAAGCGCAATAGCAAACGCATCATCCACATCGTCGCCAACATCGGTATCAATAATGATTTTGTCGCCAGCTTTCTCTGGCCCTATTTCTGGAACGCTCATCGTTACCGATTGTGCCCGGCTGCAAACAGAAAGCAAGCTCGCGAGCCCAAAGAGCCCGACTCCCAACCAGGTAATGACTCCGGCGAATCTGGAAATGGCCGTCACCTTTTTGTCTCAGTCAAACGCCGTCCGCAAAAACGACGCCAGTTGCCATCCGTCCATATAACTATAGGGTGCCTCGCCCATCGTGTAGTGCCCGCAAGGCAGCACCACCACTTTATGGTCCAGCCCGTGCCGCTCGAATTCCGCCACCACATCGCGCGAAAGTTCCGGCAAAAAAGTCAGATCATACTTCGCATAAACGATAAGCGACTTCCGCGGCCACCGCGAGAACTGATTGAAATACGCCATCGGACTCACCGCCAGCCATGATTGCCGCAGTGTCTCCAGCGTAATCTGCGACTCGATCCCCTGCCGGATATGCCGCGTCGATTGCCCATGCCACACCACATCCGCAACATAAGTGGACGCATGATTAAACGCAGCTACGCGAATCCGCGGATCATGCGCCGCCGCAATAAACGCATAGCACGATCCCAGGCTCGTGCCCACAATCCCGAGCCGGCTGTAGCCTTGCTGCTCCAGCCAGTCGAAACAACAGCGAATATCAACCACTCCCTGCCGCACAGCATCCAGCGTTCGCCCAATATTGGCGGAGACCGCATAATCCGCGCGGCTTATCTCCGCCGGCATGCGGATATCGTGATAAGGCATGCTCAGCCGCAGCACGGAAATGCCCAGCATGTTCAGCACTTTGCACAAACTCACATAGGCCACCGCGTCCGCATTCCAGTGCGGCAACAGAACAAGGGCGCGCCGTCCCCGTGCCGGAAACCAGCGCGCATTCACCAGATTGTTTTCCGGATAAGGCGTTTTCACCGGCGCAGTAAAACGCAAAAATTGCGCGAACGTTCCCTTCACCTTCGCCTCAAGCTTCGGATCTGGAACTTCGCGCGTAGAAAAAACTTTCACCTCGCGCTTCTCCAGCCTGAAGTCGGTCGGCGGCGTGTAAGAATAAAACTCATCGCTCGCCGCCACGATCCGACGGTTGAAATCCACAAAAAATTTCGCCGGATCATCCACCGCCTGCCCCGGACGCATCCCGTTGCGGCAAGGCCAGTCCCGCGCCCACTCCACGCCCCACTCCAGCGGACGCACCACGCGGTTATTGTCCACCGATGTAAGCCGGTGCTCCCAGTCATACATCCATTGTGCATAGCGAGAAGCTGCGTAGCGAGAATGTGCGTAGCGAGAAGGCATGGGTCAACCTCCTAGTCTAACAAGCGGAGACGGCATGTTTGGGAATGATGCAGTCAACGGTCGCAATTAGCACTTAGCACTTGGCATTTGGCCGTTGAGTGGTGGCCACCAAAAAATTATGGAGATAAGAAGACGGTTTTACTTCTGCAGTCTGACCCTAGCCCCTGACCCCAGACCACTGCTTCTTAGCTCCCGTACTTCCTCGGCACCCTCTTCGAAATGTTGCAGAGAATTTCATAAGGACTGCTGTTCGCAAGCGCAGCGTGTTCCAGTGCATCCACGCTGAGCCCGTCAACAGAACCGAGCAGAACAACTTCATCTCCGACCGCAATGCCGGGAATGCCCGTCACATCGGCCAAAGTCAGGTCCATCGAAATGCGGCCCACGATCGGCGCATAGTGGTCGCGTACAATCACACGTCCGCGGTTGGATAGCTGCCGGTTATACCCGTCGGCGTACCCTACCGGCAGCACCGCAACATGCGCCGGCGCCTTTGTCACATACGTTGCGCCGTAACCGAGAGCCTGGTCGCCCGGAAAACTCCGCAGAGAAAGAATGCGCGTCTTCCAGGTAAGAATCGGTTTCACCGGCAAGCGCAACGTGCCGCCGCTCACTTCGCGCCCGGCGCGCTGAAACGGCAAATAATATCCGTAGAGCGCAATGCCCGGCCGCACCATGCTATGCACGTTCACCGCGTTCCGGTTCATACTGCCCGGCGCTTCGCGGCGTGAGATGACCGCGCCAGTATTCGCGACGTGCACAAACGTCGGAGTCATCCCGGCATCGCGAACCATGCGCCGCGCTTCTTCGAACTTGTGCAGTTGGTCCGCTACCGAAGGCGCGTCCAGAATTTCGGACGACGCCAGGTGAGTCGACAATCCTCCCAGCTTCAGGTGCTTCGCCGCCTGCAACGCCGCCAGCACTGCGGGCAGTTCCCCGACAGCAACGCCGAGCCGCCCCATGCCAGTATCCACTTTCAAGTGCACGGCATGACGCGCCTCGCCCAAAGCCGCAGCCGCCTTTTCCATCGCCTCGATATGCCAGGGCTCCCACACCGTCGGAGTCAGGCGCAGCCGCACAATCTCACTTTCTTCGCCGCGCCAGAATCCAGTCATCAAAAGAATGTCCGCCTGAACGCCCGCCTCGCGCAGCGGAATTGCTTCGTCAAGCGATGTCACTCCCAGCCAGCTCGCGCCTTCTGCCTCGAGCGCCCGCGAGCACTCCACCGCGCCGTGTCCGTAAGCATCCGCCTTCACCACCGCGCACACCGTCACCCCCGCTCCCACGTGCTTCTGCACGGCGCGAAAATTTTCCCGCAACGCCGCGAGAGACACTTCCGCCCATGTAGGACGCGTCGCCACGCGGCTCAAAATTTCTGTAGTGGTTGCCACTTTCGCGATTATAGCGGCAGAGACCGGCGCCTCCAGGTTACGCCGGGGCTACTCCCGTCCGGACCACGAACGCCCGGGGCGAACGGGAAGGGCGCGAATTCACTCGTGCCGTCACCCGTCCCAACCGATCGGCGCTTCAGCGCCTGAGGCAATCCGGCCCTCGTTCTGTTCGTTTTTCGTAACAATTCTCCCGTGCGTGCGCCGCTCCGCCGTTTTCGTTCTAGCATCAGGCTCCCTCCCCCCTTCTCTCTGCCGCTGGCGACGCAAGTCGCCAGCGGCTCGGTTTGCTGCGGGAGAATCTCCCCCTAAGCTCAACCCATGTGGGGACGGGCACTCTTGCAAGCCTGCCCTGAGCGACGTCGAAGGGTCCGCCGAGCGCAGCTCGGCTCTTGACTTTCTGGTTTTGATTTTCTGGTTTTTGACTTTTGCGGTTTGACGCTTCGTGGCTTTTCTCTTTTGTGTAAGGGAGCGCTTTCGCGCTGCGATCCTCGCACGGCCTCGCATGCGGCGTTAGCCGCTGAAATTAAGCTTCGAGGCCCACGTGGCAAACGCGCCCCACCAGATAATCGGAGGAGCCCTTGCCTTCATCCATAGCAATCACTTCGATGGGATGCGTCTGGCTATGCGGACGCAGGATCAGATGGTTGCCCGCGACTTCCACGTACCTCACCGTACAGGTTCCGTCCTTGCGCACGGCGTAGAGATTGAACTCGCCCTTGCGGTAGGGCTTGAGCGAGTTGTAATGCCGGTCGAGCAGCAGGGTCGCTCCCGGCGTCAGCCGCGGATACATGCTCACGCCGTCGTGGCTGTCGACTTTGATCAACACGAACCGCTCCCAGATCCCGCGGCCGCCTTCGCTCTCCGCGCGCAGCTTGCGCAGGAAAGTTTTTTTGAATTTCAGGATCTTCTTCACGTTCATGCTGGCGATCAGGGGCTGGGTCGCGGCGACCGTCCCGTCGACTTGCAGGATGTTTTCGAACTCATCGCCGCTCGGCGGCAGGATCGAGGCGCGCTTGTTCACCTCGGCGGGATCCAGCAGGTCAAGCACCGAAAGATGTTGCACCGCAATGACTTTGTCCATCCCTTCCAGGCTCAAACCACGCTTCCGGTTCAGGAAGTTGGAGATGTGCGCCTGTTTGAATCCGGTTTGTTGCGCAAGTCTCAGCCCGGTTAATTCGTTGGCCTCGATGCGCTCCCACAGAATCTTGCGGAGATTTTCTTGCAAGACGCGGAATTTCATAGCTTTGGAGTATAGCACCGGTGTCCATAGCAGACGCTCATTTAGAGCGTTTTCCACAGGCCGTTTGGTAGCTCAACCTTGACTGAGGAAATTACCAGCTATACCATCGCGCAGCATCAAACACATTTCCGGTTCAGGGATGAAGAAGTGATGAGCAACGGAGACATCGTCAACGAGGAGAAGGGCTTCGTCGAATTCCGCCGCAAAGTGCGGGAAGCCGAAGTGCTCTCCGCGGCCATGGAGCGGCTGCTGCTGTCGCTGCAGTTTACCGGACGCGTGAGCGTGGTTGTGCAAAACGGACGCGTTCTCAAGTCGGGCTACGAGGAAGGCTATTTCCGCCAGCGCTATGACGCCCATGGCGCTGACGGCGAGATGGGCTCGAAGCTCTAGAGAATAGGAGGATCTGGCCAACAAAGATCGTGATGTTCGGCAGTAACGGGGCCGCGACCTCCGCGGCCTTGAAAACTAAATAGCTCAAGCAGGTCATCGTAATCGAAACGAGCCCTGCGTTCGATTTCCGCTCCGCGCGGAGATCGGCGCAGGGCTTTTTTGTTGTTCGCAACCGAAAACCACTGACGCATCACGACCGATGCGTCACGAAAAGAGGAATTATGAAAAACGATCGCACCAGCAAAGCGAAAAACGAACAGCGGGTAGAACTGAAGTACTGCGAAGGTTGTGGCGGGCTGGGAGTTCGGGAGTGTGGCGGCGGGCAGGTCTATTGCAACGATTGTCTGCGCAAGATGGCGGAGCTCCCGGTTTCAAAAACCCCGTCGCGCCGTCCGATCCTCCCCGTCGGAAGGCGCAGCACGCTCGGCGACTGCGCCGGTCCGACCGAGCCAGATTCTAACGAGCCAGATTCGCCCCTCTCGGATTCCGAAGATCTGGATGCGATGGCTGCGGCCGCGACACGCTTCGCCATGCGGATCGCGGCGGCGGGCGGTGCGGCATGACCGAAATCATTTCCTGGATCGCGGCTGAGTCCGATGAGCCAGAACCGCTTCCGCCTCTACGACTGGTCGGGCAACGGGACGAAAAGGCGAAAGGTCCTGGCGACGCGGATGTTGCGCCCGCTGAATATTCCACGCAAGAAGTGGCGCAGCACCTGCCACAACATTCGCCGCAACATCTTCCGCTGCATCAGTTTCCGGGAACGGTGGAAAAAACGGCAGAGGCGGGCGATGCGACTGGCAGCGCCACCGATGCGGACGCGGACTGGGCCAACGACCCGCTCTTTAAGGAAACCGCTCACGAGGCTGATGTCTATGAGCAGCAACGCAGACGGCGCGTCTACCGCGGACGCACCGCGGCCATGCTGCAACGCTACATGCGTTACGCGCTGGAAACGGGACGGATCCCGTCAATCCTGGGCGGCGAGTTCTTCCGCAGCCGGGTTACTTCCTATAGCGTGACCACGTTCGAAGACCGGGCCATTTTTGTGCACGACATGGAGAAGTGCCTGAATCGGCTGGACCAATTGTCGCGGCAGATTCTGGCGCGCGTGGTTTTGCAGGGCCATGACCACGATGAAGCGGCGCGCCTGTTCGGCTGTACCCGAATGACCATTCATCGCAATCTGACGGAGGCTCTCGACCGCATGGCCGATATTCTTCTTCGCGTGGGATTGCTGGAAGCGCTTCCTCTGGCCGCACCTGCGGAAAATCCATCTTCGGGAGCTGCAACTTTGCCTGTGGAAAAAACTTGTCAAGGGGGTGAGGCCACCGATTTTTTGCTAAGTGATTGTGAAGATGGGAAATAAAAAGTTGAAAACCATGTTACATCCACCTTTGCAATTTGATATTCTGAATATAGAGAGTGAGAAAAAAGAACTCTCTGGTAGAGGGCGCGCCTGCGGGCGCGCCCTCTGCGTTTTGCGGCAAGAGATATTGGCAGAGAGCATTCTTGCCGGAACCACCGTGGGTGCCATGGGGGTCCGGGTGTCGAGCACATCGAAAAAAGCAAAGGCAAAGGAAAAAGCGAAGGGAAAGAGCAATCGGGCGGGGAAAAAAGCGGCGACGACAACGACAACCACGACGACGACAACAACTTCGTCATCGACATCGTCCTCGTCGTCATCATCGTCAGCCAAAGACAAACAGCCGGTCGACCTGGCTGAGGTGAGGAAAGAGATCAGCAGCATTGTGGGAACGAATGCCGCCGCTCTTACCAGAGCGGTGATGGGGGAAGGCCTGAAGGGACAACTGGCGCCGGTAAAGTATTTGTTCGAAGCGACCGGACTGTATCCCGCGACGGAGATCAGCGAGACCAAGCCCGACAAGGAGTCGCTGGCGCACACGCTGATGCGCAACTTGAAGTTGCCGGAGAGTCCGATCGTCAATGAGGACGACAATGAGGACGACGAGGATGCGGATTCCAGCAACTCCAGCCCGGCGGCCGCGGGAGCTGGGCAGACGAACCAACCAAGCGGCGCAGATTCGGGAACCAGCGCTGACGAGAAGTGTTCTCAGGGTGAGGAAGGGACGACTGCGGAGAGGGCGGGAGACAGTGTCGTAGAATGAAGCCACGGGGCGCTCGGGCCTCATTCTGCAGCAGGAGCGGAACTCCCTTAGAACTGCGGGTGGTGTGGGACTGCGATGGATTCTTCGCTTCGCTCAGAATGACAGACTGAGATTTTCGAGTCTTATTCAAGGCCTTTCGTATACGTTGCGGCACACAGGACGGGAATGGACATTACGTGGTTGACCGACCGGATTGCGGTCGGAGGCGGAATCTGGACGGCGGACAACATGGAGAAGGTGGTGCGCGAGGGAGTGACGCACATCATCGACATGCAGATCGAGTTCGACGACACGCCGCTGGGCGAAGAAGCCGGGATCGAAGTGTTGTGGAATCCGACGGACGACGATTTTGATCACAAGCCCCGGGAACTGTTTCAGCGAGGTGTGGATTTTGCCAGGATCGCGTTGGAAGAACCCGCGGCGAAGCTGTTCATCCATTGCGCCGCCGGAGTCCACCGCGCGCCGATGATGGCGCTGGCGCTGCTGGGGTCGATGGGATGGACGGTGGAAGATGCCATGGCGTTGATCGAGAAGCGGCGTCCGGTGGCGGATTTTGCGGACGTGTATGTGCGCAGCGTGGAAGATTTTCTGGAAGGGCTGACGCCGCAGGGTTCTCGATTTTCGACTTTTTGATTTTTGGGTAACGTGTCACGCGAACCGGCCGTCATGGAAACTCCGTGGGGGGTGGTGGCTATAGGGGTCCCTCGCTTCGCTCGGGATGACAAAGTTAAGAGGGGATGACAGCCTGTAGGGTGGGGGCTCTGAGAGCCTCCTAGAGCGCGGAAAATCGGCGCGCTCCGGATTTTCTTGGAAAATTTTTAAGAGTGAGAGAGCATGCTCTTTGCGGAGCGTGGGGCGCGGTGGTGCGTCCGCGGGTTCGGTGGGAGATACAAAAACCGTGGCGGGACTTGAGAGCAGTGATAGCTATAGGGGTCCCTCGCTTCGCTTCGGGATGACAGAGCATTTAGAGTGAGCGTTTCGCTCGGTACGACACACAAGTACGAAGAGGGATGACGGAGGAGATCATGTTTGACGCGGGCGAGATGGGCGCGAGACGGCGCCCGCTTTGGCGGTTGGCTGGTGGGCTGGCGCTGGTGTTCGGGATTCTGGTTTTGCGGGCCGCGGCCGCGCCGGCGCCGCAGAGCGGCCCGGCGGTGACCACAGTGAGCGACACCGTCTACCGCGCGGATGGGACGCCCGCGCGGGGGACGCTGGTGATTACGTGGCCCGCGTTTCTCTTGGCCAACGGAACGCCGATCGCCGCGGGGGTGAACAACGTGACGCTGGGAACGGCCGGCCAGTTGACCACGACGCTGGTGCCGAATGTTGGGGTGACACCGGCGGGTATGTATTACACGGTGGTCTATCAACTGAACGATGGCACGACGCGGACAGAGTACTGGCTGGTGCCGACGACATCTCCGGCGAACCTGGCGACGGTGCGGACCACGCCGGGGTCGGGCACGGCGGCGCAGCCGGTCTCGATGCAGTACGTGAACACGGCGATTGCCGGGAAAGCGAACGACAACGCGGTGGTGCACCTGGCCACGGCGGAGACGATCACGGGCACGAAGACATTTTCCGCGGTGCCGAATACGCCGGCTCCCGCGAACGCCGGCGACGTTGCGAACAAGGGATACGTGGACAACGCGGTGAGCAATGTGGGAGCGGGCAACTTTGTGCCGGTGGCGGGCGGAGCGATGACCGGGCCGCTGACGTTGAGTGGAAGTCCGGTGGCAGCGTTGCAGGCGGCTCCGAAACAATATGTAGACACGGGGCTGGCGACGAAGGCGGATCTGGTGTCAGGGCGAGTGCCGACGAGCGAGTTGGGGACGGGCACGACGAGCGCGACTGTGTGCTTGTACGGCAACCAGACCTGGGGCGCATGCGGAAATGTGAGCACGACGCCGAGCGCCACGCAATCGATCGCGGAACCCGCGAGCGCGGTATTCACGGCGAACCGTATCGGGCAGAAGCGCATGGCGGATCAGTTTTATTGGAAACAGAGTCCGACGACTCCGGCGGCGCTGTCGCCGGGGGCGGTGACGGTGACGCTCTCCCCGTGTCCGCAGGGATTTCTGAATACGATCAACGGAACGAACTCGAACCACTGGATCTATGTGGATTCGGCGACGGGAGACGCGCAACAGCCGGGCGAGCCGGTGCTGATCACGGGAGAAAACTGCACGGCGGGTTCGGCTTCCGGGACGATCACGTTTTCGGTAGCGTACGCGCACGCGGCGGGGTATGCGCTGGAGAGCGGAACGGGCGGAATCAAGGAAGCCGTAGTGGACGCGAACCAGGTGCGCTACGACACCGTGCGTGGCAACAACACGTGGGTGGAGCTGACGCCGAACCAGGTGACGACGATGAAGGCTCCGCTCTACTGGCAGACGAGTATGGGGCGGCTTTCGGGATCGAGCCTGATTGAGTGCACGGTAAATATGTCGTGCATTAACGTGGGGGACACGAACTCCCTGGGATGGGCCAGTGGAAATTCCAATTTGTATTTTGACAACGTGATGGATGGATTCTGGCTGCGGCCGAGCGCGAGCATGGTGTTTTGGGATGTGGCGCCGGCGGCACCATCGACGATTACGGCGGGAAGCACGAACGTAACGCTGCAGATTCCGACGTGCCCGGCAGGCTTCTGGCCGAAGATTCCGAATCAGATTCTCTGGTTGAACGGAACCAGCGGCGGGCTGGTGACCACGGCGTATGAGGCTGCGGCGCCGGGGCCGGGGGAATTCGTTCAGGTGACCGGAGGGACGTGTACGCCGGGAGCGACGAATGGAACGATCATTATTGTGCCGGCCACGCCGGGGCTCAGCGCGTTCGCGGCGCACGGAACTGGATACACGCTCTCGAATGGAGCGACGTCTTACATCGAAGACAATTCGGAGAACTCGGTGATCTCGAACATCATGACCAACGGATGGACGGGAAATGCGGGCTACGGGTTCGTGGTGCAGAACGACAATAACCAGGCCGAGACCCTGACCAACCTGAACATGCTGGGCGGGACGAGATGCGACAACGATTTTTGCGGAGCGACATTGTTTGGTCCCGGCCCAAATACGTTCAATGCGGGCATCACGACCTTCACCGGAGGCACGAACCAAACGTGCACGGAATGGTATGACGGGAACGATCTTTCGATTGGGCCGACGGTATGCCAGGGCTTCCAAAACTATGCGATTTTTATGTCGACCAAGCGCGGCGGGAGTCTGGAGCACGCCGTACTGAACACGGTGCACCGGGAACGCGGAGGATTGAGCAACTCGCTGGGCGTGGGCCTGGGCGCGGCGGACATGATCGTGCAGGGCTATAGCTTAACCGTGGACGGAAATGGAGACGGGGTCAACGAGTTTCCGGCCTTCACCGTGGCGGGCACACCGGGAGGGCAGTTGCAGGCGTACTACCTGTCGATCATGGATGTGACCGATGGGATCAAGACGGTTCCGATTCCGCTGGGAACGGCGAGCGTTACGAATCCGAATGCCAACAACGTGACGGTGAAGTGGGTGACGGCGGATGCACTCAGCGGGAAGACGATCAACTTCGAACTGTACCGGGTGGCGCTGCTGGCGGGGGTTCCGGGGATCGTTCCGAACCCGAACGTCTGCGATGGAGTGAACGGCGACCCAACGTGCCTGGTGGCGACCAACATTTCTCCGGCGACGATTTGCGACATTCATGGGGCATGCACATTCACCGATAACGTGCAGACTCCGAGCGCGGTGACGCCCTACACAGGAATCGACGGCGCGGGATCGGGATATTTTCCGTTTGACAGCTTCAGTCCGGGAGGGATCGTGCTGAACAGCAGCGCGACGTACCAGGGCGAACCAGCGTGCCTGATAGTAATGGGAGGATGGCTGAATACGTTCGCGTCGATTTTCGACAATGAGATTGCGCCGGGAGGATGTCTGCCATCCGGGGGATCGTTCAATCCGATGCTGACGGCGTTCAGCAACAACGGAGGCGGGTATGCACAGTGGGGACTGCTGCTGCCCGACCGGAACAAGACGGCGGATGGCGGATTGTGGACGAACCTGAAGGGACGAATCAATTTGATCGGGGGCGGGACGTATCCGCGAGATGCGTTTACGTGGGTGGATTCGAATCCGGCAAAGACGCTGGGAAGTAAATTGGACTACGGCAGTGGAGTGGTGGGCAGCGTGTATGGAGGAGTGAATCGTCCGCAATGGGATGTAGGGGACATTGCGACCGGAGTGGAGAACAGCGGGACGGGGCTGTACAACCGGGTTCCAGCGAGCGGAGTCTTCGACTGGTATGTGGGAGCGCTGCCGAACAATCCGGGCGGGACCAGCAACAACTGGACGGAAGAACTTTCGGTGTCGGGGCATACGTTCAACGAGCCGGTGACGGTCAACGGGAACCTGACGGTGACGGGAGTGTGCACGGGCTGCGGCGGCGGCGGGTCGGGATCGGGGACGGTGAACAGCGGGACCGCGTCGCAGGTGGCAGTGTATCCGGGCAATGGTGCGGCGGTGAGCGGAGACAGCGCGCTGAGCGACAGCGGAACCACGCTGAACTACGCGGGCACTGGTGGAATTTCGGCGGCGGCGGGAACCTTCAGCGGGAATGTGACGGTGAATGGACAGCTGATGGTGGCAGGACCGTGGATGGTGGATTCTCCGGTTCCGGGGAGCGCGATGGGAGCGGCGCCGTCGGGGACCTCGTCGCTGGGAATTTCGAATGACGGAAATTTCTACATCTCGGCGAACGCGGGGACACCGCTGAAGGTGGCGACGACTGGGACGAGTTCGTACTTTTCGAATTTATTTCAGGAAGATGCGAACGACCTGGGGGAGTATGTGGTGGGCGGGACGACGGCGAATCCGCAGGCGTTTCACGTGTATTCGAGTTACACGAATTCATCGAACTGGCAGCGGACATCCCTGGGATATGACGGCACGGATAACCTGGCGGTGTTACGCAGCGAGAACTCGAGTTCGGGATCGGCCCCGGGATTAGGGTTCTGGATTGGATCGAGCGTCCGGTGGGCGATTGACTCGACCAGCACGCTGAAACCGTTCCTGAATAATTCGATCAATATCGGGTCGACCACGCTTGCGCCGCAGACGATCTATGCGGCGACGTCACTCGATACGCTGACTCAAGGACGTGAGAATTTTGAGTTGTGTAACGACGGGACGACGGGGACGTCGCTGAATTTTCTGGCGGTGTATAACGGCGCGACACCAGCGTGCGCGGTGAAGGCAGGGACATCGGCGACGGATGGCGTGATCGGGGTGGTGAGCAACGGATCGGGGACTACGCTGAATGCGGTGATCACGTATCGCGGATATGTTCCCTGCTCGTTTGATGGAGCGACGACGGCGGGAGACTTTGTGGTGGCGAGCACGACGAATGCGGGGGATTGCCACGATGCGGGTGCGACGCGGCCGACGGGCGTGCAGGTGATTGGGAGGGTGGAGTCGACGAACGGCACCCTGGGGACGTATGGAGTGAGGGCATCGCTGGACGCGCCGAACAACTCGACGGCGTCGCCGGTGACTTCTGCATTTGGAAGAAGCGGGGCGGTGACGGCGGCGAGCGGAGATTACTCGGTGGGGCAAGTGACGGGAGCGGCGGCGCTGGCTTCGCCGGCATTGACCGGGACGCCGACGGCGCCGACGGCGACAGCGGGGAACAACTCGACGCAGTTGGCGACGACGGCATACGTGAAGAGCGAGATACAGCTGGTCTTCAGTTGTCCGATTGGCGGGACTACGACCGCGAGCGTGAGTTACTGCAATTGGACGGCACCGGCGGGAATAACGATCACGCAGTTCGATCTGTTTGCTTCGACGGCGCCGTCAGGATGCACGACATTTCCCGTGGTACAGGTTTGGGACGGGACCGCGGCGGCGGAAGTGGGGAGTTACTCGATCACCATGAGCACGAGCCAGGAGACGCTGGTTACTGGCAGCACTACATTTACCTCGGGGCATGGCTTGCGGCTGCGGGTGACGACGGCTGCGGCGGGGTGTACGACAGGCGCAGCAAACGTGACGGCGGCAGTGACGTATCAGATGACGAACTAAAACGAGCGGTTCGCGGACAGAATTGGCAGCTTCATTTTCGGGAGGAGACATTTATGAGCAGTGCGATCAATCCAGAGGCAGCAGAACCGGCGACGATTCAATCATTTAATCAGAGCGACCGGAATCCGGCGGTGACGGTGTTTGGGGGCACGGAGGTGGACGGCGGGCAGTTGCCAGCGCCGGCGATGACGGAGGTGCGGATGACGCCGGAGAGTCCGGCGGTTTCGCCGGACGCCGGGCTGCAGTATTGAGCCGTCTGGTTTTGGCGGTGACTGGTTCGGTTGTGTGCACAGAGTGGTGGGGGATGGAGCAGGGGTCAGTGGTCAGGGGTTAGGGAGCAGTGATTGGACGTGGGCCATCGGCTGGAGCCGGTGGCCTTTTTTATTGGAGATTGGCGGTGCGGTGTGCGCGAGTTCATTTTTCTGGCGGCCGCTTTGGCGCTGACTGGCGTGGGTTGCGAGCGCAGGGCGGCGCGGGCGGTGCTGCCGAATATGGTGATTCCGGTGACGTGCGCGTCGCAGATCACGCTGGTGCAGTGCGATGCGCGGGTGAGCCCGCCGAAGTGCAAAAGCGCGCGGGTGACGTACCGAGGCGGGTGCGAGCAGATTGTGGTGCGGTGAAGGGTTCGCTGCACACGAGCGGTGGTGGGAAAACCGGACAGCCGAGGCGGCTGTCTCTACGTGGGTTGTTGAGAGGTCACGGAATTCTATGAAGCGGAATTTCATTTTACTGGCGCTGGTCATCATCGTCCTGGTGCTTGAGTTTGGATCGGTTGCGGCGGCGACGACTTATTACGTCAGTTGGAGCACAGGGAGCGACAGCAACAGTGGGACGGCGTCGACGGCTCCGTGGCAGACGATTGCACATGTGAATGCGCAGACGTTTCAGCCGGGGGATTCGATTCTGTTCCGGCGAGGAGATGTTTGGAATGAGAGTCTTATACCGCCTTCTTCGGGGACTTCGGGAAATCCGATTGCGTTTGACGCCTATGGCAACGGGCCGGCGCCGAACTTGACAGGATATTACGCGGTGCCGACGTCGGCGTGGATCAACGTGACCGGAAACGCGTGGAAGGCTGCGGTGCCGTCGAGTTACTCGACGGTGAACTTTTGTTTGTTCGGGTCGGTGTGGGGATACAAGGAGCCGATTGCATCTTCGGCGAATTTGACGGCGAAGTGGGATTTTTATCTGGCGAGTGGGTACTTGTACGTTTATTCGTCAGGAAATCCCGCGACTTATTACAACGCGCCGATCGTGCCGATGGCTTTGAGCAACGTGCCGGTGATCAACGTTAATGGGAAGGCGTGGCTGACGTTTCAGCACTTTTTGGTGAACTGGTTCGACGATGAAGGCGTGTATGTGCAGGGGACGAGCGATCACCTGGTGTTCGCGAACATGGAAGCGGACTCGATGATTCCGCAGGGAACGCAGCCGCTGGGATTTTATGTGAATGAGAGCACGCAGCCGGTCGACATCAGGTTTTACAACGACGAAGCGCACTTGAACTATGACGGATTCCGGATCGACGGCTTCACCTTTAACGGAGTGGGAACGTCGATTACGCTGATCAACGACAAGGCCTACGCCAACCGGGACGGTGCGCTGGTGGATAACACCGGGAGGGTGGACTCCACGTGCACTGCCTCTGGCTGCACCGATGGAGGAGCGTCGATGGGGCCGGGCGCGGCGAATTATTCATACTGCCATTTTTACGCGTCGAGCCTGGCGATTGCGAGTTCGACGGATGTGGAATGGCCACAGTATGCTCTTGGGCCGACGGCGGGACTGGGGAACGTTGCGGCGGATACTCCGCCGGCGGTGCAGGTGTGGCAAAGGTATCCGGCGCTGGTGACGTTGACGGTGGACGATGCGGGGATGACGCCGGGAGCGGATACGTATTACCACGGCACGGTGGTACCGATTGCGGATACGGCGGGAGTTCCGGTGGGCGCGGCGATTACGGTGGGGTATCCGCTTTAGGGCTTTGGAAGATCAGGAGACATGGTTATGGAATTTACAGGGAAAGAACTATTGGCGATGCGGATGGTTGATGAAGTGTTTCAGCGGGAAGTGCTGGACAAGTTAGCGCGCCTCGAAACCAAGATGGACACGCTGGTGGGCAATGGCCAGTTGGGGCGGGTGAAAGCGTCGGAGAACAAGATTGAGGCTCTGGAAAAAAGCGAAATGCGGAACAGCCTGCATAACCGCGTGGTGAATGCGGCCATCAGCGCGACGATCGGGTTGGTGATCGCGCTGCATAAGTATTGGTTCAAGTAGAGGCGCGATCTGGACTCACAAATGTTACCGAAGGAAAAGGAAGCCCCATGGGCTGAAGCCCGCGTTCGTCCGAATCGACGGCGGCACGGCTGAAGCCGTGCCCTTCCCGAATGTGGACGAGATGAGATCAGCGCCAGCCTGCGGCACTCTTACAACAATCAATCGAGGAGAAATATTTATGGACTTCTTGCAGCAGTTATTGCGCGGGATTTCGTTTGTTCCCGCACTGGTGAACGGGATTGAGGGGCTTTTCGGGGGAAAATCCGGCGCGGAGAAGAAAGATGCTGCGATGACATTTTTGGAAAATGCGCTGGCGATGTCGGACGCGGTTGCGGCGCGGGAGATTGTGAATCCGGAGCAGTTCAAGAATGGGATCTCGCAGATCATTGATGGAGTGGTGCTGTGTATGAATGCCTCGGCTTGGACGAAAGGCGGTGGTCAGGGACCAGCCGTCAGTGCTCAGGGGTAGGGCTGCGGGAGGATTGGAAGCCCACCCTTCGGCAAGCTCAGGGCAGGCTTTCAGGTGCGAAGGGCGCACGGAAAATGGGGCGCCCAAGGTTAACAATCCCGGCCTTCTAGCCGATTTCTTCGCTCCAGGTTTCCATGGTTTTTTTCACGAAGGCCATGAACTGGTCGGCGACGGCGCCGTCGATGAGGCGGTGGTCGTAGCCCAGCGTTAGATGGACGACGGAGCGGATGGCGATGGAGTCGTTGCCCTCTTTATCGGTGACGACAAGCGGCATTTTCGTGATGCCACCGACGCCCATGATAGCGGAGTTGGGCTGGTTGATGATGGGCAGTCCGAAGACGGCGCCGAACTGGCCGGGGTTGGTGACGGTGAACGTGGAACCTTCGATGTCTTCGGGCTTGAGTTTTTTGGTGCGGGCGCGCTCGCCGAGGTCGGTGATGCCGCGCTGCAGGCCGAGGAAGTTGAGGTCTCCGGCGTTTTTGAGGACGGGAACGATGAGTCCCCAGTCGAGCGCGACGGCGATGCCTACGTTGATGCCGCGGTGGTAGCGGATGTTATCCCCTTCGAGCGATGCGTTGATGATGGGCCACTGCTGCAGGGCGATGATGGCGGCGCGGACGAAAAACGGCATGAAGGTGAGGCGGACACCGTGGCGCTGCTCGAATCCGGCTTTTTGCTTGGCTCGCAGGGTGACGATGCGGGTGAAATCCACTTCGTACATGCAGTGGACGTGGGCGCTGGTGCGGCGCGATTCGATCATGCGCTGGGCGATGATCTTGCGCATGTTCGTCATGGGGACGAGATCGCCGGGGTAGGGGGCGGGAGTGGGGGTTGCGGGGCGGGCGGCTGCTGGCGGGGAAGCCGGTGCTGATTGCGCCTCGCTGCGCTCGGCGGGACGGACGAATGCGTCAGTCCCCACACTGGCAGTTTGTGATCCCTGGCGCTCGATGAAGGCCATGATGTCTTGTTTCGTGATGCGGCCGCCGAGCCCGGAGCCGGTGATTTGCGAGAGGCTGATGCCGTGCTCGCGGGCGATTTTGCGGACGAGCGGGGAGGAGCGGGCTTCGTCGTCTTCTTCCGCGGGGGCCGAGGTTGCGGCGGGTGTGGGGGCGGGTGCTGGGGCTGGAGCGGTTTTCTTTTCTTCTCTTTTCTCTTCCTGCTTTTTCTCGGGCGCGACGGGCGCCGGGGCTGTTTTGGGGGGAGCGGCTGCGGCGGCCTCGCCGTCTGCGGCGATGGTGCCGACGACTGTGTTCACGCCGACCGTGGTTCCTTCGGCGACTTTGATTTCGCGCAGGATGCCGGAAGCGGGGGCGGGAATTTCGGCATCTACTTTATCGGTGGAGATTTCGAACAGAGGTTCATCGCGCTGCACTTTGTCGCCGGGTTTCTTCAGCCACTTGGTAATTGTGCCTTCAACGATGGACTCGCCCATCTGGGGCATGATGATGTCAGTCGGCATGATTTCCTTCCGCAGGCCCACGGGTGAAGAGATGGGGCCGCACGCAAACTTCATATTATAGCGGGTGGGGGATTGGTGGTGGAAACGTACGGTCCAAGGTTCGTTACTTAAGAGGAAGAACTCATACCGGTTTTCGGGCTCGGCTGCTCGAGAACCTCTAACTGTCTAGACGCCATCGATTAAGTCCTCGGCGGTAAGGGCGCGAGCCAAACCTCAGGAGCTGAAGCCCGCATCATTTGTGGTCTTGATCGGCACGACTGAAGTCGTGCCCTTCCCGTCCCCTTTCCAACCCCGCTTATGAGATGGCTTCTAGTGTTTGTGGCCTTCTTTCTTGTCTTCTTCTTTTTTTTCGTCAGAGGCGGCTGGGGCTGTGTTGAAACTGTTTTTCCAGTAGTCCTGGACGGCGGGCGGGAGCTTATCGATGTGGGAGAGGAACGAGGTTAGCTTCCACATGTCCTGTTCGGAGAGGACGCCATCCCAGGCGGGCATGGCGGTGAGACGGGAGCCGGTGCGGATGGTGAAGAAGATGTGCCACTCGGGATCGTCGGGCGGATCGGAAATGAGATTGGGAGCCGGCGGATAAAAATTCTTGGCGAGAGCTGCGGGCTTGCGGTCGAGGGTGCCGTGGCAGAGGGCGCAGTTCATAGTGTAGAGCTTCATGCCGTCGATCAGATTCTGGTCGCTGGGCGTGAGCGGGTTGGCGACGTGGGGAGCGTGGCGTTCCATGGAGGCGTCCATCGCGGTGTTGGCCAGATGCTGCTCCAGGTGCGACGGGGGAACGTTGGCGGTGGTGGGAATGAAACCGAGCATGGCGATGCCGAGTCCGCCGAGGATGAGGACGAGAACAGTGACGATGACGCCGAGAAGGAACTTGCCCATGGAGCCTCCGGAATGGCTATTGTGGCAGAAGGAGTGGGTGGGGCGCTAGTTTTGGCGTGGCCTGGGATGGAGGAACCAAGCCGGTATCGGCTCACGCGCTTGAATCCAGGACGGCGGAATACTTTCGACGCCGGATGACATCGCGACGATACCTCCGACGATCGCGCAGGTCGTGTCGCGATCTCCCAGGCCGCTGACGGTCGTCCACAATGCGTCCTCATAGTTATCAAGATGGGACGCGGCGGCCCAGAGCGCGAAGGGAACTGTGTCTTGCGCGCTAACTTCTGAGCCATTTCCCAAGGCTGCTACCGCAGATTCGACCGTCGCCTCGGATGGAAGTGCGAGGGCGGTGAAGATGCCGCGACGAACTTCGCTCTCCGGCACCTGATCGCAAATCTCGTTCAAGAACTCTCGTGATCCGGTTGGCGCGTCTTTGTATCGGCACGCCAACCCGGATGCGAGGGCGACGGCGATTGCGCCGGCAATTCCCTCGGGATGACTATGAGTGATAACTGCGGAGAGCTCCGCTTGTTTGGTCAATTTGGCAATATCATCGGCGAAGTAGGCACCCAGAGGAGCGATCCGCATTGCGGCTCCGTTGCCGAAGGAGCCTCCTCCCCTGAACAGGGCCGGAGACAATTTTTTCCAAGCGGATGGAACGCTCGCCAATTCTGGAAGCAGGCCGTGCATGGCAGCCCCGTAGCCGCGATGAGGATCAGCCAAGAAGTTTCTACCGAAAGTCTCCGCTAAAGATTCCTGGCGAATTTCGCCGTGCTCTTCGAGGACTTCGGTAATGGCAATCGCCATGGCCGTGTCGTCGGTGTAGCGCCAAGGCGGAGAAGGAACGGTGCGCTGTGCGATTAGAGACTGCGCCACTTTTGGATGAAGAAAGAATCGCTCGCCGAATGCGTCGCCGCAACTTAGGCCGTGCAAAGAATGGATCGCGCGAGTCAGACGTTCCTTCGCGTTCTGTGGCGATTGGAGCGTCGACATTCAATACGCTTTCAGGCGGCGGGATTCGCGGACTACGTCTTCCGCTTTTGGCAGGTAGTGTTCTTCCTGGGGCGGGGAGAACGGGATCGCCGAGTCGAGACCAGCGATGCGGACGATGGGGCCGTCGAGATCGTCGAAGGCTTCTTCGTTGATGATGGCGGCGATTTCTCCGGCGAGGCCTCCGGTGCGGGAGTGTTCGTGGAGGATGATGACTTTGTTTGTCTTCTTTACTGTGGCTGCTATCGCTTCGCGATCTAACGGCGAGACGGTGCGGAGGTCGAGGATTTCTATTTCTATTCCTTCTTTGCTTAGGATGTCGGCGGCTTCTAATGCGGTGTGGACCATGGCGGCGTAGGTGATGATGGTGAGGTCGCGGCCTTCGCGGACGATATTTGCTTTGCCGATGGGGACGACGTAGTCATCGGCGGGGACTTCGCCTTTGATGCGGCGATAGAGATATTTGTGCTCGAAGAAAATGCAGGGATTGTTGTCGCGGATGGCGGCTTTGATGAGGCCTTTGGCGTCGTAGGGCGTGGCGGGGCAAATGACTTTGAGGCCGGGATTGTGGACGAACCACATCTCGGGATTCTGCGAGTGGAAGGGGCCGCCGTGGACGTATCCGCCGCTGGGGCCGCGCAGGACGAGCGGAGCGGGCGCGCCCCAGAGGTAGTGCGTTTTTGCAACCATGTTGGTGATCTGGTTGAAGGCGCAGCCGATGAAATCCATGAACTGGAATTCGGCGACGGGACGCATGCCGGTGAGCGAGGCTCCGAAGGCTGCGCCGACGATGGCGGATTCCGCGATGGGAGTGTCGATGACACGCTCGGGGCCGAAGCGGTCGATGAATCCGTCGGTGACTTTGAAGGCGCCGCCGTAGATGCCGATGTCTTCGCCGAGGCAAAAGACGGAAGGGTCGCGGTCCATTTCTTCCCAGATTCCCTGGCGGATGGCTTCGAGGTAGGTGAGGAGCATAGGGGCGAGTTAAAATGTTATCAGAGGTTTAATTGGGTTTGTTGTCCCAATACGGGTGTCGAGTCTGGCACCGAGGTTTTTTCCACATTGACTTCCATCCCCCAGGACATTAAAGTGCATCGTACTCGTTGCCTGCGCGTTCCCCCGCGTGAGGATTGCCCAGAAAGGGCCCTGTTATGAACGCAGCGATTCTTCAAAAAGAGACCGAAATTGAAAAGGCAGTGCTGGATGTCACTCAGCCAGGCGAGGACTATAAGCCCCTAGCCTTGGCTGAGCAAGTTGCTGCGGGTCGGGGGAATGCTGATTGGACTCAGGATGTAGTTCTAGCAGCGATCTGGCGACTCATTTCTGAGGGGAAACTGGCCTTGTCTCAGCAGAGGACGCTTCGTCGTAAGTCCTGAGCGACATTCCCTTCCGGCTTACGCGGAAGGACATGCTTGGTCCAACATAAGAAGGCAAAGAAAAAAGCCGATCCTCGTTACGAGCGTTTCTACCCGGATAGCCCGCCGGACAATCGCATTGATGGACAACGCGATAGAGACAGAATTCTCTACACCTCAGCCTTCCGTCGGCTTGCTGGCGTGACTCAGGTGGTTTCTGCTCATGAGGGACATGTATTTCACAATCGCCTCACACATTCGCTAGAAGTGGCGCAGCTCGCTAGACGCGCCGCCGAGAAACTCCTCAGGAAGCAGCCGAAAGTCGCACGCTCGTTAGGCGGGGTCGACCCGGATATTGCCGAAGCTGCCGCTCTTGCTCACGATCTTGGCCACCCTCCTTTTGGACATATTGCCGAAGAGGAACTTGACAGGCTCTTAGTTCAAGACGATATCAAAGACGGATTCAACGGGAACGCACAGTCATTCCGAATTGTCAGCCGGCTTGCGTTGCGTCGCTCATATCATCCTGGCCTCAATCTCACCAGGGCAACGTTGAATGGCGTCCTCAAGTACCCATGGCTACGAGGTGCCGGCGGAGAGCAGTCGGAGAAGTGGGGCTCTTATGAGTCAGATCGTGACGTGTTCGATTGGGCTCGCAAAGGGCATTCGGAAAAAGTTAGAACCATAGAAGCGGAGTTGATGGACTGGGCTGACGATGTGACCTATGCCGTACACGACATTGAGGATTTTTATCGTGCTGGACGAATCCCTATTGACCGGCTGAAGAACGATCCAGCTGAGCGTGACCGATTTTTGACGTTCGCCGGATCGAGATACAAAGGTAAGGAATTAAAGTGGGATTTGGTGAGGGAGGGTTTCTCGGAGCTTGTTAGCTCCATCCCCCTAAGCGAACCTTATTCCAGTAGTCGGAACTTGCGGGCTGCCCTGCGGAGCGTGACAGCGGTTCTGATCGGCAGGTACATCAACGCAACAGAACTAAGAGAGCCGACCAGCAAGAACTCTTGCCCGCTTGAATTTGATTCTGTCCTAAAAGCTGAGGTTTGGATGTGGAAGCAGTTGACGTGGTACTACGTCATCGGGAAACCGAGCTTAGCGACTCAACAGCACGGATTGCGCAGAGTCGTATCATGTCTCTATGAGATCTTCCGCGATGCTGCGCGGTCGAGAAACCTGAGCATTTTCCCGGCCGGGTTCCGCGAGGCATTGGAAAATACCGACGGGGATTGGGAAAAGAATTGTCGCCGTATCGTGGTGGACTTGATTGCAGGCATGTCGGAACGAGAAGCGATTATCATGCACAACCGACTTACCGGCGCTGCTCCTGGATCGGTTCTAGACTACGTCGGAGCTTAGACGGCACCCTACTTCAGATGCACCGCTGCTTCGGTTGCTTTATAT
>Ga0302325_10002774_pt1 | contig 42136 bp, 35 predicted proteins | sample Palsa_T0_2_FD_201948 | JGI IMG/M metagenome (GOLD analysis project Ga0302325, IMG submission 201948) | Peat permafrost microbial communities from Stordalen Mire near Abisko, Sweden - Palsa_T0_2 | ecosystem: Environmental > Terrestrial > Soil > Palsa > Peat permafrost | place: Sweden: Abisko...
GCTCGGAGTGAGCATCGACAGCGAGTTCGTACATCATGCCTGGCGCAAGGAAAAACAGGAGTTGCGCAATCTGCCGTTCCCGATGCTCTCCGACATCAAGCGCGAGCTGTCGCAGTCGCTCGGCATCCTGGACCCGCAGGCGGGTGTCGCGCAGCGCGCGACCTACATCGTCGATCCTCAGGGTGTGATCCGCTTCATTTACGTCACCGACCTCAACGTCGGCCGCAGCCCGGATGAGGTTCTGCGCGTGCTCGATGCGCTGCAGACGGATGAGCTTTGCCCCTGTAACTGGAAGCAGGGCGACGATACGCTGAAGGCGGCCTGATATGACCCTCGAGAACATGCGCGATGCGCTGCCCGACTACGCGCGCGATCTGAAACTCAATCTTGGAACGGTGCTGACCCCGGCGGGAGCGCCGGGGCTCTCCGAGCGGCAGATTTGGGCGGTGGCATTGGCCTCGGCTGCCGCTTCGCGCAACGCCGCATTCACCCGTGAGATCGAGGCGCTCGCTGCGGTGCACCTGGACGCGGCGCATGTGCAGGCTGCACATGCAGCTGCGGCCATCATGGGCATGAACAATGTCTATTATCGCTTCCTGCACCTGGTGGAGGACGAGGAATACAAACAGCTGCCGGCGCGGTTGCGCATGAACGTGATCGGCAATCCGGGAATCGACAAATTGGACTTCGAGCTGTTATCGCTCGCGGTTTCAGTGATCAACGGCTGTGGCACGTGCGTCGTCGCCCATGAGCGCCAGCTGCGGCAGCACGGCACGAGCAGGGAAACGATACAGAGCGCCGTGCGTATCGCGGCGACGGTGCACGCCGTCGCACGAGCCTCCGAGGCATCCAAGGCCGCCTGACAGGCAAGCGCCTCGGCGGGCAGAGCTTAGGAGCTGGCGTGGCATCTGTGCAGCCGTTGCACGGATGTCAAATGCCTTCCTTCGAGAGCGGCCTTCAGGGGGCCGCAGCCACTGAGCGGCTTGCGAGATTGAGTCCCTGATCGAGCAGGTTGCGAATGCTTACGCCGCGGCGGCCCACGAGGTTTGCCTTGCTGGCGGAGAGCTGGATGACTCCATGCAAAAATCCCCACAGCACGATGGCGACTGCCGCCGGCTGCCCGGCATCAGCGCGGATGGATCCGTCGCGCATCCCGCTCTCGAGTGAATTGACGATCATGCTTTGCAGGGCATCGCCGTGGCTGGCGCGTTCGCCTTTGTTGCTCTGCGGATTCGCGTCGCTTGGCGAACGCAGTTCGCAGCGCGCCAACACGCCAAAATACACCGGAAACTCCTGGGAAAACGCCACATAAGCGCGGCCGATCGCCTCGAACTGGGCGATACCACGCTCGCAGCGCCCCGCAGCCTCGCTGCAGCGCTGCATGAGGATCGCCGTCGCCCGTTCGCCTACGCCGAATAAGAGATCGTTCTTATCGGTAAAGTAAACGTAGAGGAGCGCGCGCGACAGGCGCGCGCGGCGCGCGACCTGATCCATGGTCATGTCGTCCCAGCCTTCGCTGGCCGCGACCGCCTCGGCGGCATCGAGTATCTCTGCGCGCCGACGCTCTTTTTCTTCGCTGCGGCGATCGGCGAGGTCATTCATGGCCGGGTTACCTTAAGGTAGAGCTTGACACTCTGTCAACGATTGCACATTAAGACAGTTGAGCGGCGCTCGAACGGGTTAGGCGCGGCCGTCTCGTTTAGACTTGCGCACCCTGAACGCACACCTGCCGGAGCCCTTGCATGAGCGACTCACCCTTCAGCGAGAAAGACGGCGCGGCCGTGATTCACACGCTCAACCAGATTCTGGAGCTGGAGCTGGCGGGGCTCGTGCGCTACCTGCATTACAGCTTCATGATTTTCGGCCACACCCGGATCCCGATCGTTGCCTGGCTAAGGACGCAGGCCAACGAATCGCAGACCCATGCCACGCTCGCGGGGGAGCACATTACAAATCTCGGCGGACATCCGTCGCTCAAGATCGGTTCTCTCCTGGAGACTCACAAGCACAACATCGATGAGATTCTGACCGAGGCACTCGAGCACGAGCATCTGGGACTTGAGGAATATCGCCGGCTCCTCGGCACAGTGACCGGCAAGAGCATCATGCTCGAGGAGTACGCGCGCACGCAGATCGCGGCCGAGGAGGAGCATCTTGCCGAGATCCGCAAGATGATGCGCCGGCCGGGATCCATCAAATAAAGAGCACCACGCGCAAGGCTGCCGCGCGCGCAACGGCTTAAGAAGATGGGCCCTAAACGCACAGCAGGCCGAGGCGCGGCAGCCGTGCGGTCCGTGCTGCGGCGCGCGGCGGCGCTGGCCGCGACCGCCGCCATCGCAGCTGCCACCCACGCCGCCGTCAGCGTGACGGACGACACCGGCCGCTCGATCACTCTGGCGCATGCGGCGCAACGCATCGCGAGCCTTGCTCCGGGTGCGACGGAGATGCTCTTTGCAGCGGGCGCGGGTGATCAGGTCATTGCAACGGTGGAATATTCAAACGATCCGCCCCAGGCGCGCCGCGTACCGCGCATCGGCGACGCCGCCGCCATCGACATCGAGCGCCTGGTCGCCTTGCACGCGGACGTCGTCGTCGTCTGGCCCGAGGGCGGCAATCCCGCGCAAATCGCGGCAGTTGAGCGTGTTGGCTTGCCCGTGTACCGCGAGAAGGTGGATGCCTTCAGCGAATTTCCCGGTTCGCTGCGCAGACTCGGTGCCCTCGCCGGAACAGGCGCGGCGGCCGAGCGGGCGGCGCGCGAGTTCGAAGCGCAGCTGGCCGCGCTCACGCAGCGTTATGCGGGCGGCGCGCCTGTCAGCGTGTTGCTGCAGATCTGGGACCGGCCGGTCTACACGGTGGGCGGAACGCATTTGATATCCGATTCGCTGCGACTGTGCGGCGCGCGCAACGTGTTCGGCGATCTTAGGGAGGCGGCACCCGTGGTCGACGTTGAGGCCGTCATTGCGCGTAACCCCGACATGATCATTGCCGCAGCTCCGCCCGGTGCCGCTGCCACCTGGCTTGCCGCGTGGCGGCCATTCGGCACTCTCAAAGCGGTGCGCGACGGCCGGCTCATTGCCTTCGAGGATGAGCGGTTGACGGGCCTTGGTCCGAGTGCGCTCGCGGCGACGGCGGCGCTGTGCCAGCTCATCGACGCCAAGCGCACCGCGCCGCAAACCCGCGCACCTAGTCCCGGAAGTTATTGAACTGCAGCGGCATTTCGATGCCCGCTTTGCGCAGGAACTGGATTGCAGCCTGCAGCGCATCGCGCTGTTTGGCGGCGATGCGCACTTTATCGCCCTGCAGGCTCGCCTGCACTTTGAGTTTGGCATCCTTGATCAAGCGCACGATTTTTCTGCCGGTCTCCTGATCGATGCCGTGGCGCAGGATTACCTCCTGACGCGCGGCGGCAAGGTTCGTCTGCGGGTCCTTGGCCTCGAGGCAGGCGACGTCCACGCCGCGCTTCGACAGGCGCAGCTTCAGGATATCGAGCATTTGCTTCAACTGAAATTCCACCTGCGCGTGCAGTGTCACCACAAGATCCGCCAGCTCGTAGCGCGCGCCGGTATCTTTGAAATCGAACCGCTGCGAGAGTTCGCGATTTGCCTGGTCGACTGCGTTCGTGACTTCGTGGGCGTCGAGCTCGGAGACAACATCGAACGAAGGCATCGGCTTGTCAGCCTTTCTTGAGCTCGGTCTTGAGTTTCTTCTGGTTCCGACGCGTGAGCTCCATGAAGCGCGGCGTCGGCCCCGCGTCCTCATAGATGGGATCACCCTGATCATCGGTGGCGATCACCTTGGTGCCCGGCACATAAGGCATGGCTGCGGCGACTTCCTGCAGTGCGATGCCCAGGAGATCCGTGATGATTTGCTCGGGGCTGCGCCCGGGAAACATTTCGCTCAATGCGTGCAGGCGCGCCGCGTCGTCGAGCGGCAGATGGATGGCATATTTGCTCACGGTGCGCGCGCTGGATGCGCCGTGGCGCCAACTCTCAATCAGCTCGGTCCACTTCACGTGTGACTCCCCGGGGATCCGCCGTGGATGCGCCATTGTATCCGAGCGTGAATTCTTGACGACTGCTCGATCATGCGGCCATACTGCTTGGCAAATGTCGCAACTGATCCTGAACATATCCGCGCGCTCGTGGTGGCGTCCCTTCTGACGGAGGGGGTGTCCGGGCGCTGTCAGTTTCCACGATTTAAAGATTCTAAGGCCACGAGAACCCATCCTCCGGATATCCGCGGGATGGGTTTTTTTTTGGGAATAACGCTGTTGAAGCCGCCGTTCGACATATCGGGTGACCTTGATACGCCAGTCTCGGCGTTCATGAAGTTGCGCGCTCTAAGTCCGCGCTTTCTCCTGGAGAGCGTCGAGGGAGGCGAGCGCCTGGCCCGATATTCCTTCATCGGCTTCGGCGACTGCCTGGAGCTGAAAGTCGGGCAGAGCGCAGTTACGATCGGGGAAGAGACGGCGCCCCTGCCGGGCAGTGCCACGGAGCTCCTGGACCTGCTGCGCCGGGGACTTGCGCGTGCCCCACGGCCACTGCCGGAAATGTCCGGCGTGCCGCTCGCCGGCGGCCTCGTCGGCTACGCATCCTACGACGTCGTGCGCTTTTTCGAGCGTTTGCCGGCGCGCCGTGCCATTGCGAACGCCGTGCCGGCAATGCACTACGTCGCGCCGCAATCGATCCTCGTATTCGACCATTTGACGCGCGGCATTGCACTCCTGCACGCCGGTTCGGAGGGCGAGCGGCGCTCTTTGCGTACCGAGGTCATTCGCGCGCTGCGCGGCGCGCTGCCGAATGGCGCACGCGCCGGACGCTACGATGCGCCGAGCGCAGCCTTCAGTCGCGCCGACTTCATGGCCGGCGTGAGCCGCACTCAGGAGTACATCGCCGCGGGAGACGTTTATCAGCTCGTGCTGTCGGCGCGTTTTGGCGGCCAGCACGAGCTTGATCCCTTCCAGGCGTATCGTGCGTTGCGGCTCATCAACCCGTCGCCCTACATGTACTACTGCGCCCTGGGTGACGTGACGGTCGTGGGCTCATCGCCCGAGGCGCTGGTGAAGCTCAACCAGCGTCACGCGCAGCTGCGGCCGATCGCCGGCACGCGCCCGCGATCTGACGATGCCGCCGTCGATGCCACACGCGAGACGCAGCTGCGCGCCGATCCCAAAGAAAACGCCGAGCACATCATGCTGGTGGACCTTGCGCGCAATGATCTCGGTCGCGTGGCCTGCGCCGGCACGGTGCGCGTCGAACCGTATCGCTCGATCGAGCGCTACAGCCACGTCATGCACATGGTGAGCGGCGTGCACGGCGAGCTCTCAGCCGCGTGCGATGCTTTTGACCTCTTCGCGGCAACCTTCCCCGCCGGCACGCTCGTCGGTGCTCCGAAGGTGCGCGCCATGCAGATCATCGACGAGCTCGAGCCGGTAAATCGCGGTCTCTACGGTGGCACGGTCGGCTACTTCGGAGCGCGTGGAGACATGGATCAGGCCATTACCATCCGCACCCTCGTGTTTCGCGGCGATGAGTACAGCTATCAGGCAGGCGCGGGCATCGTTGCCGACAGTGTGCCTGCCACCGAGCACGAGGAGGTGCTCGCCAAGAGTCATGCACTGGTGCGCGCGCTCGAGCTTGCCCAAGGGGGCCTGTGATGCCGAAGCTGCTGCTGATCGACAACTACGACTCCTTCACGTACAACCTCGTGCAGGCATTTCTCGTGCTGGGCGCCGACGTGCACGTGTACCGCAACGACGCCATCAGCGTAAGCGATGCGCTGCTGCTCAAGCCCACTCATCTCTGCATCTCGCCAGGGCCGGGCACACCCTACGACGCGGGCGTATCGATGCAGATGATCCGTGCTTTTGCCGCGCAGGTGCCGGTGCTGGGCGTGTGTCTCGGCCATCAGTCGATTGTGGAGGTGTTTGGCGGCAAGGTCGTGCGCGCCGCGCGCCTCATGCATGGCAAGACCTCGCTCATCGAGCACGACGCGCGCACGGTGTTCGCAGGATTGCCGCAGCCGTGCGAAGTTGGCCGCTATCATTCGCTCATCGCGGCGCCCGATAAGATGCCCGCCGAGCTCGAAGTGAGTGCGCGCACGGCCGAAGGCGAGATCATGGGCGTGCGGCATCGCACTCTGCTGGTTGAAGGCGTGCAGTTTCATCCGGAGAGCATATTGACGCCGAACGGTCCGCAGCTGCTGCGGAATTTTCTCGATTTGGCACAGGGCGAGCGCCGCCCCGACGCCGCCCCGGGAGTGCTGCATGCAGCCTCTGCGTGAGTTCCTCGAGCAGCTCTTGCAGCGGCGCGATCTTTCCGAAACCGATGCGCAGGCGCTGCTTACGCATTTGACGGACCCGGATGTGGCGCCCGCATTGGCCGGCGCGGTACTCGCCGCGCTGCGCAGCAAGGGCGCAAGCGCGGTGGAAGTGCGCGGCTTCGCGCTCGCCATGCGCCGCCTCGCGCTTCGCCCGCACATTGGATCCGGGGTGCGCGCGATCGACGTCGGCGGCACCGGCGGGGATGCCTCCGGCAGTCTCAATATTTCCACCGGCACGGCTTTGCTGACGGCGGCCTGCGGCATGCCGGTGATCAAGCACGGCAATCGCTCGGTCTCCAGCCGCGCCGGCAGCGCCGATGTGCTCGAAGCGCTGGGGCTTGCGCTGCCACTCGATGCGCAAGCCGCCGGACAGTGCCTGGTGGCGACCAATTTTACGTTCCTGTTTGCTCCGCACTACCACCCGGCGATGAAGGCGATCGCACCGGTGCGCGCAGCTCTTGGCGTGCGCACCATATTCAATATTTTAGGGCCGCTCGCCAATCCAGCGGCGCCGCCGCTGCATCTGATCGGCGCTTTCAGTCTGGATGCGGCACAACTCATCGCCGATGCGCTTGCCGGCCTCGACATCGAGCGCGCCTTCGTGATCCACGGAGCTGCAGGATGGGACGAGCCGACGCCCATCGGTCCGTTCACGCTGTTCGATGTACAGCGCGGCACGGTCAGCGTCGGCGTGCGCACGCCCGAAGACTATGGGCTGGAGCGCTGCACGGCGGCGGCGCTTGGCGGCGGGGATGCCCAGTACAACGCGCGTGCGCTGCGCGCTACGCTCTACGGCGAGGAGCGAGGCGCGCATCGGGATTGCCTGCTATTGGGCGCCGCGCTCGCGCTCGAAGTGGCAGGCGAGACACGGCTGCCGCGTGAAGGCGTGGCGCGCGCTGCTGCCGCGATCGACGGCGGCGCCGCGCGTCGCGTGCTTGATTTGGTGTCCGCCTTTGAGTCGCGCGTTTCATGAGTGGGGATTTTCTCAAGCGGATGGCCGAGGGCAGCCGCGCACGGGTGCGAGCGGCGCTGCGACAGTGTTCTGCCGCGCGCATGCTCGAGAAGGCGCAGGGATCCGCGCCGCCCCAGCCGCTGGTGCCGAATGCCGCCGGCTTCGACATCATTGCGGAACTGAAGCTGCGCTCGCCTGCCGCCGGCGCGCTGCGCGGACCCGAAGAAGACATCGGCCGCCGTGTCGAGGGCTATGCAACGGCAGGCGCGGCGGCAGTTTCGGTGCTGACCGAGCCCAGTGAGTTCCAGGGCGAGCTTGCGCACCTGGAGTTGGCGGCGCGCGCGCTCAAGCCTGCGGGCATTCCCGCGATGCGCAAGGACTTCCTCGTCGATGCCTATCAGGTGGCCGAGGCACGGGTGGCCGGTGCGAGCGGCGTGCTCATCATCCTGCGCATGCTCGCGCGCGAGGAGCTGCAGGCGCTCATGGCCGAGGCGGAGCGGCTGGGACTGTTCGTATTGCTCGAAGCATTTGATGAGGCGGATATTGAGCTCGCGCACGAATTGGTCGCGGGATATCGGGAAAGTCCCAATCCGACCGTCCTCGTCGGCGTCAACTCACGCGATCTTGCGACCTTGCAAGTGGTGCCCGAGCGCCTCGAGCAATTGGGCCCGCGCCTGCCGCGCGGCGTGCCGCGCGTAGCGGAGAGCGGCGTTACATGCGCTGCCGATGCGATTCGGGTGCGCGCGGCGGGGTACGATATGGCGCTCGTCGGCAGCGCATTGATGCGCGCGCAAGATCCTGAGGAGCTGCTGCGGCAGATGCTGCGTGCAGGGCGGTCGTAGGCGATGTGGGTCAAGATCTGCGGCATGACGACACCGGCCGCGGTGGCAGCCGCGCTTGCGGCGGGTGCGGATGCGATCGGTTTTGTGTTTGCCGCATCGGTGCGGCGCGTTACGCCGCACGCGGCAAATGAGCTCGCGACGCCCGCGCGCGGCCGCGTGCCCTGCGTCGCCGTGATCCGACAGGCAACGCAGCAGGAGTTTGATTCCATCCTTGCCGACTTTGCGCCGGATGTGCTGCAGGCCGAATTGAGCGACCTTGCGCGGCTCGCTCTGCCGCGTGAGCTCGCCGTGCTCGCCGTGGTGCGTGCGGGCCATGAGCCGCCGGATCCGCCGCCTGCCCGGGTGCTGTTCGAAGGTCCGGTGAGTGGCACGGGCGTTCCCTGCGACTGGACGCGCGCACGCGCGTTTGCGCAGAAAACGCAGCTCGTTTTGGCGGGCGGCCTCAACGTACGCAACATCGCCGCAGCCATCCGCGCCGTTCGTCCCTTCGGCGTCGACGTATCGAGCGGCGTGGAAGACAAGCCGGGCATCAAGAGCGCGCTTAAGATCGCCCGTTTCGTGCAAGCTGCGCGCGCGGAGAGCCAATTATGATCGCACCGATGCCGGCCATCGATACCGCTAAGCTGCTCGCCGACTCCATCGCGGGCAAGTTCCCGGATGCGGCGGGGCGTTTTGGCCCTTTTGGCGGCCGCTACGTTCCCGAAACGCTCATCCCGGCGCTTGAGCGCCTGGAGAGCGGCATGCGCGCGCATCTGCACAGCGCCAAATTTGAGGAACGCTTCCGTCGCGAGCTGTCCTCCTGGGTCGGCCGCCCGACCGCCATCACCTACGCGGCACGGCTGTCGCAGGCCTGGGGCGCACAACTTTGGCTCAAACGCGAAGATCTTGCGCACACGGGCGCGCACAAGATCAATAACGCAGTCGGGCAGGCGCTGCTCGCGCAGGAGCTTGGCGCCAAACGCATCATCGCCGAGACCGGAGCAGGCCAGCATGGCGTGGCAAGCGCGGCCGCGTGCGCGCGATTGGGTATGCCCTGTACGGTGTACATGGGCGAGATCGACATGGAGCGCCAGGCGCCGAATGTGGGACGCATGCAACTCATGGGCGCGACCGTCGTGCCGGTCACGAGCGGCGATCGTACCTTGCGCGCTGCAATCGACGAGGCGCTGCGCGACTGGGTGTCCGATCCTACGGACACCTATTATCTGTTGGGCTCGGTCGTGGGTCCGCATCCCTATCCCTACCTGGTGCGTGAATTGCAGTCGGTCATCGGACGCGAAGCACGCGCGCAGATGTTGAAGGAAGCGGGCGCTCTTCCCGATGCGCTCATTGCCTGCGTCGGCGGCGGCTCCAACTCCATCGGTTTGTTTCATGCATGGATCGCGGATCGCGGCGTCGAGATCATCGGCATTGAAGCCGGCGGCCGTGGCGGGGAACTTGGCGCGAATGCGGCGACGCTGAGCTACGGCAGCCCGGGCGTGCTGCACGGCGCCTATTCTCTGTTGCTGCAGGATGCGGATGGCCAGATCCAGGAGACGCACTCCGTCTCAGCGGGACTCGATTATCCGGGGGTCGGGCCTGAACACGCGCTGCTGTTGGCGACCGGCCGCGTGCGCTACGAGGCCGCGAGCGATGAGGATGCGCTGGCGGCCCTCAAAGAGTGCTGCGAAATGGAAGGGATCCTGCCCGCCATCGAGAGTGCGCATGCGCTCGCAGGAGCGAAGCGCTGGGCACGCACCCATCCCGGAGGCAGCATTCTTGTGGGTCTCTCGGGCCGCGGCGACAAGGACATGTCGACTCTGCAACGCACGCTGATCGATGCGGCGGATGCGCCGCGCAGGCAAGCCGCGCGATGAGCGGCCGTGAGCGCATCGATGCCGCAATCCGCACTGCCAACGGCCGCGGGGGCCCCGCGCTCGTCGGCTTCATGACGGCCGGCTATCCCAGCCGCGAGCGTTTCCGCGAGCACCTGCAGTCGATCGCAGCCAGCGCCGATGTGATCGAAATAGGCGTGCCGTTCACCGATCCGATGGCCGATGGCGTCACCATCCAGCGCGCAAGCCGCGCGGCTCTGGCGCATGGGGTGAGCCTGCGCTGGATCCTGAGCGAGCTGTCTGCATTACGCCTCGGCGTGCCCGTCATCCTCATGAGTTATTTGAATCCACTGCTCGCAGTCGGGCTCGAATCGCTGTGCCGGACGGCCGCGGCCGCGGACGTTGCGGGATTCATCGTGCCCGATCTGCCCGTCGATGAGAGTGACGAGTTGCGCGCAGCGCTCGAACCGCATGGCATTGCGCTCATCCAGATGGTCACCCCAGTGACGAGCGCGGCGCGGCTTCAACGCCTGTGCGATACGAGCCAGGGCTTCGTTTATGCGGTCACCATGACGGGCACGACCGGACGCAGCGTTGCCGTGCCGCAGGCCGTCCTTGAGTACCTTGATCGGGTGCGCGCACACGCGCGCATTCCCGTGTGTGCGGGATTTGGAATCCGCAGTCGCGAGCAGGTGGCGCGCCTGGCGGATCACGTCGATGGGGTCATCGTGGGTTCGGCGCTTGTTGAAGTGCTCGAGCGCAATGCAGATCCAGCAGCGTGGCTCGCTTCACTGCGGCCCGCGGTGCGATGAGTCTTAGGGAGGACGCCCGCACGCATCGCGGTCTGGCTGTGCTCTTGGCGGCGCTTGCGACGGTAAGCCCGTTCTCGGTCGATACCTTCTTTCCTTCGTTTCCGGCGATCGAGGCGCAGTTTGGGATCAGCGTCTGGCAGATGCAGCAGACGCTCACCGCGTACCTCGTGCCGTTTGCGATCATGTCCTTGGTACTTGGGCCCCTGTCCGATGCGCTCGGCCGCCGACCCATCGTGCTCGTTGGACTTGCGACTTATGCCGCTGCATCGATTGGCTGCGCAGTGTCTCCGAGCTTTGCGTGGCTCTTGACGTTCCGAGCCGTGCAGGGGATGAGCGCCGGCGTGGGAATGGCCATCGGGCGGGCCATCGTGCGCGATCTGCACGAAGGGCCCGAAGCGCAGCGCCTGATGAGCACCATCACGATGATATTCGGCATCGCGCCGGCGATCGCACCCGTGGTCGGGGGCTGGATCCATGTCGCCTTCGGCTGGCGCAGCGTGTTCGGCTTCATGATGCTCATCGGCATCACTCTCATGATCGTAAGCTTCATGCATCTTCCGGAGACTCACCCGGAGGAGCGGCGCTCGCCCCTGCACCCGGGAAATCTTGCGCGCACCGCCTGGCGGATCGCCTCCCACCACGAATTCATCGTGCTGGCGCTCGCAGCGGGGCTCACGATCTGCGCGACGATGACCTATCTCGGAGCGGCGCCCGCGATCGTGCTGGGGTTGTGGCATTTGACGGAGACCCAGTTCGCCTGGCTCTTCGTACCAATCATCGCGGGCTTCGTTCTTGGCGCGTGGCTCTCCGGACGCCTCGCAGGGCACATAACCGGGCGGCGGCAGGTGGCGGCAGGATTTGCCGTCTCGCTCGGATCCTCGGGACTTGTCCTCCTGCTGCACGCGACGGTCCATCCGCTGCCAATCCTCGTGCAGGAAGTGCTCATCGGTATCGACGCCGTGGGGGTGCAGCTCATCATGCCGATTCTGGTGCTGCGCATGCTCGACCTTTTCCCAATGTCGCGCGGTTCTGCTGCATCGGTGCAGTCCTGCGTGATGCTCCTCACCGGCGCGGGCTGCATTGGCTTGGTCGTCCCGGGGCTGGCAGGATCGCTCGCGCTCTTGGCGGCGGGTTCGCTCGCCTGTACTACGGTCGTCGGCTGCGCGCTGTGGTGTGTGACGCTGCGCACGCAGCACTAGGCTCCGGGAACGACCGCTGCAGGCGCCATGCGAGCCGTACGCCAGCCGCCGAACTTGTAATAGAGCAGCGCGCAGGCGGCGAGGGTTGCGCCCGTGAGCGGGAAGCTCCACCAGACCGCGTCGCTGCGCCAGCGGCCGACAAAGGCGTACGCGACCGAGAAGCGCATGACGAGTACCGTCAGCGTCAGGATCAAAAGTGGCACGATGACCGCGCCCGTGGCGCGCACCACGCCGAACAGCACCGTCGAAATCCCGAAAAAAACGAAGGTCACCGCGACGATGTGATTCGCATGCACCGCGATGGGCAGCGCGGGCGAGCCTGTGGGCAGGAACAGCGCGAGCGCCGGACGGCTGAAGATTTCCACCAGCAGGATGAGCGATCCGGTCAGGAGGAAGTTATAGAGCACGCCGATGCGCGCGGTCGCCGCTACCCGATCCCAATTCTGCGCACCGACGTTCTGCGCCGCCACGGCGGACACCGCCATGCCGAGTGCGAAGCCGCTCATCTGGATGTAGTTCCAAACCTGCCAACACGCTCCGAACGCCGCGGTGGTATTGACGCCGAAGCGATTGACGAGCGTGATCATGGCTACGCTGCTGAGGGAGAGCACGAAGATCTGCAGGCCCATCGGCACCCCTTTGCGGATCAGGGTCGCGACGATTGCCGCGTCGATGCGCAGCAGCCCCAGCTCCTGCCTGTACAGGCACAGCGCGTGCTTGCGCCGATACAGGGACACGATGAGCGCCACCAGGCTTACCGCCTGCGCAACGAAGGTCGCGAGTGCGGAGCCCGCGATGCCCAGACCCGGTATCGGGCCGAGGCCAAAGATGAAGAGTGGATTCAATGCGATGTCGAGCGCGACCGACAGCAGCAGAAAATAGAACGGCGTCTTGGAATCACCCGCGCCGCGCAGCACCGCCATGACGAAGGCATACATGTACATGAAGGGCAGCGCGAGAAAGATGACCCGCATGTAGGCAGTTGCGAGTGGCATGGAGGCCGCCGGCGTGCTCATCGCGGCAAGCAGCCGTGGGCTCAATAACCAGCCTGCCGCCGACATCAGCGCCGAGAGTGCCGTGAAGAAAGTGGCACTCGTGCCGACCACACGCTTCGCCTGGTACAGGTTGCCCGCACCGATGTTTTGCCCGACCAGGATGGTCGCGGCCATCGACAGGCCGAAGACCCCGCCCAAGAGCAGAAACATGACACTGTTGGCGTTGGAAGTCGCGGCGAGCGATGCCTCACCCAGGAACTGGCCCACCCACACGGAATTGATGGAGCCGTTCAACGTCTGCAGCACGTTGCCAAAGAGGATCGGCAGCGCGAACAGGATGAGACCGCGGCTTAAGGAGCCCTCAATAAGCGCGCGTGACGGCTGCATCACGTAGGCGCCGGCTAGCGCGGTCGATAATGCTTATCGAGCCAGGCTGCGAGCCGCTCGAGTGAGGATGCATCCAGGTGCAGACGCAGTTTGCCCTCGCGCGCGCGCTCGAGCGCGCCCTTCAGGAGCGTCGGCAATACCCGCGCGAGCTCGATGAGTTCGGGGAGCTGCGCGCGCAGAATCCTCCACAGGCGCCGCGGGCTTGAGCGCTCGCGCATCCATTCGCGCAGAATCGGGCTTGCGGTGCGCCAGATGTCCAGTTCCGGATAGAGCTGCCGGCCGAGGCCCTCGACGTTGAGCAAGGTCTTCTGCAGCAGGACGAGCTGCGGCTGCACGGTCATGTCGAAGCGCCGCGAGATCTCGAACAGGCGCAGGAGAATGGTGCCAAAAGATATGTCCTTCAGCGGCCGGTCGAAGACCGGCTCGCACACCGTGCGCACTGCGGATTCCATTTCATCGATGCGCGTGTCCGGCGGCACCCAGCCCGATTCCAAGTGCAGCGTTGCGACCCGGCGGTAGTCGCGCTCGAAGACCGCGAGAAAATTCTTTGCAAGGTACTGCTGATCCTGCGGATCGAGCGAGCCCACGATGCCGAAGTCGACCGCCGCGTAGCGCGGCTCGGCTGGATCGTCGATCAGCACGAAGATGTTTCCCGGATGCATGTCCGCGTGGAAGAAATTGTGGCGAAACACCTGCGTGAAGAAAATCTGCACGCCATTCTCGGCAAGCTTCTTCAAGTCCGTCCCCGCGGCGCGCAGGCGCTCCATGTCGCTGATGGGCACGCCGTGGATGCGCTCCATCACGATGACATTGACGCGGCAGTAGTCCCAGTACACCTCCGGCACATAGAGGAGCTTGGAATCTGCAAAGTTGCGCTTCAACTGCGCGGCGTTGGCCGCTTCGCGCATGAGATCAAGCTCATCGAGGATCGTCTTTTCGTATTCGTTGACGACGTCGACGGGCCGCAGCCGGCGGCTCTCCTGCCAGTAACGCTGCGCGAGCAGCGCCAGGGTGTGCAGCACTTCAAGGTCGCGATCAATCCATTCGCGCATGCCGGGACGGAGCACCTTGACCACGACTTCCTCACCCTGGGGCATGCGCGCGGTGTGTACCTGGGCGATCGAGGCCGCGGCGAGCGGCGTCTCATCGAATGCCGAGAATGCCTCCTGCACGGGACGTCCGAGCGCGCGCTCGATGATGCGGCGCGCCTCATCTCCAGGAAAAGGCGGCACGCGGTCCTGCAGCTTGGCAAGCTCATCGGCAATGTCGCCCGGCAGCAGGTCGCGCCGCGTCGATACGGCTTGGCCAAATTTGACGAACACGGGCCCGAGCTCCTCGAGCGCCAGGCGGATGCGCGCGCCGCGACTCGCCTTGCGGCGCCGTTCGAACCACAGCCCCGGCGACAGGTAGAAAATAAAGCGCAGCGGCCGGTACAGATGGGTTGCGCCGACGAAATCATCGAGCCCGTGCCGCAGCAGCACGCGCTGGATCTCGAGGAGCCGCACGACAACGCGCAGCTTCATGATGCGAGCAGATTGATGCGCGCCTCGAGGCGATCGACGTCTTCGCGCAGGCGGTCGACGCCGGACATGAACTGGTCCGCTTCGGCGCGCGGAACGAGGTCGGCACGCTCGTGCGCGAGGTATTCGGCGACGTTGCGGACCGCGGTTGCCGCCGCCTGCCGACTCCAGCCAAATACGCCGCGTGCCAGTCTGCCCAACTGGTGGGCCGGCACGTCACCGATGGCGAGCGACAGCTCCTCTTCCAGATCAGGCGTCAAAAGATGCGCAAGCTCGCGGTATTTGCGGGCGATGTCGGCATCGCCACGGATTTCGACCGCGCCCTTTTGCAGGACGGCTTCAGGAGACGGGCCCGCCAGCGCCAGGAGATTCAAAGGCGTGCCGCTCACTTCGGCGTCGGCCTCGCCCGCCGCATCGCGCGTCAAATGCAGGAGCACGCCGCTCGAGCGCACGATAATTCGCGTCACGCCGCGCACGTCGACCCCAAGGCGCGCGCCGCTGAGCTCGCCGACGAGCTGCCGCGCGCGCGGCGAGCGGGGCAGGCCGCGGTTCAGCACGTTTTCGATCACCGTCAGCATTGTCGCTTCAGTAGCGATAGCCGCGATGAACGGCGACGATGCCAGCGGAGAGATTGTGGTACCTGCAACCCTCGAGCCCGGCCGCACGCATCAGGCCGAGAAGCTCTTCCTGGTCGGGGTGCTTGCGGATCGATTCGGCGAGATAGCGGTAGCTTGCCTCATCGTGCGCGACCAGCCGTCCGAGAAGCGGCAGCACGTGGAAGGAATACGCATCATAGAGGGGCCGCAACGCAGGGATGGTCGGGTGCGAGAATTCGAGAATCAGCAATTGCCCGCCGGGCTTGAGCGCGCCCGCCATCGATGCCAGGGCGGCAGCTTTGTCGGTGACGTTGCGCAGCCCGAAGCCGATGGTGATGCAATCGAAGTAGCCGGCGGGAAACGGCAGCCGTTCGGCATTGGCCCGCACGCAATAGACGTTACGCACGAAGCCCTCATTGAGAAGACGGTCGCGTCCACGCTGCAGCATGCTCGCGTTGATGTCGCTCAGAACGACAGTGCCGCGATCGCCCACCTGGCGCGCCAGACCTGCCGCAAGGTCACCGGTGCCTCCGGCGACGTCAAGGGCGCGCTGGCCGGGGCGCAGGTTCGCAAGCGACAGCGTGAATCGCTTCCACAGGCGATGCGCGCCGCCCGACATCAGATCGTTCATCCGATCGTAATTGCCGGCCACGGAATCGAACACGCCGCGCACGCGCCGGGCTTTCTCGCGCAGCGGCACGCGCTCGAAGCCAAAGTCGGCTGAGTTCTCATCGCTCATGGATTCATCCCACCGGCGCCATTGTATGGGGAGTCAGCGCGGCCGCGCCGCTTGCTGCTTGCGCTCGAGGTACCGGGCCCACTTCTGCTCCCGATCGCGCCCGAGCTCATAGAGGTACTTCCAAGAATAAAGGCCCGTGTCATGCCCATCGTCAAACACGAGCTTCACGGCGTACTGACCCACCGGCTCGACCGCGCGGATGGCGACGTTTTCCTTGCCGAGCACCAAGACTTCCTGACCGGGACCGTGACCTTTTACCTCCGCGGAGGGCGAATGGACCCGCAGGTACTCGAACGGCAGCTCAAACCCCACGCCGTCGTCGAAGGCGACGCACAGCAGGCGCGAGCGGCTGCGAAGCTTGATTTCGACGGGTACAGGATCGGGCACGGCGCGTTAAGTATACTGGCCCGGACTTCATTGTGCAGTGCACAAAAGGGAGGAGTCCGACGGTGACAATTCCCAATGCAACACTATACTTACACACGTTGCCCCATCGAGGAGCCCGCACCGCCGCGGCACTGAATGCACCCAACAGATACTTCGCATCCCGACTACTTTCACAAGGTCGTGGATTGCCAGTGGGCCTGTCCCGCCCACACCGACGTCCCTGAATACATTCGCTTGATCGCCCAAGGCCGATTCACCGATGCCTACATGGTGAACCGCCATTCCAACGTGTTCCCCGGCATCCTGGGCCGGGTATGCGATCGGCCGTGTGAGCCTGCCTGCCGTCGCGGCAGGGTAGAGAAGAAGCCCGTCGCCATCTGTCGCCTGAAGCGCGTCGCGGCCGATTATCGCGACGATGTTGCGGCTCTCCTGCCCAAGATCCCGCGGCTGAAAAACGGCAAACGCATCGCCTGCATCGGGGCGGGCTGCGCTTCCCTCACGGTCGCGAACGATCTCATGCCGCTTGGCTACGAGGTCACGATTTTCGAGCAATGCGCCGAGCCCGGCGGGCTCATGCGCACCAACATTCCCGCGTTTCGCCTACCCCAGCAGGTGCTGAGCGACGAGATCGGCATGATTCTCGACATGGGTGTGGATTTGAAGCTGGATCATCCGGTTGCAAGTCTGCGCGGGCTTCTGGAAGAGGGCCGCTATGACGCGGTGTTCGTCGGCTCCGGTGCACCGCACGGCAAGGAGCTCAATCTGCCCGGCCGCGCCGAGGGCGCGGCCAACATCCATATCGGCATTGCGTGGCTGGGTGCGGTCGCCTTCGGACACCTTGAAAAGATCGGCGCGCGCGTGCTCATCATCGGGGTCGGCAATACCGCCATGGACTGCTGCCGCACGAGCCTGCGCTTGGGTGCGCAGCGCGTGAAGGTCATGGCACGCAAGCCGCGCAGCTTCTTCAAAGCCTCCGCATGGGAACTCGAGGATGCGGAGGAAGAGCATGTCGAGATCATCGTCAACCGCGTGCCCAAATCCTTCGTCGTCGAAAACGGCAAACTTGTCGGCATGCTGTTCGACAGGATGGAATACGACACCGACGCGGCTGGCCGCATCACGGCCGAGCGCATCGTCGGCGAGGAATTCGAGGCGGCCGACGACGTCATCCTGGCCATCGGGCAGGAAAATGCGTTTCCCTGGATCGAGCGCGATCTGGGTATCGAATTTGACAAATGGAACGTGCCGCTCGTTGATGCCAAAACCTTTCAATCGACGCGGCCCGGTGTTTTCTTCGGCGGTGACGCCGCATTCGGACCGAAGAACATCATCTGGGCGGTAGAGCAGGCGCATCAGGCTGCGATTTCGGTGCACAAGCACTGCCAGGGCGAGCCCATTACCGAGCGCCTCGCGCCCGGCATGAAGCTGCAGAGCCGCAAGATGGGCATGCACGAGTGGTCGTATGCGAACGACTACACGCCGCTCGAGCGCCGTCTGATGCCGCACGTGTCTCTGAAGGAGCGTTTCAAGAAGCTCGACATCGAGGTCGAGCTCGGCTTCACGGCGGAGCAGGTGGCGGCCGAGGCCCAGCGCTGCCTCAACTGCGATGTGCAGACCGTGTTCGATGCGAAGCTGTGCATCGAATGCGACGCCTGCATCGACATCTGCCCGGTCGACTGTCTGACGATCACTGCCAATGGTGAGGAAGGCGAACTGCGCACGCGGCTCAAGGCGCCGGCGCTGAATACGACACAGGCGCTGTATGTTTCGCGCGCGCTGCCGCAGACGGGCCGCGTCATGGTGAAGGACGAGGATGTCTGCGTGCACTGCGGACTATGCGCCGAGCGCTGTCCCACCGCAGCCTGGGACATGCAGAAGTCCTACGTTCATTGGCCGCTGGTCGCGGACGAGGCGCGCGCCGCGGCTGAGCGCGAGCCGAAGATCGCTTGAGCGCCCGACACTGATGCACGCGCTGACCCCTTAAGTTTGAGAGCGAATTCCACTCATGTCTGCCCCTGACGCCGCAAAAATCAACGACTTCGTCATCAAGATCGCCACCGTCAACGGCACGGGCTCGGCGAGCGCCAATATGCTTCTCATGAAGTCGATCTTCAGGAGCGGCATTCCGGTCATGGGGAAGAATTATTTCCCGTCGAATATCCAAGGCTTGCCCACCTGGTATGAGATCCGCGTGACGAAGCATGGCTATGTCGCGTGCTCCGGCCGCGTGGACATCATGGTGGCGATGAATGCGGAGACCTATTCGAAGGATGTGCGTGAGGTCGCCCCGGGCGGCTATCTCGTATACGACTCGACCTGGCCGCGGCCTGCGCTGCTGAAGAGAGAAGACATCACCGCCATCGGCGTGCCGCTTGCGAAGCTGTGCAACGAGAACTTCAACGGCGTGCGCACCCGCATACTCATGAAGAACATCTGCTATGCGGGAGTGCTGGCGGCGCTTCTGGATCTGAACCTTGAGCACGTGCGCCAGCTTCTGGCGGAGACCTATGCGAAGAAGCCGCAGCTCGTCGCGAGCAACATGAAGGCGATCGAGCTCGGCTACGAGTGCGCCAAGGCGAGCGTCAGCTGTCCGTTGCCGCTGCGCATCGAGAAGATGGACAAGACCAGTGGCCATATCATGATCGACGGCAACACGGCCGCGGCGCTCGGTTGCGTGTTCGCAGGCGCAACCGTCGCCGCCTGGTATCCGATCACGCCATCCACCTCATTGATGGATGCGTTCAAGGCCTTCAGTGACCGCATGCGCATCGATGCCGCGAGCGGCCGGAAGAACTTCGCGTTCATCCAGGCGGAGGACGAGCTTGCTGCCATCGGCATGGTGATCGGCGCATCGTGGAACGGCGCGCGCGCGTTCACGGCCACATCGGGCCCGGGCATCTCGCTGATGAACGAGTTTCTGGGGCTTGCCTATTACGCGGAGGTTCCGGCGGTCGTATTCGATATCCAACGTGTGGGGCCGTCCACCGGCATGCCCACTCGTACGCAGCAGGGCGACATCATGGCGTGCGCCTACGCCTCGCACGGCGACACGCGCCAGGTGTGCCTGTATCCGGCGAATGCCGAGGAATGCTTCCACATGGCGGTGCAGGCCTTTGATCTTGCCGAGCGCCTGCAGACGCCGGTCTTGGTGTTGTCGGACCTTGATATCGGCATGAACGACTGGATGTGCCGCGAATTCAAATGGGATGACGCTTATCGCCCGGATCGCGGCAAGATGCTCGACAAGGCCGAAGTCGAAAAGCTCGAGAAATTTTACCGCTACGTGGACAAGGACGGCGACGGCATCACTTATCGCACGCTGCCGGGAGTCCATCCGAAAGCGGCCTATTTCACGCGCGGCTCGGGACACACGCAGTTCGGCATGTACACCGAGGATTCGGCCGAGTATCAGCTGCTCCTCGACCGGCTGCTCGTAAAGTGGGCTTCGGCAAAGAAATTCGTGCCGCGCGCGGTCATCGATGCGAGCGCCGGCAGCGAGCTTGCCATCGTATCGGTCGGCAGCTGCGATGGCGCAGTCCGCGAGGCCATGGATCTGCTGCGCGCGCGCGGCGTGGGGCTCGACTACATGCGGGTGCGCGCCTTCCCGTTCACTGAGGACGTCGAGCGGTTTCTCGCCGCGCATCAGGTGATTTTCGTCGTCGAGCAGAACCGCGATGCGCAGCTGCGCGCGCTGTTGACGCTCGAGACCAAGGTCGACAAGTCGAAACTGCATTCGCTGCTGCATTACAACGGCCTGCCGATTTCCTCGAGCTTCATCGTGGACGGCGTGCTGGCGCATTTGCAGCCTGGCGCCAGGAGCCGCGCGGCGGCGACGCTGTAGGAGCTGCCATGACGTTCATCGCCAAACCGAAGATCGCGCACCCCTCGCTGCCGAAGAATCCGCTCGGCATGACGCGGCGCGACTACGAAGGAGCACTGTCGACGCTGTGCGCGGGGTGCGGGCACGACTCGATCACGGCAGCGATCGTCGAAGCCTGCTGGGAGCTCGCGATCGAGCCGCAGAATCTCATTAAGCTCTCGGGCATCGGCTGCTCCTCCAAGACGACGGCCTATTTCGTGAGCGGCGCGCACGGCTTCAATTCGGTTCACGGCCGCATGCCCTCGATCGCCATGGGCGCCAACGCGGCAAACCGCAATCTTCACTACATCGGTGTGTCGGGCGACGGTGACACGCTGTCCATCGGACTCGGGCAGTTCTGCCATGCGATCCGGCGGAATTTGAACATGCTCTACATCATTGAGAACAACGGTGTGTACGGCCTCACCAAGGGCCAGTTCTCCGCGTCCGCTGACATTGGCAGCAAGGCGAAGAAGGGCGAGACCAACTTTCAACCGCCCATTGACCCGGTGCTGCTCGCGCTGACGCTCGGCGCGACGTTCGTCGCGCGCAGCTTCTCCGGCGACAAGGAGCAGCTGGTGCCGCTTATTCAGGCGGGCCTCAAACATCGTGGTTTTGCGCTCATCGACGTGCTGTCACCGTGCGTTACTTTCAACGACCACGAGGGCTCGACGAAGAGCTATGCCTATACGCGCGAGCACTACGAGCCGGCCATTCACACCGACTTCGTGCCCCTGCAGCAGGAGATCACCGCGGAATATGCAGCGGGGGCGACGTTACCGGTGGTGCTGCACGATGGCAGCCGCATCGTATTGCGCAAGCTCGATGCCGACTATGATCCGACAAATCGCGCCGCATGCGCCGCCACGATACAGGAGCGCCTCAAGGAGGAGGAGTATCTGACGGGTTTGCTGTTCGTCGAGCCCGGCCAGCCGGAGTTTCATGAGCTGAACGGCACACCGGACGGGGCGTTGAATGCGGTGCCCTATGAAGCTCTCAGTCCAGGTTCTGCAGGGATGCAGAGAATTCTGGCGCGCTACCGCTGACTACCAGCGCTTCGGGCCGGCGCCGCGCGGCGCTCCGCCGCCACCCGTGCGTTCCTGCGCCTCGTTGACGCGCAGCGCCCGTCCGCCTATTTCCTTGCCGTTGAGATTCTGAATGGCGCGGGTCGCATCCGCGCGCGACATCTCCACGAAGCCGAACCCGCGCGGACGACCGGTTTCCCGGTCCATGATCAGGCTCACCGATTCGACACTACCGTGCTGGCTGAACAACTCCCGCACCTCGCTCTCGTTCGCCGAAAACGGCAGGTTTCCGACATAAATCTTCGTCATGACGCTCGCCTGCTCCGCTAAAAAGTGGGCCCGTCAAAGCTTGCGCAAACCGACCCGACGATAGCGCATGGCTAAATGTCGCACAAGGATCCGCAGCGCGCGCGGCAGAGCGATAATGGGGCGTATTTTGCTTGCCCGGCGCGTCTCGCCTAGACTGCGCGGCCTGTCTTCAAGTCCACCCAGGAGTCGAATTGCATGGGTAAAGGTGACCGCAAAACCCGCCGAGGCAAGATCTACCGCGGATCGTTCGGCAAGTCGCGCCCGAAGGATCCCGCCAAGCAGAGAAAAAAGGCGGCTGCCAAGAAGTAGGCTTGCAGCCGCGGGAGCAAGGGCGGGCGCGGCGCACACTTCGATCGGCCACGGCTGAGGATCCTTTGATGCTAAGAAGTGCAAGGTTGGCGTACGCGGCCGCATGGCTTGTCGCGCTCGGAATCGCCCCTCTGGATAATTCCCGCGCGGCCGATAATCCCTATCACGCCCTACCGTACACGCCGAGCCTCGATGTTGCATCGATGGACCGGTCCGTGGATGCCTGCGAGGATCTGTATACCTATTCCTGCGGCGGTTGGCAGAAGAACAATCCCATCCCGCCGGACGAATCCAGCTGGAGCGTGTACGGCAAGCTGCACGCCGACAATCAGCGCTTCCTCTGGGGCATCCTCGAGGACGCCGCGAAGATGGGTGCCGAGCGCACTCCCACCCAGCAGAAGATCGGCGACTACTTCGCCGCCTGCATGGACCTCGACGCCGTTGAAAAAGTCGGCAGCGCGCCGCTTACGGCCGATCTTGCGCGCATCGATGCGATGCAGGACAAGCGCGCGCTCGCCACGTGGGTCGGCGACTTGCAGGCGCGCACGGCCAGCACCGGAATTTTTTTTGCATCGGCAGTGGAGCAGGACGCCCGCGATGCGACTCAGGTGATAGTTGCCATTAGCGCCGGCGGACTTGGCCTGCCGGATCGGGACTATTACGTGAAGGACGATCCGCACTCAAAGGAGACGCGCGCGCGTTACGTTGCGCACGTGCAGAAGATGTTTGAGCTCCTGGGCGCCGATGCCACGGCCGCGCAGGCCGATGCCGCCGTGGTATTGCGCATCGAGACTGCGCTCGCCAAGGCCACGCTTACCCGTGTCGAGCAGCGCGATCCGTACAAGATCTACCATCGCCAGACGCTTGCCGGGCTGCAGAAAATGGCGCCCGGATTCGACTGGCAGGCGTACTTCGCTGCCGCGGGCCTTAAGCCGCAACCGTGGCTCAATCTTGCCCAACCCGCGTTCCTGCAGGAGCTCGATGCGCGCATCGCCACCGAGAGCTTGCCGAATCTGAAGACCTATCTGCGCTGGACGCTGGTGGATGCCACCGGGAGCTACCTTGCGAAGAGCTTCGTTGACGAGGACTTCGCTTTCTACAGCGCTTACCTGCGCGGCGTACAGGCCGACGAGCCGCGCTGGAAGAAATGCGTATCCTGGGTCGATCGTGATCTCCCCGAAGCGCTCGGCAAGGAGTTCGTGGCGCGGGTTTTCCCCAGCGTCATGAAGACGAAGACGCTACTGATGACGCAGCAGATCGAAGCGGCCATGAAGGAGCGCATCGAGCGGCTCGATTGGATGCGATCGGCGACCAAGAAAGCGGCACTCGAGAAGCTGGCGAAAATCCGCAACAAGATCGGCTATCCGGACGTGTGGCGCGATTATTCGCAGCTCAGCATCGAGCGCGGGGATTTTTTCGGCAACGTGACACGCTCGATCGCCTTCGAATCCCGACGCCAGGCGGCAAAGGTCGGCCAGCCGGTGGACCACGCCGAGTGGTCAATATCGGCGCCGACGGTCAATGCCTACTACGACTGGCAGTTGAACGATGTCAATTTTCCCGCGGGCGTGCTGCTGCCGCCACTCTACGATGCGAAATTGGACGACGCACCGAACTATGGCGACACCGGGGGCACGATCGGGCATGAGCTCACGCATGCGTTTGACGACCAGGGACGCCAGTACGACGGCGACGGCAACTTACGCGACTGGTGGGGACGGCGCGACGCGGCGAATTTCGAGAGTCGTGCCCAATGCGTCCGCAATCAGTACTCGCAATACGTGATCGTTGATGACGTGAGGATCAACGGAGCGCTCACCTCCGGAGAGGATATCGCCGATCTTGGCGGCGAGCTCTTGGCGTGGATGGCGTGGCAGGAGCAGACCCGCTCGATGCAGCTTGCGGCGGCCGACGGCCTATCGCCCGAGCAGCGCTTCTTTGTCGGTTTCGCCCAATGGGCCTGCGCGAATGAACGCCCGGAGATGCTGCGGATGAACGCGATCGTCGATCCCCATTCGCCGCCGCGCGATCGGATCAACGGCGTGGTCGCAAATATGCCCGAATTTGCGCAGGCTTTTCACTGCAAGCCGGGCCAAGCTCTCGTCAAGCCGCAGGAGAAGATGTGCAAGATCTGGTGAGGCGCGCCGCGTTCAGCCGCCGCAGCTGCTGATCAGCTCCGCAGGCATGGCAATGTCGAAGATGCTCGCGGCGTGCGCGGTGCTGGCTTTGACAGCGGTGCAATTCGCCGATGCGCGGCCCTTCACGGCGACTGATCTCGCGCGTCTGGAGAGGGTTTCCGATCCACGCATCTCGCCCGATGGACGCTTCGTCGCCTACAACGTCCGCTCCACTGACTGGGAGGCCAATGTCGGGGTCAACGCCCTGTGGGTGCTCGACCTTGCGGCGGCCGGCGCGCCGCCGCGCCTGATCCGCGACCAGGAAAAGTCCGCCACAATAGGCCGCTGGTCGGGCGACGGCCGCTGGCTGTATTTTCTTTCGTCGCGTTCCGGTTCGAGACAGCTGTGGCGGAGCACCGCAAGTGGCGCCGAAACCCGGCAGGTGACGAGCCTACCGCTTGATATCGCGTGGTTTCGGCTCGCGCCGAACGCTCGCGCCGTGGTGGTCGCGGTGAACGCCCATCCGGACTGCGATTCATTGACCTGCAGCAAGGCGAAGGATGAGGCGAAGTCAAAGGAGAAGACCACGGGAGTGGTCTATGACAGCACGACCATTCGGTATTGGGATACCTACCTCGACGGGCGCTTCACCGGATTGTTCGCGGTCGACATAAGCGCCGATGCGCCCCCGACTGACGGCGTGGCATTGACCCGCGGCTATAAGGCCGACATCGTGGCGCGGCCCGATGGCGATGATGCCTCATTCGCGATCAGCCACGATGGCGCGGCGGTATTTTTTGCCGCCGCCCCTTCGGGCTCATCCCAGGGGTTGGGCGCCCCGAGCGGCCTGTATTCGGTACCGCTCAATGCGAGCAGCGCGCCGCGCCGGCTTGATCCGGCGGCGCTGACCTGGGATGGTGAACCGGCACTGGCGCCCGATGGATCGCGGCTCGCCTATCTTTCCAGAAAGGGGTCGATATTCACCGCGACGCGTGCCCGCGTGATGATCCGCGATCTCAAGAGCGGCAGAACGCGCGAGCTCGCGTCCACATTCGATCGCTCGCCGACGGCGCTCACCTGGTCGGCGGATTCAAACACGCTCTACGCCGTCGCCCTGGATCTGGGACAGGAGCGAGTCTTCGCGCTCAATGCCGCGACGGGCGCTTTCAAACCACTGACCGGGGATGGTCACTCCGACAGTGTCGATGTGGCGCCGGGTGTAATCGTCTACAGCCGCGATGCGCTCGATTCGCCGGCGCAGATCTTTGAGGTGCGCGGCGGCGGGCGGGCGCGTGCGCTCACGCATGTGGCTGAGGAGAGCCTCACCCAAACTCCATTCGCGGCGTTCGAGCAGTTTACCTTTACGGGCTGGAACGGCGAGAGCGTGCACGGCTACGTGGTCAAGCCGACCGATTATCGTGCCGGGCGCAAATACCCAGTGGCGTTTCTGATCCATGGCGGCCCGCACGGCTCGTTCGGCAACGCCTGGAGCTATCGGTGGAATCCGCAGGTCTGGGCGGGCATGGGCTACGCCGCGGTCATGATCGATTTCCACGGCTCGGGCGGCTATGGCGAGGCGTTTGCCAAATCCATCGTCGGCCATTGGGGCGATCGACCGCTCGAGGATCTGCAAAAAGGTTGGGCGTACGCTCTGGCGCACTTCAGCTTCCTCGACGGCGATCGCGCCTGCGCATTGGGTGGCTCATACGGGGGCTACATGGTCGCCTGGATCGCCGGGGTCTGGGCGAAGCCGTGGAAGTGCCTCGTCAATCACGACGGCGTGTTTGACATCCGGCTCATGGCCTACGCCACCGACATTCCCGGCTTCCAGGAGGCGCAGAACGACACTGCGACGTGGGAAAAACCTGAACAGGTGGAGCGTTTCAATCCCATCGATCACGTTGCCGACTGGAGCGTGCCGATGCTGGTGGTGCACGGCGGGCACGATGTTCGGGTGCCGCTTGATCAGGGCATGGGTGCCTATGGCGCCGCACAGCTGCGGCACATACCGAGCGAGCTTTTGTACTTTCCCGATGAGAACCACTGGGTCTTGAAGCCGCAAAATTCCGTCGAGTGGTATGCCACAGTGCAGGCATGGATGAAGCGGTGGCTGGACGCCGCGTCATGAAGCCTCGGCCCCTGGCACATCGAGGCGCGAGCCGGATGAATTCCGGGACAACGCGGCGCAACCGGCCGCCGTATGCCTCTTGGAGCGCACAGCTCGCCGCAGGCTGAGTTGCGTGCCGGCACCTGTTCGTGCCAGCCTGAAAGAACAAGACTCTCGGGGGTGCGGGTATGCGCGATCGAATATTAAAGAAACGTTGGTCCTCCCGCAGCCGGGCACTGTTGGCGGCAGGAATGGTCGCCATTATCGCTTCGGCCGTTGCGGCGACTACGCTACCGGGAAAAAAGCCGGGCCTGTGGGTGTCCAGCAAGGTCATCCACTTCAATATGGCTGGCAAGCCTCCCGATACGGACAATACGCCGACCGTGAGCGCCATGTGCGCCGATGCATCGACGGATGCCATCGAAGCAAAAATTCTGACGGGTGGTGTTAACGGATGCGGCTTCCATGTTGAGGGTTCCGGCAACACGTACACGATTTCGGGAAGCTGTCCGGACCCGATGGGCGGCAATGCTCAAATGGTCACGCAGGGAAAGATGGTGTGGGTAAGCGATACCCAAATACATATGGAATCGAAGACCACGTCAGCTCACATGTCCGGCGATGCGGTCTCCGATTCCACATGGGTTGGACCATGCCCGGCCGGCGTCATGCCGGGGGATTTGGGGACCTTCGTGGGCGGCGTTTTCAAGAAGACCGGCAATATCAAAGACGCCCTGTCCAAGGCCAGGTGAGGTTCAAACAGGCGATGTTTGCCGGCTGCTACGCGGGTCCAGGTGCGTCTACGCTCCGCAACGCGAACAACCGACGGCGCCGCAAACTCGCACGGCTGCACGCACCAACATTGAAGGACCGCATGGCGCGAATGATTGGGCTCGCGTCCATGATTATTTTTACGACGTTTGCCACAGCAGCCGCTGTCGCTGAGAGCGCGGACAAGGCCGCAGCACTGATTGACGGAGCGAAGCAGGCGATGGGCGGCTCCGCCTGGGACCGGGCGGTCACCTGGCACGAGACCGGCAAGATCGCAGCCGGCGGCTTAAGCGGCGCGTACGAATCCTGGGAGGACCTGACTTCTCTACACAATATCGGCAGCTACGTGCTCGGCCCCGATTCGGGCAGCGACGGCTGGGATGGCAAACAAGCCTGGACCACCGACAGTTCCAAGGAGGTGCGGGTCGAGACCAGCGGCGAGACGGTCGCCCAAGCCATTCAGGACGCCTACCGCAGTGGTTACGGCTTCTTTTTTCCGGGCCGCTTTGCCGCAATGCGTGACTATGTCGGCACACGCAAAGACAACGGCAAAACCTATGAGGCCGTGAAAGTCACCCCCGCCGGCGCCGAACCCATCGAAGTCTGGTTCGACCCGGCTACCCATCTGATCGACCGCGTAGTTCAGCTGACGGGAGGCCACCCGCACAGCTTTCTGTTCTCGGACTTCTCCCGGTTCAACGGACTTCTGGTACCGAAGAAGACCATCGACCGGGTGGGCGGGGACCCGAAATACGACACGGTGGGCGTGGTTGCCTCGATCGTTCTGACCGGCCCCGAGCAGCCAAGCCTCTATGCCCCGCCGCCGCCGCCGCCGAACACCGCGCAGTGGCCGGCGGGCAAAGATTCCGTCACCGTGCCCTTTCGGCTCCTCAACAATCACATCTACGTCGAAGCCTCGATCAACGGCACTGCGCCGCGGGCTTTCGTCTTCGACACCGGCGCCACCGATATCATCCAGGCGAACGTCGCCAAGAGCCTCGGTATTAAGGTCGAAGGTGCGCTGCCCGGCAGCGGAGCTGGCTCAAAGATGGAGGATTTCGGATTCGCCAAGGTCAAGAGCGTGTCTCTGGGGGGACTTACGCTGCCCGACCAGCTCTTCGGCACCGAGACTTCCCCGGCCTGGGTCGCAGTCGAGGGCGCAGATTCCTCCGGGCTATTGGGCTACGAATTCGTGAAGCGCGCGGTGCTCTCCATCGACTACGCGCGCCACACCATGACCTTCACAAAAATGGAGGCGTTTCACCCGCCGGCGAATGCCGCCGCGATTCCCTTTACCTTCCAGTCCCACATACCGATGGTCACAGGGACGCTCGATGGATCGGCGGGTGAGTTCATGATCGATACGGGTGCACGCACTGCGCTCTCGATCATGCAACCATTCGCCGCGGCAAACGGACTCATCGGCAAATACCACCCGACCCGCAGCGCGACCATCGGCTACGGTGTCGGTGGTCCGGTCACGGCGCTCCTCGCGCGGGCGGGCAAGCTCGATCTCGGGCCCGTGACGATCGCGGCTCCCGTGACCGAGTTTCTCACCGACAAAGCCGGGGTTGCGGCGTTTGCCCGGACTGCCGGGAATATCGGCGGCGATATCTTGAAGCGCTTCACAGTGACCCTGGACTACGCCCATCACACGCTGTGGCTGCAGCCCAATCAGCTTGCCGGGGAACGCGAGGTTTTCGATCGTTCCGGCCTGTGGATTGCGCGCGCCAAGGATGGCGGCATTGACGTGGTCGACGTTTCATCCGAGAGTGCCGCCGCTGCCGCGGGGCTCGTCGCGGGCGACGAGATCCTGAGCGTGAACGGCAAGAATGCGCACGATGTGGCACTGCCTGACCTGCGCGAAGAATTCAAGAGCGCCGTCGGCACCGCTTTCAAACTTCGGGTGAAGGGCAAAAACGGCGAGCGCACGCTGACCGTTGCCCTCGCCGATCAAGTCTAAGCGCGCAGAGTTCGCAGCAGCGCTGGGGACTCTTCCGCGTGTGCTAGCCGCCCGCGCGCCTGACGGTCCATCCTCGCGCGGTCAGTTCCGCCACGAGCCGGTCGCGATGGTCGCCCTGGATCTCGATGCGATCCGCATCGACGGTTCCGCCCGATCCACAGCGTTTTTTGAGCTCGGTCGCGAGCGCCTCAAGGCCCGCAGCTGCAAGCCCAAGGCCGCTGATTACGGTGACGCCCTTGCCCTTGCGGCCTTGCGTCTCGCGGCTGACTCTCACGATCCCATCGCCTGCTTTCCCGGGGGTGCCTTTGCGGCAGACGCATTCGCTCACCGCTCGCAGGCAGTTCGGACAGCGCCTGCCGATGCCCGTTGAATAGACGATGCGATCTTTGCTTGCCATGATGCTTTGCCGTTGCGGAGTTGGCGATTTTTCAAAGTCTATTAACGATGCCGTTTTTTTGAGTTTCGATCCGCGGCTACTCTCGGAGGCCCACCATGCGTTCGTTCATCGCAGTCCTGCTTCTCGCATCAACAGCCGTCGTAGCGCAGAACTACCCCGCGCCGACGGAAGGCGATGCGGTATTCAAGAATTTCAAGTTCACCTCCGGCGAGACACTGCCGGAGCTGCGCATACATTACCGCACGCTGGGTGACCCGCGGCGCGACGCCCAGGGAATCGTGCGCAACGCGGTGCTCATTCTGCACGGCACGACCGGCAGCGGCACGCAGTTTATCCGCCCCGAGTTCGCCGGCGAACTCTTTGGCGTCGGACAGCCGCTCGATGCGACTAAGTTCTTCATTGTCCTCCCCGACGGCATCGGCCACGGAAAATCCAGCAAGCCAAGCGACGGGCTGCACGCGAAATTCCCTCGCTACGGCTATATCGACATGATCGAAGCACAACGGCGTCTCCTGGTTGACGCGCTGCATGTCAATCATTTGCGGCTCGTCATGGGCACGTCGATGGGAGGCATGCACACCTGGCTGTGGGGTGAACTGCACCCGGATTTCATGGATGCGCTCATGCCGCTTGCGAGTCTGCCTACCCAGGTTGCGGGCCGCAATCGCGCCTGGCGCCGCTTGGTGATTGACGCCATCCGCAAGGATCCGGCATGGAGGGGCGGCGATTATGCCGTGCAGCCGCCGGGCCTCGACGTCGCCGCTGAAATGATCTGGCTCGTCAGCAGCAATCCGGTGCTGCGCCAGGCGCAGGCGCCGACACTATCCCAGGCCGATGCAATCCTCGATGCCTATGTGGCCGAGTTCAGAAAGACCGACGACGCGAACGATGTTCTCTATGCCGTGGAAGCGTCGCGCGATTACGACCCGGGTCCGGGGCTGGCCAACATTCGCGCGCCGCTTCTGGCGGTGAACACAGCCGACGATCTTGTCAATCCCCCGGAACTGGGCATCCTTGAGCGCGAAATCCAGCACGTCCGCGGCGCCCGTGCGATCGTCATTCCTTTCAGCTCCCAAACCCATGGGCACGGATCCCACACCATGGCGGCATTATGGAAATCGGATCTTGCGCAGTTGCTTGAGGAGTCGGCGAAAGGCGCCGCCGGCAGCAAGCCCTGACGGCGGTCCGATCGTAGGATGGAGGAGTCCAACCCGGCCGGTACGCGTTTTGCATCGTGCGGAGTCCGTGGATTCAATGGCTCGGGAGGTTGGGCCTTGATCCGGTTGCAGCACGCGCGGGGGTGGGTGATCGTGCACGACGCGGGGATGGCTTGTAATTTTTACGCAACCTGCTTGCTCCAATTTACATCGGGGCAGGTCGGCAAATGCCATTATTTACCCGGCCGCCGCACGCGCAGGCCCGGCACACCCGCGCTCAACCGACCGGTCCAAGTTGAGGTGCGGATGTTCCGCACGCGCGCGGCGCGCGCCCGACCGCAACCCTCTGCGTGAACCCCTTCGGTGTTGCACAGGCCCTACTCGCAGCCGCGATCTCAATAGGTCACAACCATTTGTATGGCGACCGCGCGTGCCGCACGCCGGCACACTCTGTCTTCTGACCCTTCGGAGTAAGTATGCAGATCCAAGAGCGTAAGAGTCCCCGCGCGCCCCGCGCTGCCGGCAACGGCAATGGCGCGGCGGAAAATAGCCAGGTCGACCTGCGCAAATTGCTGCGCGCTCTGCAGGCGGTGCGCGACGGTGATTTTTCGGTGCGCATGGCGGGTGACCAGGTGGGTCTCGCCGGCAAAGTGGCCGATACGTTCAATGAGATCGTGGATTCTAATCAGAAGCTCGCTCTGGAGCTCGAGCACGCGGGGCAGATCGTTGGCAAGGACGGTCGCACGCGTCATCGCATGCGCAGCGAAAAGCGCTCGGGCGCGTGGGGCGCCATGGAGGCTTCGGTCAACACGCTGATTGATGATCTGCTCTGGCCGACGACCGAGGTGACGCGCACGATCACGGCGGTGGCGAAGGGGGATCTGTCGCAGGCAATGCGGCTGGAAGTCGACGGGCGACCACTCAAGGGCGAATTTCTGCGCTCCGCGTCGATCGTCAACGCGATGATCACTCAAATGAGCGCCTTCACGTCCGAAGTAACGCGCGTCGCGCGCGAGGTCGGCACCGAAGGCAAGCTGGGCGGTCAGGCGGTGGTGCCAGGCGTCGCCGGCACCTGGAAGGATCTCACCGACTCGGTCAACTCAATGGCCGGCAACCTCACCGGCCAGGTGCGCAATATTTCCGATGTCGCAACCGCGATCGCAAGCGGCGATCTGTCGCGCAAGATCACCGCGGATGTGCGCGGTGAGATTCTGCAGCTGAAGGAAGCCATCAACACCATGGTTGATCAGCTGCGCTCCTTCGCCTCCGAAGTCACGCGCGTGGCGCGCGAGGTCGGCACCGAAGGCAAGCTGGGCGGCCAGGCCGTCGTTCCAGGCGTCGCCGGCACCTGGAAGGATCTAACCGACAACGTCAACTCAATGGCGAGCAACCTTACTGGACAGGTACGCAACATCGCGGAGGTCACGACCGCCGTGCAGCGCGGCGATCTGTCGCGCAAGATCACGGTTGACGTGCGCGGTGAGATCCTGGAACTGAAGGACACCATCAACACGATGGTCGATCAGTTGAACGGTTTTGCGGCCGAAGTGACGCGCGTGGCGCGCGAGGTCGGTACCGAGGGCAAGTTGGGCGGCCAGGCCATTGTGCCCGGCGTCGCCGGCACCTGGAAGGACCTCACCGACAACGTCAACTCGATGGCGAGCAACCTCACCGGCCAGGTGCGCAATATCTCCGAGGTCACGATCGCGGTCGCCATGGGCGACCTGTCGCGCAAGATCACGGTCGACGTGCGCGGTGAGATCCTGCAGGTCAAAGAGGCCATCAATACGATGGTCGATCAGCTGCGCTCTTTCGCCTCCGAAGTGACGCGCGTCGCGCGCGAAGTCGGCACCGAAGGCAAGTTGGGCGGCCAGGCGATCGTGCCCGGCGTCGCCGGCACCTGGAAGGATCTCACCGATTCGGTGAACGCAATGGCCACCAACCTCACCGGCCAGGTGCGCAATATCGCCGAGGTCACGACCGCCGTGCAGCGCGGCGACCTGTCGCGCAAGATCACGGTGGATGTGAAGGGCGAGATTCTGCAGCTGAAGGAAACCATCAACACGATGGTCGATCAGCTGAACGGCTTCGCGGCGGAAGTGACGCGCGTCGCGCGCGAGGTTGGCACCGAAGGCAAGCTGGGTGGCCAGGCCGTCGTCAAAGACGTGAGCGGCGTTTGGAAGGACCTGACCGACAACGTGAACTCGATGGCGAGCAATCTCACGGGCCAAGTGCGCAATATCTCCGAGGTGACGATCGCGGTCGCAAATGGCGATCTGTCACGCAAAATCACGGTCGACGTGCGCGGCGAGATTCTGCAGCTCAAGGAAGCCATCAACACGATGGTCGACCAGCTGCGCTCCTTCGCCTCCGAAGTGACGCGGGTCGCGCGCGAGGTCGGCACTGAAGGCAAGTTGGGCGGCCAGGCGGTGGTGCCGGGCGTCGCCGGCACCTGGAAGGATCTCACCGACTCGGTCAACGCGATGGGCGGCAACTTGACCGGCCAGGTGCGCAATATCGCCGAGGTCACAACCGCCGTGGCGCGCGGCGACCTGTCGCGCAAGATCACCGTAGACGTCAAAGGCGAAATCCTCGAGCTCAAGAACACCATCAACACGATGGTCGATCAGCTGAACGGCTTCGCGGCCGAAGTCACACGCGTTGCGCGCGAGGTGGGCACGGAGGGCAAGCTTGGCGGCCAGGCGGTGGTGCCGGGCGTCGCCGGCACCTGGAAGGATCTCACCGATTCGGTCAATTCAATGGGTGGAAACCTTACCGACCAGGTGCGCAATATCGCGGAAGTTGCGACCGCCATTGCGCGCGGCGACCTGTCGCGCAAGATCACGGTCGACGTGCGCGGCGAGATTCTGCAGCTGAAGGAAACCATCAACACGATGGTCGATCAGCTGAACGGTTTTGCGGCCGAAGTGACGCGCGTCGCGCGCGAGGTCGGCACGGACGGCAAACTCGGCGGGCAGGCCGACGTGAAGGACGTGAGCGGCGTATGGAAGGATCTGACCGAGAACGTCAACTCGATGGCGAGCAACCTCACCGGCCAGGTGCGCAACATCGCCGAAGTTGCGACCGCCATAGCGCGCGGCGACCTGTCGCGCAAGATCACGGTCGACGTGCGCGGCGAGATCCTGCAGCTGAAGGAAACCATCAACACGATGGTCGACCAGCTGAACAGCTTCGCGGCGGAAGTGACGCGCGTTGCGCGCGAGGTCGGCACCGAGGGAAAGCTGGGCGGTCAATCGATCGTGCCGGGAGTCGCCGGCACCTGGAAGGACCTCACCGACAATGTCAACTCGATGGCGAGCAACCTCACCGGCCAGGTGCGCAACATCGCCGAAGTTGCGACCGCCATAGCGCGCGGCGACCTGTCGCGCAAGATCACGGTGGACGTGCGCGGCGAGATTCTGCAGCTGAAGGAGACCATCAACACGATGGTCGATCAGCTGAATGGCTTTGCGGCCGAAGTCACGCGCGTCGCTCGCGAGGTCGGCACCGAAGGTAAGTTGGGCGGCCAGGCGGTCGTGCCAGGTGTTGCCGGCACCTGGAAGGATCTCACCGACAACGTCAACGTGATGGCAAACAACCTCACGAACCAGGTGCGTGGCATCGTGAAGGTCGTGACCGCGGTCGCGAATGGCGATCTACGCCAGCGGCTCATGGTGGAGTCGAAGGGCGAGGTCGCAGCTCTCGCTGACACCATCAACAGCATGACCGACACCCTGGCGATCTTCGCCGATCAGGTGACGACCGTCGCGCGCGAGGTCGGCACCGAAGGCAAGTTGGGCGGGCAGGCGGTGGTGCCGGGAGTCGCCGGCACGTGGAAGGATCTCACCGCCAACGTCAATCTGCTGGCGGCGAACCTCACCACTCAGGTACGCGCCATCGCCGAGGTCGCGACCGCCGTGACGCAGGGTGACCTGACTCGCTCGATCCAGGTCGAGGCGCGCGGTGAAGTGTCCGATCTTAAGGACAACATCAACGCGATGATCGGCAATCTGCGCGGCACGACGGCCCGTAACACCGAGCAGGACTGGCTGAAGACCAATATTGCCAAGTTCAGCCGCATGATGCAGGGCCAGCGCGATCTGGTGCCGGTGGGCGAAATGCTGCTCTCGGAGCTTGCGCCGCTCGTCAATGCGCAGCACGGCATCGTCTACGTCGTCGAAAGTGGCGAAGGCGATATTCATTTCCAACAGCTGGCGACCTACGCCGATCCAGAGGTTGGCGTCCCGCGGCGTCGCTACGCGCTCGGCGAGGGGATCGTCGGCCAGGCCGCCGCCGATCGCCAGCGCCTGCTGCTCGAAGACATTCCCGAGGATCTTATCCACGTACGCGGTGGTCTCGTCAGCGCCCGGCCGCGCAACGTCATTGCCCTGCCCGTTCTCTATGAAGGCGAGGTCAAGGCAGTCATTGAGCTTGCCTCGACACATCAATTTACGGCCTCGCATCTCGCCTTTCTCGAGCAGCTCACCGGTAGCATCGGGGTCGTGCTCAATACTATTGAGGCGACGATGCGCACCGAGGGCCTCCTCAAGCAGTCGCAGCAGCTCGCCGGCGAGCTGCAGACGCAGCAGACAGAACTGCAGCAGACCAACGCGGAGCTCGCCAATAAGGCGCGCCTGCTTGCGGAACAGAATGCCGAGGTCGAGCGCAAGAATCAGGAAATCGAGCTGGCGCGCCGTGCGCTCGAAGAGAAGGCAGCCGAACTCGCACTGACGTCGCGCTATAAATCGGAATTTCTGGCGAATATGTCGCACGAACTGCGTACCCCGCTCAACAGCATTCTGATTTTGGGACAGCAGCTCGCGGAAAACGCCGATCACAACCTGACCGCGCGGCAGGTGGAATTTTCCAAGACCATTCACAGCGCCGGCACTGACCTGCTCAATCTCATCAGCGACATTCTGGATCTGTCGAAGATCGAGTCTGGTACGGTGACCGTCGAGGTCGAAGACGTCTCGTTTGCGCATCTGCGTGAGACCTTGGAACGCAACTTCCGACACGAAGCCGATGCGCGCAAGCTCGCCTTCACCGCGGATTTCGACCAGCACCTCGGACGCACGATGACGACCGACTCGAAGCGCCTGATGCAGGTGCTGAAGAATCTGTTGTCGAACGCGCTCAAGTTCACGGAGCATGGCGGCGTGCGACTGCGCGTCGGTGCGGCGACGGGTGGCTGGACGATCGATCACCCTTCGCTCTCGCAGGCACCGACGGTGGTTGAGTTCTCGGTCAGTGACACCGGCATCGGGATACCGCCCGAGAAGCAGCGCATCATCTTCGAAGCCTTCCAGCAGGCCGACGCCGGCACAGCGCGTCGTTACGGCGGCACGGGACTCGGACTTGCCATCAGCCGCGAGCTTGCGCATCTCTTGGGCGGCGAAATCCGGCTGACGAGCGTCCCCGGCAAGGGCAGCACCTTCACTCTGTATTTGCCGCTCAATTACATCGGTTCCGCCCAGTCGAAGAGCGCACTGCCGTCAGCGGCGGGTGGCGGCACGGACGCAACCGCCTCTTTCCAGTCGACGATCATTCTGCCGGCGGCACGCGCCGAGGAGCTCGCCGACGACCGCGAGGCGCTGCAGCCGGAGGACATGGTGCTGCTCGTCGTCGAGGACGATCCGCACTACGCAAAGGTGCTGTTGAATCTCGCGCGCGACAAAGGCTTCAAGGTCATTGTTGCGAAGAGCGGGGCGGAGGCACTGCGCCTTGCGCGCGAGCACAAGCCGACGGCGATATCGCTCGATGTCTTCCTGCCCGATATGCTCGGTTGGACCGTGCTGAGCGAGCTCAAGCGCGACGCCTCGACACGGCATATTCCCGTGCAGGTGCTCACCGTAGAGGAGGAGCGGCAGTACGGCCTCGAGCGTGGCGCGTTCTCATTCATGAACAAGCCGCTGACAACCGATGGCCTGGAGGAGGCCCTCGAGCGCATCAAACATTTCGTCAGGCCGCGCGTTCGGCAGCTGCTGGTGGTCGAAGACGACCCCGCCGAGCAGCTCAGCGTCTGCGAGCTACTGCGCTCCGGCGATATCGAGATCACCGCGGCCACGAGCGGCCGCGAGGCGCTCGCCCTGATGCGCGAGCGCGGCTTCGACTGCGTGGTGCTCGACCTGAAACTGCCCGATATCACCGGCTTCGAGCTGCTCGAAGCAGTGCAGCAGGACGCGCAGCTGCGTGACACGCCGATCGTTGTGTTCACCGGCCGCGAGCTCTCCGATGAGGAAGCCGCCGAGCTGCGCAAGCGCGCCAAGAGCATCGTCCTGAAGGGCGTGCGCTCACCGGAGCGGCTGCTGGATGAGACGGCGTTGTTTCTGCACCGCGTGATGAGTGATCTGCCGCCCGCCAAGCAGCAAATGATCGAGACGCTGCACCGCAGCGATGAGCCCCTGCGTGGCAAGAAAGTGCTGGTGGTCGATGATGACATTCGCAACATCTTCGCGCTCAACAGCCTGCTCGAACGCCACAGCATGCAGGTGATTAGCGCCAACAATGGCCAGGAGGCGATCAAGCTGGTCGACGATACCGAGGATTTGTCGTTGGTATTGATGGACATCATGATGCCGGAAATGGACGGCTACGAGACGATGCGGCGCATTCGTGCGACTCCAAAATTCCGCACTCTGCCGATCATTGCCCTTACCGCGAAGGCCATGAAGGGCGACCGCGAGAAGTGTCTTGAAGCGGGCGCGTCAGATTACGTTGCCAAACCGGTCAACACCGATCAGCTGTTATCACTCGTTCGCATGTGGCTGTACGGGTAGGGAGAGCCGGTCCAATGGCTTCCGAGGCGACGCACGAAAAGGTCAATATCCTGCTGGTCGATGACCAGGAATCGCGTCTGCTCACGTATGACACGATCCTGCGGGACCTTGAGCAGAATCTGGTGCACGCGCACTCGGGCTTCGAGGCGCTGCAGTGCCTGATGAAGCAGGAATTCGCGGTGGTGCTGCTCGATGTGAGCATGCCCGGCATGGACGGCTTTGAAACCGCGAGCCTCATCCATGAGCATCCGCGCTTCGAGCATACACCGATCATCTTCGTCACCGGAGTGCATGTGACGGAGTTCGAATGCCTGCGGGGTTACAAGCTCGGCGCGATTGACTACGTCAACGTGCCGGTTGTCCCGGAAATACTGCGCAGCAAAATCTCGGTGCTGGTGGAGCTGCATCTGAAACGGCGCGAGCTGCAGCGCCTCAACGTCAGCCTCGGCGAGGCGAATGCACTTCTCGCCCTGAAGAACACGACGCTCGAGGCGGAAAAGACCCGTGAGCTCGAGCGCCTGAATCTTACATTGCGTCAGGCGAATGCCGAACTTGAACAAGCGAATCGGGCTTTGCAAAATGAAGTTGCCGTGCGTGGCCGAGCCGAGTCGGCACTCAAGGAAGCGGATCGGAACAAGGATGAATTTCTTGCCATTCTCGCGCACGAACTGCGCAACCCGCTTGCGCCGATCAACAACGCCGTCGAAATCATGCGGCGGCGCCCGATCGACGATCCGCAGGTGACCTGGGCGCGCGACATCGTCGACCGGCAGCTGCGGCATTTGGCCCGGCTCGTCGACGATTTATTGGACGTATCGCGCATCACCCGCGGCGCAATCACTCTGGCGCGCGAGCCAGTGTTGATCGCGACCGTCGTGAAGCGCGCCATAGAAACGGTACAGCCCTTGATCGTGCGCCAGAAGCACAAGTTGCTGATCGACATGCCGGATCCGGCACTCGAGGTCGAGGGGGATCTGACACGGCTTACCCAAGCCCTCAGCAATCTGCTGAACAACGCGACGAAATACACGGAGCCGGGCGGCCAGATCGATGTTGGTATTGCACGCAGCGGCGAGGAACTCGTCGAGCTACGCGTAAAGGATTCGGGGCTGGGTATTTCCCCGGAGCTGCTGCCGCGCCTGTTCAACCTCTTTACCCAATCGGACTCCACGACGCATCGTGCGCAAGGCGGTTTAGGCATTGGATTGGCGCTGGTGCGCAAGCTCGTCGAAATGCACGGTGGCACGGTGGCCGCTTACAGCCAAGGCGCGAGTCAAGGTAGTGAGTTCTTGATCCGGCTGCCGTTGCTGACGCGGCGCCCGCAGCGCAGGCGCGCGGTGGCGAGCGCCGCGAAACGCGAGCGCCCAGTGCCACGGCGCATTTTGGTGGCCGACGATAACGCCGATTCGCTCGAGAGTCTCGCCACCTTACTGCGCTGCGATGGGCACGAGGTGTACACCGCCTGCGACGGCGAGCAAGCCGTGGAGCAGGCCGCGAAGCACCGGCCGCAGATTGCGTTGCTCGACATCGGCATGCCGAAACTCGACGGCGTACAGGTGGGCCACAAAATTCGCGCCGAAACCTGGGGGCGGGCGATGACGCTCATCGCACTGACGGGTTGGGGTCAGGACACCGACCGCAAGCGCACTGCCGAGGCCGGCTTCGACGCCCATTTGGTGAAGCCCCTGGACATCGGCGAATTGTCTATATACCTGCAGCTGCCTGAAGAGACGGCCACAGCCATCGCGAAGTAATCGGGCGAGCGCCCCGCGCCGCTACCCATCGTAGAAACCTGCCGTACTTACGGGGACGCTCCGAAAAGGACCCGCCATTGAGGCGCATATGCTGGTACGTGGATCGTGCTGGCGTGAAAGGGATTGTCCCCTCGGCTGCCTTCAGCGCCGGACAAGTCACGATCGAACACCTGAATGTTGTCGGCTGGGATTTGCAGTGCCGAATATGCCTGAGCAATCCAGGCGGCGGTCCGCTCACGCCTGTGATATTCGGCAAACCAACGATCAGGAGGAGTCGCGCTCGGCTCCACCAACCACGGAGCTAGCCTATGCGACGAAGCGGAATAGTCCCAGGGACTTGAGAACAGCACGACCCGCGCAACTGACAAGTGCTTCGCGATGTACGCCGCCATTCCAGCGCCTTGGGAAAGACCGGATACGACGATTCGGCTCCATTCCGGAGCGCCATCTGCGCTCAGGTAGGTTCGCCAGCCCTCTTCCGGGTGTTGGCGGTCCAGATACTCCAGCAGCTTCGCGAGACGGTTCACTATCGATTCCGCGCGAGTGGTATCAACGATCGATGGGGTAGCATCCCCAAAAATCCTCTTGCGCCGAAAGTTACCGGAGCAATCTGGTGAGGGATTTCGTGGACACACCTCGACGACGGCCGGAAAATCGTTGTATTCCAGGCCGATGACCCTATAGCCTTGGTCGGCGACGACGGTCAATAATTGCATGGTCTTTGCGGGGCGGCCCCCAGTGCCTGGCATGAAGACAGCAAGCTGTGCCTGAGCCGAGCCACTGCGCTTGATGACGACGTAGTTCGGCTCATCGAAGTGGCGAATTTCCGGATCCGTGTCGGACGGCTTGACCACGTAGATAACTTGATCCTGAGGAAGGCCTTCAGCATTTGAGGGCCCGGCGCGGGCGTTTCCGTATTGCACCCACAGCAGGCCGGCTAACGCGACCATAGACAGCCGACTCGCAGATTGCACCATCCGTTCCACGCGCCTTGTGACCCTGTCCCAAAGGCTCCCCAGCACCTCAGGAATCTGTCGAATGGAGAGCGTGATTGGCTTGTTATGCTAAAGGATATACCGGCTCAAGTCCTCGTCCTTCACGAGGTTGCCCAAGTGATCGTCGACGTATTTGGCGTCTATTGTCACTGCGGTGCCGCTCTGTTCGGTTGCATCGTAGGAGACCGTTTCGAGCAGCCGCTCCATCACCGTATGCAGACGTCGCGCGCCGATGTTCTCGGTGCGCTCATTGACCTGAAAGGCGATCTCGGCAATGCGGCGCACGCCGCTCGGCGCAAAATCGACATTGACGCCTTCGGTATTCATGAGCGCGTGATACTGGGTCGTGAGCGAGGCATCGGGTTCGGTGAGGATGCGCACGAAATCCTCGACCTTGAGCGAATCAAGCTCCACGCGGATCGGCAGCCTGCCCTGCAGCTCCGGAATCAGGTCCGAGGGTTTGGACATGCTGAAGGCACCGGAGGCGATGAACAGCACATGATCGGTCTTCACCGGCCCATATTTGGTCGTGACGGTCGACCCTTCTACGAGCGGCAGCAGATCGCGCTGCACGCCTTCGCGTGACACATCCGCACCGAGCGTCTCCTGACGGCGCGTTACCTTGTCGATCTCATCGATGAAGACGATACCGTTCTGCTCCGCGTTGGCGAGCGCGACGACTTTGAGCTCCTCCTCGTTGATGAGCTTGGAGGCCTCCTCGTCGACCAGGAGCTTCGCCGCCTCTTTGACCTTGACCTTGCGCGTGCGGGTGCGGTTGCCGCCGAGGTTCTGAAACATGGACTGCAGCTGTTGCTGCATCTCCTCCATGCCGGGCGGCGCCATGATCTCGACGCCCATCGGCATGGCGCGCAGCTCGAGTTCGATTTCGCGCTCATCGAGCGCGCCCTCGCGCAGCTGCTTGCGCAGCTTCTGCCGGGTCTCGGCATCGCGCGGCTGGCTGGGCTCGTCGGTCGAGAAGCCCATCATGCGCGGCTTGGGCAGGAGTGCATCGAGCACGCGCTCTTCGGCGGCGTCGAGCGCCCGGCGGCGCACTTTCTCCATCTCCTGCTCGCGCGTCATTTTGACGGCGACGTCCACGAGTTCCTTCACGATGGAATCGACGTCGCGGCCGACGTAACCGACCTCGGTGAACTTGGTGGCTTCAACTTTGACGAACGGGGCATTGGCGAGCTTCGCAAGACGCCGCGCGATTTCGGTCTTGCCGACGCCGGTCGGGCCGATCATCAGGATGTTCTTGGGCGTGATCTCCTGGCGTAGCGGCTCATCGACCTGCATGCGACGCCAGCGGTTGCGCAGCGCAATCGCGACGGCGCGCTTGGCCGCCTGCTGGCCAATGATGTGCTTGTCGAGCTCGACGACGATTTCACGCGGTGTGAGGGAGGGCAGCACGGCTAGCCAAGCTCGTCGATGACGAGGTTGCGGTTCGTGTAGATGCAGATCTCGGCCGCGATGTTCAATGCGCGCTCCACGATGCTGCGCGCGCCAAGATCGGTGTTCTCAACGAGCGCCCGCGCCGCAGCCTGGGCGAATTGTCCGCCTGAGCCGATCGCGGCAACTTCGTATTCGGGCTCGATCACATCGCCGTTGCCCGAGATGACGAAGATCTTCTCCGGATCTGCAACCAGCAGCAGCGCCTCCAAGCGGCGCAGATAGCGGTCGGAGCGCCAGTCCTTGGCGAGCTCGATCGCGGCGCGCGTGAGGTTGCCGTACTTTTCCAGCTTGCCTTCGAAGCGCTCGAAAAGCGTGAACGCATCGGCCGTGCCACCGGCAAAACCCGCGAGCACCTTGTCGTTGTACAGGCGCCGTACCTTGCGGGCGTTGCCCTTCATGACCGTATTACCGAGCGTGACCTGTCCGTCGCCGCCCATTGCAACCGCGCCATTGCGGCGTACAGCCAGAATGGTCGTGCCGTGCGGATCGAATTTTGGACTATGACTCATCAGGGATGCCGGTCAGGGCTTCCTCCGTGCTCGCGGGTGGGTACGGTCGTAAATGCGGGCGAGGTGTTG
>Ga0302325_10002776_pt1 | contig 42095 bp, 38 predicted proteins | sample Palsa_T0_2_FD_201948 | JGI IMG/M metagenome (GOLD analysis project Ga0302325, IMG submission 201948) | Peat permafrost microbial communities from Stordalen Mire near Abisko, Sweden - Palsa_T0_2 | ecosystem: Environmental > Terrestrial > Soil > Palsa > Peat permafrost | place: Sweden: Abisko...
AGCTGAGCTAATCGTCCGGGGCGTCAAATGTACCAGCGGTTCGTGCCTCGCTCGCCTAGCATCCACGGCTCGATGGACTACGAGCTGCCCGACGGCACCATTCTGGCCTTGCCCCACGACGCCACCGGCGCTGACGCCGCGGCCGCGATCGGGCCAGGACTGGCGCGGGCGGCCCTCGCCGTCGCGATCGACGGCGAGGTTCGCGATCTCGCACGCCCGCTGCCACCCGGCGGTGGCGGGCTCGAAGTGATCACCGAGAAGAGCGGCCCCGACGCGCTGGCTCTGATTCGCCACGACGCCGCTCACGTGCTGGCGGCTGCCGTGATGGAGCTCTACCCGGGGGTGAAGATCTCGATCGGCCCACCGATCGAAGACGGCTTCTACTACGACTTCGAGTTCCCCGACGGGGTCTCACTTTCCGACGCGGACTTCGAGCCGATCGAGGCAAGGATGCGGGAGCACATCGCTGCGGACGAGCCGTTCGTCCGCCGGGATGTCACGGTAGGCGAGGCGCTCGAACGCTTCCGCGCCGAGCACCAGGACTACAAGGTGGAGCTGATCGAGGATCTCGTGCGCGACTCCGATCCAGACCACCCGCTCGACACGGTCTCGCTGTACACGAACGGACCGTTCACGGATCTCTGCCGTGGTCCGCATGCCCCAAGCACGAAGAGGATCAAGTCCTTCAAGCTCCAGTCCGTGGCGGGCGCCTACTGGCGTGGTGATGCGCGCAACGCGATGCTGACGCGTATCTACGGGACCGCGTTCTTCTCCGCGCGCGAACTCGACGAGTATCTCGAGCGGCTCGAGCGGGCACGGGCCAACGACCATCGCCGGCTCGGACCCCAGCTCGGCCTGTTCTCGTTCTCCGAGGTCGCGCCCGGCTCAGCTTTCTGGCTGCCGGCCGGCACTCGCGTCTACAACGAGTTGGTGACGCTGAGCCGCGAGATGGGCGAGCCCCGCGGCTACACCGAGGTCAAGACGCCCCAGCTTTTCGACAGCTCGCTGTGGAAGACCTCAGGCCACTGGGACAAGTACCGCGAACACATGTTCATCACGGAGTCAGAGGGGCGATCGATGGCGATCAAGCCGATGAACTGCCCGGGCCACTGCCAGCTCTACTCGCTCCAGCACCACTCCTACCGCGACCTTCCGGCTCGCTACTCCGAGCCCGGCCTGCTGCACCGCAACGAGCCGAGCGGCACGCTGCACGGCCTGCTCCGTGTGCGCCACTTCGCGCAGGACGACGGCCACATCTTCTGCACCGAGGATCAGATCCAGGACGAGGTTTCCGGCTGCCTCGAGTTCGCCTTCGCCACGTACGAGATCTTCGGCGTCGAGGTGCGGCTCGAGCTCTCGACCCGTCCCGAGGTGCGGATCGGCGACGACGCGCTATGGGACCGCTCCGAGGCGGCGCTGATCGAGGCGCTCGAGAGCCGTGGTCTCGCCTACGATCTCAACGAGGGCGACGGGGCTTTCTACGGCCCTAAGATCGACTTCCACATGACCGATTCACTCGGGCGCTCCTGGCAGCTCGGGACGGTCCAGCTGGATTACAACATGCCCGCGCGGTTCGGCCTGACGTACACGGGCGCGGACAACTCCGAACACACGCCCGTGATGATCCATCGCGCGATCATGGGCTCCTATGAGCGCTTCATCGGGATCCTGCTCGAGCACCTCGAGGGCGAACTGCCGGTCTGGCTCGCACCCGTCCAGGCGATCGTGCTGTCGATCTCCGACCGCCATGCCGGCTACGGGGGCGAGGTGCTCACGCGCCTGCGCGAAGCCGGTGTTCGCGGCGAGCTCGACGACAGGGTCGAGTCCGTCGGTCGCAAGATCCGCGACGCTGAGCTACGCAAGATCCCATACATGCTGATCGTCGGCGACCGCGAACGCGAGGCCGGCGAGATCGCGCAGCTGCGCGAGCACGGACGGGGCGATACGGGATCGGTCACGATCGACGCATTCACCGCGCGAGTTCGGGCGCAGACAACAAATCGCTCAGCGCGGTGAGCCGCCGCTATACTCCGCCATGTTGATCCAAGTGCGTAATCACACACGGCTCGGCGTCGCTTGACGCAGCGTCGACATCGCAGCTAGTGCCGGTCCCTCGTAGGTTCGATCGGCGTCCGCCGGACCGCGATACGACTCGTATCAACGACCGTATTCGTGTGCCTGAGGTGCGGCTCGTAGGCGAGGACGGAAAGCAGATCGGCGTCGTCAAGACCGTCGATGCGCTGGCTTACGCGCAGGAGCGCGATCTCGACCTCGTCGAGGTAGCCCCCGACGCTCGCCCTCCCGTCTGCCGCGTGCTCGACTACTCGAAGTACAAGTACGAGCAGGCGCAGAAGCAGAAGGCCGCGCGCAAGCACCAGCAGCAGATCACGATTCGCGAGATCAAGTTCCGCCCCAAGATCGCGCAGAACGACTACGACACGAAGAAGGGTCATGTGACCCGGTTCCTGCGCGGCCACGACAAGGTCAAGATCACGATCATGTTCCGCGGGCGCGAAGTAACCCATCCCGAGCGCGGGACCGCCCTGCTGGACCGGCTCGCCGGCGAGCTCGCCGACATTGCGGTGATCGAGCAGACCCCGCTGCAGGACGGCCGAAACATGACGATGCTGCTAGCACCGTCGAAAGCGGTGCTTGCGGAGGAGCGCGGCAAGGCGGGCACCGATGCGAAGCCGGCCGATAACGGCTCCGCGCCCGCTGCGGCGTCCTCGGCCCCGCCGGCGGACGACGCGGCGCTCGCCGACGAGCCCATCTCTGCGGCTGAAGCGCCCGCCGATGAAGCAGCCCCCACGGCTGAAGCGGCGCCCGCGGCTGAAGCGGCGCCCGCGGCTGAAGCGGCGCCCGCGGCTGACGAGGCCTCGGCCGATGACGCAGCCCCAGCGGCCGAAGCGGACGCTGCGGTCGCGGAGCCGCCTCCGGCCCGGACCGACGCCACCGTCACCGCCAAGCCGGCGGCGGCCACGCGCCCCCGCGGCTAGAGCGCAGCCACCGCCCGGCACCGGCGCATTTGGCTCTGCCAAATGCGCCAATGGTCCGCAGGACCACCAGGGAATCTGGCTCTGCCAAATTCCTCAAGTGCCCGAAGGGCACCAGGCTCTGCTTTACTAACCGCTCCCGATGCCGAAGATGAAAACCCATTCCGGCGCTAAGAAGCGCTTCAAGATCACCGCCACCGGCAAGGTGCGCGGACGCAGCGCGTTCTCGAGCCACATTCTCGAGAAGAAGTCCCCCAAGCGCAAGCGGCGTCACGCGGAGCCCGCGGTGATCTCGAAGCACGACACGCCGCGGGTGAAGGTTCTGCTCGGAGTGAAGAAGAAATGACGCGCGTCAAACGTTCCGTTCACGCGCGTAAGAAGCGGCGTGCGACGCTCGAGCTCACGAAGGGCTTCCGTGGCGACGCGAGCAGGCACTATCGTGCCGCGAAGGAGGCCCTGCTCAAGGCCGACCAGTACCGGTACCGGGACCGCCGGAACCGCAAGCGTGACTTCCGCCGTCTGTGGATCACACGCATCAATGCCGCCGCGCGGATCAACGGCCTCTCGTACTCACAGTTCATGCACGGTCTGCAGCTCGCCGGCGTCGAGCTCGACCGGAAGATCCTGGCGGACATGGCAGTCCGCGACGCCGACACGTTTCGACGCTTTGCCGACCGCGCCCGTGAGGCGCTGGCGGCCGGCTGAGCGACCAGACCGACCACCAGCATCGCCCCGGGCGCCACTCCAGACAGGAGGGCGCCCTTTTTTGTTTCCAGATGAGCGAATACGTGACCGACAGACGAACCTCAGCCCCCGGCATCCTTCAGCGCCTGCGCCTTGCAGGTCGGTTCGGCCGACTTGAACGCGGGGCTGTTGCGGTCGACGGAGCTGAGCGCGCTCAGGTATCCGGACGGGTTGCCCGCGTAAGCGCTCGGATCGGGGAATCCCGGTACGCCGTGCGAGCGCATGCACTGTGCGAGCACCTCGGCTTCCTGAAGACGCTGGGAGCGCTCGGCCGGCGTCAGGCTGGTGGCGTTCGGGAACGCCTTTCTGATCTCGGCCATGCAGGCCTGCTCCGCGGCCTGCACCTTGACCTGCGGGTAGCCGGCGATGACGGTCAGCATCCTCAGAACCGAGCCTCTCGTGGCGGTGGGGTCGGGGACGTCGATCCCCTGGCCGCGCATGCACTTGGCGGCCGCGACGCGCGCGCCGACGAGCTTGGCCGCATTTGTGGATCCGGAGGACGCCGCCGCTGCGGCCGTGGTCGTGGAGCTCGGGCTGCTCGACCCGCACGCGCCAAGCAGGCCGCACAGAGCGCAAATCAGGCACAACATCGCGAAGCGATGCATGGCGGTCGTTCCTTTCCTCTGTCGCATGTGAGCGTACCCAAACGTTGACGATTTCAAGCCAACACAACCAGCGGCTCAAGGACGTCCGGAAGCTTCGCCAGCGCCGGCGCGAGCGCGAGCGTTCAGCCCGCTTCGTTGCCGAAGGCGAGGACCTCTTGGCCGCCGCCGACGCGGCCGGTTGGCCGGCTCTCGAGCGCTTCTGCGCCGCGGGGAGTGGACTTCCCGGGGTTGAGATCGAGCCATCGGCGCTTGCGTCCGTCTCAGGGCTGGCTTCCGGTACACGGACGCTCGCCGTCTACCCGGAGCGCTGGGCGCCGGCTCCGACGGGGCCACTGTGCGTCTACCTGCACGGGGTCAGCGATCCGGGCAACGTCGGCGCCGTGCTGCGCTCGGCCGAGGCGTTCGGAGCGTCGTGTGTGGCAGTCGGCCCCGGGACCGCTGATCCGTATAGCCCGAAGGCCGTGCGCGCCAGCATGGGGGCGATCTTCGCCGTGCCGGTCGCGCGCGCGGCCGAGATCTCCGAGCTCCCAGGCGAGACGATCGCCCTGGTCGCCGGAGCGGGGAAGCCGCTCGCCGCGCTCCGGAACTCCGAAAAGGCTCCCGGCCGGAACGTGATGCGAGTTAAGCCGGTATATGCGGCTCAACTCGCATCACGTCCCCCCGTCGCGCCCGCCGCCACCGCCGCGCCCACCACCGCCACCACCCTCCTCATCGGTGCCGAACGCGAGGGGCTGCCAGAAGCGCTCATCGCACGGGCCGACCGCGTCGCGCACATACCGATCGCAACGAACTCGCTCAACGCTGCGATGGCCGCCACGGTGGCGCTGTATGAGCTGACTAGGATGCCGCCCGCATGATCGAGCGGATCGAACAGCTGAAGCGCGAGGCCGAGGAGGCGATCGCCGCCGCGGACACCACGAGCGCGCTCGAAGAGCAAAGGATCCGCTATCTCGGGCGCAAGGCGGAGCTGCCGAACCTGCTCCGCGGCGTTGCTGAGCTGCCGCCCGAGCAGCGCGGGCCTACCGGTAAGGCCGCCAATCAGGCCCGTCAGGCGCTCGAGCAGTTGATCGAGCGCCGCGCCACCCAGCTCGCGACCGCCGAGCTCGAGCAGCGGCTCGAACAGGATCGCGTGGATGTGACGCTCCCCGGCGACCCGCTGCCGGACGTCGGTCGCCTGCACCTCCTGACCAGTACCCGCCGCGAGATCGAGGATGTCTTCATCGGCCTCGGGTTCAGCGTCGCCGAGGGCCCCGAGGTCGAGCTCGTCTACTACAACTTCGACGCACTCAACCACGATGTCACCCACCCCGCGCGCGGCCGCACGGACACCTTCTACGTGAAGGACGACGTCGTCCTTCGCACCCACACCTCGCCGGTTCAGATCCGCGCGATGGAGCTGCAGCCGCCGCCGATCTACATCATCATGCCCGGCCGCGTCTACCGCCGCGACTCGGACGCGACCCACACACCCCAGTTCCACCAGATCGAGGGGCTCGCCGTCGACGACGACATCACGCTCGGGGACCTGCAGGGCACGCTGCTCGCGTTCGCCCGGGCGATCTTCGGGGAGGAGCGCAAGGTGCGCCTGCGCCCGCACTTCTTCCCGTTCACCGAGCCGAGCGTCGAGGTGGATGTCTCGTGCTTCAACTGCGTCGACGGCGTGACCGCAGATGGTCAGCGCTGCCCGCTGTGCAAGGGCACATCGTGGATTGAGATCCTCGGCGCCGGGATGGTCGACCCGAACGTGTTCGGTTACGTGCGCGAGCACGGCTATGACCCGGAGCAGATCCAGGGGTTCGCGTTCGGGATGGGGGTCGAGCGGATCGCGATGCTCCGGCACGGCGTGCCTGACCTGAGGCTCCTGTACGACAACGACATCCGCTTCCTGGAGCAGTTCGGCTGATGCGCGTTCCGCTCGAATGGCTGTACGAATACTGCGCCCCGCCGTTGGACGCGCGCGCGCTCGCCGATCGCCTGGCGATGACGGGGACCGAGGTCGAGCGCGTCGAGCATCACGGCGTCGGCGCGCTCGACCGTTTCGTCGTCGGCCACGTGCTCGAGGCCGCGCGACACCCGAACGCCGATCGCCTCAGCGTCTGCCTGGTCGATGTCGGCGACGGCGAGCCGTCGCAGATCGTCTGCGGCGCGCCGAACGTGCGCGCCGGCCAGACGGTCGCGGTCGCCCGGCCTGGGTCGATCATGCCCGACGGGACGAAGCTGGGGGCAGCCAAGCTTCGCGGGCTCGAGTCCCAGGGGATGATCCTCGCCGAGGACGAGCTCGCGATCGGGATCGAGCACGGCGGGATCATGGTGCTCGCCGACAGCAGCCTGAAGCCCGGAGATCCCCTCTCACAAGTGCTCCCGCTCGCGACCGACGTCCTGGTGCTCGAGATCACGCCGAACCGGCCCGACTGCCTCGCCATCTTCGGCGTCGCCCGTGAGGCGCACGCCGCGACCGGTGCGCCGCTGGCGGAGCCGCCGTGGGCGAGCGACCCGGGGTCACCAGGGTCGGTCGAGGCCGCGAGCGTCGAGGTCCTCTGTCCCGATCTCTGTCCCCGCTTCACCGCCCGCGTGTTCGAGAACGTGACGATCGGGCCTTCGCCACCCTGGCTGAAGGCGAGGCTGATGGCGGCCGGGCAGCGCCCGATCTCGAACGTCGTGGACATCACCAACTACGTGATGCTGCTGACCGGTCAGGCGCTGCACGCGTTCGACCTCGACCGGGTCGCGGGGCAGCGGCTGGTCGTCAGGCGGGCACACGACGGCGAGCCGGTCGACACGCTGGACGGCCAGACCCGGCTGCTCGACGGCGAGATGGTCCTGATCGACGACGCCGAGGGCCCGACCTCGATTGCGGGGGTGATGGGTGGCGCCCGCTCCGAGGTCGCCGACGACACCACGCGTGTGCTGATGGAGGCGGCCACCTGGAACGGGCCTAACATTCACCGGACCTCCTTGAAGCTCGCCCTGCGCAGCGAAGCCTCGTCCCGGTTCGAGAAGCAGCTCCAGCCCGAGCAGACACTCCAGGCCCAAGCGATCGCGACGCAGCTGATGATCGAGCTCGCCGGGGCGACCGTGGCGCCAGGAACGATCGATGTCGGCGGACCCGGACCGGCGCCGATCGTGATCCGCCTGCGCGATGCGCGCGTGAGCGGTCTGCTCGGAGCGCCGATCCCCAGAGCCCGCTGCGCCGAGATCCTCGGCGCGCTCGAATTCGGCGTCGCCGACGCCGAAGACGGGCTGGACGTCACCGTCCCTGCATTCCGCCGCGCGGATGTAACTCGCGAAGCGGACCTGATCGAGGAGGTGGCGAGGATCGATGGCCTCGACCGGCTACCCGCGACACTGCCCTCGCGACACGGCGCCGCCGGCCGCCTGACGCCGCGTCAGCTGCTTCGCCGCCGCGCCGCCGACGCGCTTGCGGCGCAGGGGCTGCACGAGATCGTCGGTTGGAGCTTCGTCGCCCCGGAGCTCGCCGATCGTCTGAGGTTGCCGCCTGGTGACGATCGCCGCAAGGAGGTCGAAGTGGAAAACCCGATGTCGGTCGAGCAGTCGCGGATGCGGACGATGCTGCTCGGTTCGCTGCTCGATGCGGCGCGGTACAACCGCGCTCACGGCGCCGCTGGTGTGCGGCTGTTCGAGGCGGGCGCGGTCTATCTCGCCGGCGCCGACACCGAGCCGCTCCCGAGCGAGCCCTATCACCTCGGTGCGGTTCTGATCGGCGCGGCTCGGCCTGCGACCTGGCGCGATCCCGACCCGAGGCCCTCTGACTTCTTCGCCGCCAAGGGGGCGCTGACCGCGTTGCTGTCGACGCTGCGTGTGCCATTCACCGTGGAGGCGGCGCACGAGCCGTTTCTGCATCCGGGGAGGAGCGCCGCCGTGCTGGTCGGGTCGGCAAGCGTCGGCTGGCTCGGTGAGATTCACCCCCTTGTCGCGAGCGAGTGGGGGATGGCCGAGGCCGTCGCGGGCTTCGAGCTGGACCTCGATCGGGTCGCCGAGCACGCACCCGTCGCGGCGACTTACGACGACGTCACCAGCTTCCCCGAGCTGCGTGAGGACCTCGCCGTGGTCGTGCCGGACGGCGTCAGCGCCGCCGAGGTGCTCGCCGTCGTCCGCCGGTCCGGCAAGCCGCTACTGGCGGCGGCGGAGGTGTTCGACGTGTATCGCGATCCTGAGCGCATCGGCGCGGGGAAGGTCTCGCTTGCATTGCGCCTGTCCTTCCGCGGGCCGGACCGGACACTGACCGATCAGGAGGTGGCTGAGCGCAGGGGCCGGATCGCGCGGGCGCTCGAGGAGTTGGGGGGGAGCATCCGTGTCGCATAGGGTGTCGGTGATCGGTGCCGCCGGGTTCGGTGGCGCGCTGACGGCGCGCCTGTTGTACGCGCACCCCAGCTTCGAGCTGGTCGCGGTCACCGCGCGTTCTGACGTCGGGCGCCGGCTTGACGACCTCTACCCCCATCACCGCGTACCACTCGTGCTCGAAGAGCTCGATCTGGACCGGCACGCCGAGGTCGACGCCGCGGTGGTCGCCTATCCGCACGGTGCTTCGGCCCCCGTGGTCTCGGCGCTGCGGGAGCGCGAGGTTCGCGTCGTCGATCTCAGCGCGGATTTCCGCCTTCGCGATCCGGCTGTGTACGGCGAGTGGTATCGCGAGCACCTCGCCCCGCAGCTGCTCGACGATGCCGTTTACGGGCTCCCCGAGCTTTACCGGCACATGCTGCGCGGCGCCGACCTGGTGGCCAACCCTGGCTGCTATCCGACCGCGTCGCTGCTGGCGCTCGCCCCGCTAGCGCGCGCCGGGCTGATCGGCGACATCGTGATCGACGCGAAGTCGGGGGTCTCCGGCGCCGGACGTGCCGCCACCGAGAAGACCCACTTCGTGACCGTCGACGAGAACGTCAGCGCGTACTCGGTACCACGGCACCGCCACACGCCGGAGATCGAGCAGGAGCTCGCCGCGCTGGGGGCGGAACTGCGGGTCACCTTCACGCCCCACCTGGTCCCGCTCGATCAGGGAGAGCTTGTCTCCTGCTACGTGACCGTGGCCGGCGACCTCGATTCGGATGAGCTCGCCGCGCTCTACGGGGCTGCGTACGACGATGAGCCGTTCGTGGAGCTCGCCGCGCGGCCTCCCGGCGTCCGCGACGTTCGCGAAACCAACTTCTGCCGCATTTCGGTCCACCGCGACGACCGCACCGGACGCGTGATCGTGTTCGCCGCGATCGACAACCTCTGGAAGGGCGCCGCCTCGCAGGCGGTCCAAAATCTCAACCTGATGTTCGGCTTACCGGAGAGGGAAGGGATCTCATGAACGAGGACGGCGGATCGCAGGCACCCACGGCCTCATTCTTCTCTTCACGCTGGGTTCAGCGACCCGGGCACGTCTCGGAGCTCGGCATCGGACTGCCCTTGGGATTCCGGGCCGCCGGCGTGGCTGCGGGAATCAAGCCGAGCGGCGGGCTCGATCTCGGGATGATTGTGTGCGACGAGCGGGCGGTGACGAGCGCCGCACGGTTCACGCGCTCCGGGGTGCTGGCTGCGCCGGTCCTGCTGACGATGGAGCGCTGCCGGCTCGACGGCCTGCGCGCCGTCGTCGTCAACGCCGGCAACGCCAACGCCGCCACCGGCCGGCGTGGACTGGATGATGCCGCCAAGATGCAGGGCGCAGGGGCCGTGGCCGCGGGAGTCGGCGAGGACACCGTCGCGGTTGCGTCGACCGGGGTGATCGGCGAGTCGCTGCCGATGGAATTGGTGGTTCGCGGGATCCTCGGCGCCGCGCGTGCCCTGCGGCCCGATGGAGATCTCGACTTCTCGGGGGCGATCCAGACTACCGACGCGTTCGATAAGCGCGCGTCGCTGGCGGTCGCGCTCGGCGGCGGCACGGTTCGGCTGAGCGCCCAGGCCAAAGGCGCAGGGATGATCTCGCCCGGCTTCGCGACACTGCTGTGCTTTGTGCAGACCGATGCCGAGCTCTCGCCGCAGACGTGCGATCTGCTTCTGGGCGTCACGGTGAAGCGCTCGTTCGAGCGGATCAGCGTCGACGGCCAGCTCTCGACGAATGACACGGTCATCCTGCAGGCGAGCGGTGCCTCTGGCGTCCGGGTGGAGTCCGAGAGCGACGACGAGATCCGCTTCGGCGAGGCGCTCGATGCCCTCCTGCGCCAGCTCGCACTGCTGATCGTGCGCGATGGCGAAGGGGCGCGGCGGGTCGGACGGGTCGTCGTCCGCGGTGGCAACATCGAAGCAGCCTGGACGGTGGCACGCGCAGTTGCGAACTCGCCGCTGGTGAAGACGGCGCTCCACGGCGGGGACCCGAACTGGGGCCGCATCGCTCAGGCGGTCGGGATGGCGCTACCGGGCACCGCGCCGCTCGCCCTCGACATCGCGATCGAAGGTGTCCCGGTGTGCGCAGGCGGCGGTGCCGTGCGGTTCGACCGCGCCACGCTCGAGATGGCCGTGTCGCGCGCCGAGGTCGAGTACGAGATCGGCCTGCCGGGCTCTGGCGCCGAGACCGAGCTGTTCTTCTCCGACCTTGGTCACGGCTACGTGACGATCAACGCGGAGTACACGACATGACCAAGGTCGCAACCTTTGGTCACGGCTACGTGACGATCAACGCGGAGTACACAACGTGAGGGATGTCGCAACCCTCCTCGAGGCGCTTCCGTATATCCGTGAGTTCCATGGCAAGACCGTGGTGATCAAGTACGGCGGTGCAGCGATGACCGATGCCGCGCTGAAGGAGGAGTTCGCGCGGGATGTCGTCCTGCTCAAGTACGTCGGCATGAACCCGGTAGTCGTCCACGGCGGCGGCCCGGAGATCACCAGCTTCATGGAGCGACTGAACCTTCCGGTCGAGTTCGTGGACGGCCTGCGGGTCTCCGACGAGGCCACCGTCGAGGTCGCGAAGATGGTGCTGGTCGGAAAGGTCAACAAGGACATCGTCCTGCGGATCAATCGTCACGGGCAGCCCGCCGTGGGGCTCTGCGGCGACGACGGCCTGCTCTTCCGCGCCGCCCGGCAGCAGTCGCCGAGCGGGCAGGACATCGGCTTCGTCGGCCGGATCGAGCGCGTCGACGTCGACGTTCTCAACCACGTGGCGCAGGACTACGTCCCGGTCATCGCGAGCGTCGGCGCCGACCGCGAGGGACACTCTTACAACATCAACGCCGACGAGGCCGCGGGTGCCGTCGCGAGTGCGCTCCGCGCTTACAAGATCGTGTTCCTGACCGACGTCTCCGGCTGGCTGCGCGACCCGTCCGACCTGGAGAGCGTCGTCTCTGAGGCCACCGCCACCGAGGTCGAGGCGGCGCTTCCGGCCGTCACGGGCGGGATGCGACCTAAGCTTGCCGCGTGCCTTGAAGCGATCCACGGCGGCGTCTCATACGCACACATCGTCGACGGGCGCGTGCCGCACTCGCTGCTGCTCGAGTTGTTCACCGACGCGGGGCAGGGCACCAGGATCGGCCTGGTGCACTAGAGATGTCGCTCGCCGATCTCCAGGAACTGGAGCGCGCCCACGCGATCCCGACCTATGCGCGCTTCCCGGTCGAGTTCGTCCGCGGCTCCGGCTGCCGGCTGTGGGACGTGGACGGGAACGAGTACCTCGACTTCCTCGCCGGCATCTCCGTGCTGAACGTCGGCCATTGCCACCCGCGTATCGTCGCGGCGGTGTGCGAGCAGGCGGGCCGGCTGCTGCACGCGACCAACCTCTACTACACCGCGCCCGCGCTGCGGCTGTCGGCGCGCCTGGCGGAGAGCTCGCTCGGAGGTAAGGTCTTCCTCTGTAACTCCGGGGCTGAGGCCAACGAGGCTGCGATCAAGCTCGTGCGCCGCGCGCGCCCCGGTGGTGACGTCGTTGTCGTTCAGGACGCCTTCCACGGGCGGACTTACGGGGCGCTGTCGGCGACACCGCAGGAATCCAAGCAGGCGCCGTTCGCCCCACTCGTGCCCGGATTCGTGGTCGTCCCGAAGGACCCGGCAGCGCTGGAAGCGGCCGTCAGCGAACGGACCGCGGCGGTGCTGCTCGAGCCGATCCAGGGAGAGACGGGAATCAACATCCTCTCCGAGGAGCTGCTCGAGACAGCGCGCGGGGCGTGCGACCGCGCCGGTGCCGCGCTCGTGTTCGACGAGATCCAGTGCGGGATGGGTCGGACCGGGACGCTATGGGCCTACGAACAGACCGGCGTCGTGCCGGACGCGATCACGAGCGCGAAGGCGCTCGGCGGCGGCCTGCCGATCGGGGCGCTGGTGACGGGGGAGCGCCTCGCCGATGTGTTCCGGCCCGGCGATCACGGCTCGACTTTCGCCGGCGGCCCCGTCGTCGCCTCAGCCGCTCTGATCGCGCTCGAGATCTGCTCCGACCCCGCACTGCTTGAGAACGTACGCGACCTCGGCGAGCGGTTCACAGCAGGGCTTCGCTCGCTCCCGTACGCGGCAGCCGTCAGAGGGCGCGGATTGATGCTCGCGATCGACCTGGCGGACGGTCGCTCGGCGCCGGAGCTGGTGCGCCGGGCTCTGCTCGAGCAGAGGCTCGTGCTCAACGCGACGGGCCCTGCGACGGTGCGCTTCCTCCCGCCGCTGGTCGCGCAGGAAGCCGATGTCGACGAGGCCCTCGCGCGCCTGACGGCGCTCGCGTAGGACAATCGTCCGCCGCGTGGAAGACCGAGCGGAGTCGAGATGAACCTGGCCGGGACCGACCTGCTGCTACCAGACCGGATGACTCCGGTCGCGGCGATCGACGCGCTGAGCGCGAGGCTCACGCTGCAGGAAGGCGCCGGCGCGGAGCGCGACCTGCGCTTCTACGACACCTTCGATGGACTGCTGCACGCGGCCGGGCTCGCCTTTGTGCACGAGTCCGGGCGTGCGGTTCTGGTCGAGATCGAAGACGGCACCGAGCACGCCGGGATGCCGGTTGCGGATCCTCCTCGCGGCATCTTCGCGAACGAGCTCGCGCCCGGGCCGCTGCGCGACGCCGTGGCGGAGATCATCGAAGTCCGGGCGCTGCTGCCGCTCGTGCACATCCACCTTGCCGAGCGCTCGTTCGGAGTGCTCGACAGCGCGGCGAAGACGGTGGTGCGACTCAGGATTGACACGCCGACCGTGGTTGCGTCACCGAACCGGCAGCTGGCGCTCGCGCCGCGAATTCGAATCGCGGCGGTTCGGGGCTACCAGAAAGCGTTCGCCCGCGTGCGCGCGACGCTCGTCGACGACCTTGGCCTGAACGCCACCGATCGCTCCGTGCTCGACGACGCGGTGATCGCGACCGGTGCGCGGCCGGGAGGCGTCTCGTCGAAGATCGATGTTGCGCTTGCCCGCGATCAGCGCTCCGACAGCGCGGTCGTCTCCGTCCTGAGACGCCTGGCGGAGGTGATGGAGTCCAACCTTCCGGGCACGATTGCCGACGTCGACGCCGAGTTCCTGCATGACTATCGCGTCGCGGTCCGCCGCTCGCGGGCGGTGATGCGGGAGCTGAAGACGGTCTTCCCGCCTGAGCAGCTGGCGCGGTTCCGGGGGGAGCTTCGATGGCTGCAGCAGATCACGGGTCCCTCGCGGGATCTCGACGTTTATGTGCTCGACTTCGACCAGCTCCGCTCAGGGCTCGCGGAGCCGGGCAGATCCGATCTCGCGCCGCTGCTGCGGGTGCTACGTGACCGGCGCGTTATCGCTCATCGCGAGATGGTGCGCGCGCTGCGCACCGACCGTGCAGCGGAGCTCCGCGCCCAGTGGCCGGCGTTCCTGAGCGAGCTGATCACGCTGCCGGCGGACGACCGCCCTGACGCCATCCGGCCGATCGGCGAGCTCGCGGACGAGCGGATCAAGAAGGTCTACCGGCGGATGGTCAAGATGGGCGCTGCGATCGAAGACTCGAGCCCGGCCGAGGCGCTGCACGAGCTTCGCAAGCAGGGCAAGGAGCTGCGATACCTGCTCGAGCTGTTCGGGCTCCCGCTGCACCCCGGTGATGTCGTCAAGCCGCTCCTGCGTGCGCTCAAGTCGCTCCAGGACACGCTCGGGCGCCATCAGGACCGGGAGGTTCAGGTCGCCGCCCTACGCTCGTTTCGCGATGAGGTCTCGACGCTCCGTGGCGGCGCCGGGGCGCTGATGGCGATGGGCGTCCTGATCGAGCACCTGGGCGAGGACGAGCGGGCCGCCCGCGCCGAGTTCGCGGAGTCGTTCGCCTCGTTCGCCTCCAAGCCGCAGCGGACGCTCGTCAAGGAGACGTTCGGCGCGTGACCCGCGTACTCGCCACCTACAACATCAAGGGCGGCGTCGGCAAGACCTCGGCGGCGGTCAACCTGGCGTATCTGGCCGCCCGTGGCGGCGACAAGACGCTGCTGTGGGACCTCGATCCCCAGGGCGCGAGCACATATCTGTTCCGGGTCAGGCCCAAGGTGCGGGGCGGCGTCCGCAAGCTCGTGCGCAGGAAGTCCGATGTCGAGAACCTGATCCGGGGTACCGACTACGAGCGCCTGGACCTGCTTCCCGCGGACTTCTCCTACCGTCACATGGACCTCGCGCTCGACGCCGCCAAGCACTCGACCGATCGTCTCGCCCGGGTGCTCGAGCCTCTGCGTGGTCAGTACGAGTACATCTTCCTCGATTGCCCCCCGAGCATCTCCCTCGTGTCCGAGAACGTCTTCGAGGCAGCCGACGCGCTGCTCGTGCCGATCATCCCCGCCACGCTCTCCTCGCGCACCTTCGAGCAGCTCGAGGAGCTGGTGCGAGGAGGCCCGCAGGTGCTGGCCTTTTTCTCGATGGTCGAGGTCCGCAAGTCGCTGCACCGGGAGGTGATGGCGAAGCTACGGGCAGCTCACGTCACGATGCTGGGCGCAGCGATCCCATCCTCGGACGAAGTCGAGCGGATGGGAGTCGACCGGAACGTCGTCGCCGAGATCGCTCCAGGAGGCCGGGCCGCGATCGCCTACGAGGCGCTGTGGTGGGATGTGCGCAGGAGGCTGACCGGGCGGGGCCCGGGCGCCGCCGCTTAGCCGCACGCGTTCGCGGCCAGGAGCCCAATACTCTTCACCGCGTGCCCACCGATCCCCGTCCCGCTCGTACCGCCTCCTACCTGGCCGACCCGGCCGACGTTCACCGTGTGCTGCTGCTCTACAGCGGCGGCCTCGACACAAGCGTGATGCTCAAGTGGATCCAGGACCAGTACGACGCCGAGGTGGTCGCGCTGACGGTCAACCTCGGTCAGCCCGGCGAGGACTATGCCGTGATCGAGGGCAAAGCCCGGCAGCTCGGGGCGGTCGACTGCCACGTCGTCGACGCGCGCGAGGAGTTCGCGCACGAGTACGTGCTCCCGGCGATCAAGGCCAACGCGATCTACGGCCTCGGCTACCCGCTGTTCACCGCGCTCGGCCGGCCGCTGATCGCCAAGCTTGCCGTCCAGTACGCGCGCGCGACCGGCTGCGACACGATCGCCCACGGCTGCACCGGCAAGGGGAACGATCAGGTCCGGATCGAGGCTACGATCGCGACCCTCGCTCCCGAGCTGAAGGTGATCGCCCCCGTGCGGGAGTGGCAGATGGGGCGCGAGGAGGAGATCGAATACGCGCGTGAGCACGGGATCCCCGTCAAGGGGGGCACCGAGACGGCCCCGTATTCGATCGACGACAACCTGTGGGGCCGCTCGAGCGAGGGCCGCTGGATCGAGGAGCTCGACCACGCGCCCGAGGCAGACGTCTTCCAGCTCGTCACGCGGCCCGAGAAGGCGCCGGACGAGCCCGAGGTCATCGAGATCGAATTCGAGCGAGGCGTGCCTGTCGGCCTGAACGGCGAGCGGATCGAGCTGGTCACGCTGCTCGAGCGAGCTGCCGATCTCGGCGCTCGGCACGGTGTCGGCATCGTCGACCAGATCGAGGACCGGATCGTCGGCCTGAAGGTCCGGGACATCTACGAGATCCCTGCTGCCGCGATCGTGCTGCTCGCCCATCAGGAGCTTGAGCGGCTCGTGGGCACGATCCACCAGAACCAGTTCAAGCCCGCTCTCGATCAGAAGTGGGCCTACCTGGTCTATGCAGGCCTGTGGTGGGAGCCGCTTCGAACCGACCTCGACGCGTTCATGAACGTGGTCAACGAGCAGGTGACGGGAACGATCGGGATCAAACTTTTCAAAGGGCTTGCTCGCGTCGTCACGCGATCCTCGCCCAACGCCGTCTACGACGCGCAGCTGGCCACCTTCTCCGAGTCCGGCGGGCTGTTCTCCCATAACGCCTCACCCGGGTTCATCGAGCTGTGGTCGCTCCAGTCACGGTTGGCATGGCGCTTACGCAATCGCGACTCCGGGTAGCCTCACACACCAGATGGGATACAAGGTCCTCGGATTCGCCGTCTGGAACGGCGGCAAGTGGTACCTCCGCCGCCGCTACGGCGACAAGCCCCGGAAGCTGTTCGCCGCCGCCGTGATCGGCGTCGCACTGACCGGCGCAGCAGTAGCGCAACGCCGGGCATCAGTAGCGCAGCAGTAGGCATCGAACCCAGCCGATTCAACGCGTCCGGTCCACGGTCTAGCGTCCGGTCGCTCGTATGCGTAACCCGCTGAAGCGACCAGGAAACCTGCCACCGTCCGCGCCGGCGGGCGGGCCGGCGCTGCAGCTGGTCGGGACCGCGCCTGCCCCGACCGTCGCTGGGGACGTCCTGGTCGCCGAACGAGGTAAACGGCATGCCGAGCTGATGGAGCGGCGGGCGCTGCGCCGTGCCGACGATGCCGAGGCGGCGGCTCGCGAGGCGACGGCGCGTCTCGATCGTGTCGAGCTCGAGCTCGCGGGCGCGCGCCTCGAGGCGAGGGGACTGGGGGAAAAGCTTGAGCAGGCTCAGCGCCGGTGCTGCGAGGCGGAGCAGCTCGCTCACTCCGAACGCTCGTTGAGGCTCGAGCTCGGGCGCGACCATGCCGAGCGGCTCGAGCGCGACGAGACTGATGCGCGCGCTGCGCTCGACCTGCTCGAGGATGCGCAGGGCCGCGCGATCGAGCTCGCCCGCCAGGTTGCGATGCTGCGCCGCGCGGTGCAGGAGACGGGGGAGCCAGACCTCGCGCGCGAGAGCTTGGCGGTGGTCAAGTGGCCTTCGATGGCGCAGCGGCCCCCGGCCGGCGGGGGGGCTGTTCGAGCATTGCGTCAGGAGCCGGCCGGCGCGGTCGCGCCCGACCGGCTGGCCGCGGCGCTTCTGCGGCTGCGTCAGGAGTCGCCGCGGCCAGCCGCCGCGCAGAGCCGTGCAGTTCCCGAGCCGCGGCCGCTAGCTGCAGCGCGCTCGGTCGCTTCCCCGCCTCTCGCGCCTGACCCGCCCGTTGCCGCGCCACAGTCCGTCGGCGCGTGCTGGCTCGAACCCCCGCTGAAGCGGCTGCTCCGCGAGAGTCCAGAGACCGCCGGCATGGTCGTGGTTGCGCTGCTGCCCGCCCAGAGTATGGTCGCTGGTCCCGTTCGGTACGACCTCGCGCTTGGAGATGCGGGCTGTCTGGCCGTGACGGTGTTGGATGGCGAGGTTCGCATCGAGCATCTGAGCGAGCCGCGTCCGCTCGACGAGGTCGCGTTCCGGGTCGAGGGGGATCTCGCCGGCCTCGGACGACTGCTCATGTACGGCAGGCTACGGCGGCGTCTCTCTCGCCGGGTCGCCCGCGTGCGTGGCGACCGTGCCGCGCTGCGGGCGCTCGAGGACCTGGTTCGCGTGCGGGTCGGGCTACTCGAGCTGGACGGCGCTGGGCTGCGGATCGACCCCTGGCTCACGTTCACGCTTGTGGCGAGCGTGATCGACCCGTCGTGGACGCGCGGCGAGCGCTTTACGGTCGGCCACGAGTCTCGCGGCGGTGAGAACCGCGCATACCTGCTCGTGCGCGACGGCGAGCCCACGTCGGTCCTGCGCAAGGCGCCGCTCGGGCCCGTGGCGACCACGATCCGATGTCACCCAGATCAGCTGCTGACGCTGCTTGCCGGCGGATCCGCCGCCGAGGTCAGCGTCCTCGGCGCGACCGCACCGGTCGCGCTGCTGCGCGAATGGGTCGCCCGCGCCCAGCGCGGCGCGTGATCGCGGCCGGCGGCCAACCCCGTCCGCTCAGACGCCTATGCTGACCGAGCCCGGATGAGTCCAGCCTGCGCCCACCTTCACGTCCACTCCGAGTACTCGCTGCTCGACGGGGCCTGCAAGATCAACGACCTCGCCGAACGCGCGGCCGCATTCGATCAACCGGCGCTCGGACTGACCGACCACGGCGTGATGAACGGTGCGGTCGAGCTGTTCAGCGCCTGCCGCAAGCATGGGATCAAGCCGATCCTCGGATGTGAGGCGTACGTCGTCGATGACCACCGGCGCCGCGCTCCGGGGCGGCTCGATCGCTACCACCTGACGCTGCTGGCGGCCACCCAGGTCGGCTACCGGAACCTGGTCAAGCTCTCGTCGGCCGGCTTCATCGACGGCCTCCAGCGCGGAAAGCCATCGGTCGACCTTGAGCTGATGTCCCGCCACTCCGAAGGGGTCATCGCGCTCACCGGCTGTCTCGCGTCCCGCTTCTGCCAGAGCCTGATCCAGGGCAAGGCGGCACAGGCCAGAGCCCACGCCGACGAGCTGATGCAGACTTTTGGTGCGGAGAACGTCTACTTCGAGGTCCAGAAGAACGGCTTGGCTGAGCAGGAGAAAGCCAACGAAGGCATCGTCCGGATCGCCCGCGAGCTTGGGCGTCCCCTCGTCGGCACCGGCGACGTCCACTATCTACGGCGCGAGGATTATCACAACCACGCGGCGCTGCTGTGCGTGCAGACCAAGTCGACCCTGGCTCAGCCGAAGATCCGCTTTGAGACGAACGAGTTCTTCCTGCGCTCGAACGAGGAGATGTCCGATGCGTTCGCCGAGTGGCCCGAGGCGGTCGCTACCACGCTCGAGATCGCAGAGCGCTGCAATGTCGAGCTCGAGCTCGGCGGCCAGCTGATTCCCAGCTATCAGACGCCGGATGGCACCGCTGAGGGCGACTATCTGCGTGAGCTGGTCTCCGAGGGCCTGGCCCGCCGCTACGGCAGCCCGCCTCCGGCCGAGGCGATCGAGCGCATGGAGTACGAGCTCGGCGTGATCGACAGGATGGGATTTAACGCCTACTTCCTGATCGTGTGGGACTTCGTCAAGTACGCCAAGGACTCGGGGATCGCCGTCGGTCCCGGCCGCGGCTCCGCCGCCGGTTCGATCGTCGCCTACTGCCTGCAGATCACCGATGTTGACCCGCTCCGGTACGGCCTGCTGTTCGAGCGCTTCCTGAACCCAGAGCGGGTATCGATGCCCGACATCGACATCGATTTCTCGGTCCGCGGCCGCGAGCGTGTGATCCGCTACGTGACCGAGAAGTACGGCAAGGAGTCGGTGGCCCAGATCGTCACCTTCGGCAAGATGCTCCCGCGCGCGGCGACCCGCGACGCATCGCGCGTGCTCGGCCACGACTACGCAGCGGGTGATCGGCTCGCGAAGCTCATCCCCGATCCGATCATGGGCCGCTCGCCGAGCTTCGAGGACTGCCTGAAGCCGGGTCAGCCGCTCCGCGCCGAGATCGAACGCGACCCGACCGCGAACCAGATCATCGAGGTCGCCCGCGGACTCGAGGGGATCGTCCGTAACTCCTCGATCCACGCCGCCGCGGTGGTCATCGCTGACCGCTCGCTGACCGACATCGTCCCGCTCCAGCTCGCCGACGCGGGGACCGACGAGAACGGCGACCGGGTGTTCAGGACGGTGACCCAGTTCTCGATGAAGCCAATCGAGGAGATCGGCCTGCTCAAGATGGACTTCCTCGGTCTGCGCAACCTCGATGTGATCGAGGACGCGCTCGACATCATCGAGCGCTCGACGGGAGAGCGACCGGACATGACCACGCTCCCGCTCGACGACGCCAAGACCTACGAGATGATGGCCCGCGGTGACTCGGTCGGCGTCTTCCAGTTCGAGTCCGAGGGGATGCGGGAGACGCTCAAGAAGGTCAAGCCGAGCGAGCTCGAGCACCTGATCGCGCTCAACGCCCTCTACCGGCCGGGCCCGATGGAGCAGATCCCCACCTACACCCGCGGCAAGCACAACCCCGAGTCCGTGACCTATCCCGACGAGCGGCTGCGGAGCATTCTCGAGTCGACCAACGGCGTGGTCGTCTACCAGGAACAGGCGATGCAGATCTCGAAGTCGATCGCCGGCTTCAGTGGCGCCAAGGCCGACGACCTGCGTAAGGCGATCGGGAAGAAGAACCGCGAGGCGATGGCGAAGCTGAAGCCAGAATTCGTCGCCGGCTGCCGCGCATCAGGCACCGGCGAGGGGGTGATCGAATGGCTCTGGACGACCAACGAGCGCTCGGCCGACTACTCCTTCAATAAGTCCCACTCCGCGTGCTACGCGCTGATTGCCTATCGCACCGCCTGGCTGAAGGCGAACTACCCGGCCGAATACATGGCCGCCCTGATCTCCTCGGTGATGGACACGAAGGACCGGGTGCCGTTCTTCGTCGCGCAGGCCGAGCAGATGGGGATCGCGATCCTGCCCCCCGACGTCAACCTCTCCGACCACGAGTTCGTCGTCGTCGACAAGAACATCCGGTTCGGGCTCGACGCGGTCAAGGGCGTCGGTTTCCAGGCCGTCGAGGCGATCAAGCGCGGCCGCGAGGAGGCAGGGCCGTTCAGCGACCTGTGGGACTTCTGCGCCCGGGTCGATAACCGTGCCGTCAACAAGAAGGCGATCGAGGCGCTGATCAAGTGCGGCGCCTTCGGCTCCACCGGCGCGTCGCGCAAGGGCATGCTTGCCGTGCTCGAGCAGGCCCAGGCCGCCGGTCAGAAGAGCCAGCAGGACGCGCTGATCGGGCAGGGCTCGATCTTCGATCTCGAACCGGCGCCCGGTGTCGGTCCCGCCCGCCCCGGGTTGGCGGCGCCGAGCCGCCCGCCGATCCCCACCGAGGAGTTCGACCGGGCCAGCCTGCTGGCGGCCGAGAAGGAGTCGATCGGGTTGTTCATCTCCGAGCACCCGCTCAAGCAGGTAGGTGCGGCGCTTCGCGCCCGCGTCGACTGCGCCCTCGCCGAACTCTCAGGGCGCCGCGACGGCGACTGGGTCACGGTCGGCGGGATGATCACCCAGACCAAGAGGATCAGAACCAAGAAGGGCGACCCGATGATGTTCGCCACGCTCGACGACCTGGAGGAGTCGGTGGAGATGCTTGTGTTCGGGAAGCCGCTGGCCGCCGGGGAGGAGGCTCTGATCGCGGATTCGATCGTGGTGGTCCGCGGTAAGGTGGACCACAAGGACCGTGACAAGATCTGCCTTCTGGTTCAGGACGTGAACCGCTTCGAGCCGACCGTCGACGAGATCGCGGACGCTCAGGAGCAGGCGGGAAAGCCGCCGCCGTCGGTCGCGGCGCTGCGACTGCGGCTCGACGCTGCCCGGCTCCCTGCGAGTGCGCTCGGGGAGCTGAAGGACGTGCTCGCGGGCTTCCCGGGCGAGTCGGACGTCGTGATCGAGCTGCTCACCTCCGCCGGGCCGCGGCGCCTCAAGCTGGGTCCCAGCTTCCGCGTCTCCCGGAGCGTCAGCCTGCATGCCGAGCTCGACGCGCTGCTCGGCGCCGCGGCCCTGCATGAGACCGTCGCGTCCGCCTAGACGCTTGGACGCCTAGACGCCTAGACGCCTAGAGGCCGGGTTTCAGCGCCGCGAGCAGCGACTCGACCGCCCGTACCAGGCGATCGATGTCGAAGGACTCGGGCTCCTGGACGATCAGGCGCCCGAAGTACTCGCCGATCCCGATCAGCGCGTGTGACGTGATCTCCGTGTCGATCGCCGGGCCGCCGCGGAACGCGAGGCCCGTTTCGAGCATCGACGCGAGCCGGGATCGCACGAGCTCGCGGTCTCGCGCGATTCGCTCGCGGACGGCGTCAGGGGTTCCTTCGCGCCCAAGCAGGATCGGGCGCCAGGTCAGCGGATCGCCGGCCACGGTCTCGGCGAGGTGGCGCACGGCGCCGGCGATGAACACGTCAGGGTTCGCTCCGCTCAGATCCGTCGGCATCGCTTCCATCAGCTGCCGCAGCGCGCGCCGCTCCTGGCGATCCAGCAGGGCGTAGAGCAGCGAGCTCAGCCCGTCGAAGATTCCATAGACCACGGGGCGCGTAACGCCGGCCTCTCGCGCGATCGAGTCGATCGAGACTCCGGCGTAGCCATCGCGCGCGATGATGTTCAGCGCGGCGTCGAGCAGCTGCCGGCGCCGATCCTGAGGGGACATCCGAGGGGTGTATGGGCGGCGACGGGCTGCGGGCATCTCAGGGAGCATCAAATTGTGTGGAACAACCTGGACAAAATAATGCACAGGTGTAGTATTTGCGGTCGAGGGACTCTGGAACGGTCCAGAACTCGAGCATACGGAGGCATCGATGGCGCTGGCGCTGACAGTTCGCAAGCAGTTCGAGCCACATGAGGACTATGGCTTCTTCGGCCCCTGGTCGGTGACCTGGCGTGTATGGACCTACCCCACTTCGGTGACCGTCGGGTTCCAGCGCGCGGTGGTGGTGGAGGAGCTCGACCCGGCTCTGGTCGCCGCGGTCGATCAGACGGGCGCGGTCCGCAACCGCTCCCGTTCGCGATATGACCGCACGCTCCGGTACTTCGCGATGATCTCGCTCGGCGACTCGCGGTCGGCCGTCACAGCCTCCGACGTGCTCGTCAAGGTGCACGCCAAGGGCGTCGGGATCGAGCCCCTGAGCGGCAAGCCCTACGACGCGAACGATCCGAAGTCCCAGCTGTGGATCCATCTCACCGCCTGGCACTCGATCCTTTACGCCTACGAACGGTACGGACCGGGCAAGCTCTCGCCCGCGGACGAGGAGCGCTACTGGGCCGATTGCGCCGTCGCCGCGGAGCTGCAGACCTGCGATCCAGCTGACGTACCCCGCTCGCGCGAAGGCATCCGCGAGTACTTCGAGGCGATGCGCCCGCAGCTGGTCGGTTCTGACACCGCGCAATCGATGATGGACTATCTGTTGAACGCGAGGGTGATGTTCCCGCCGATCCCGTTCTTCCTCCGCCCCGGGGCGTGGGTGATCAACAAGGCACTCAGGTACGCCACGATCGCGACGCTGCCGCGGTGGATGCGCAAGATGGCGGGGCTGCGGCAGTCGCGACTCCTCGACGCGGCGATCATTCCCGTGATGAAGATCAGCTTCGCGGTGATCAGTACGAGCTCCCGGCTCGAGCTGCTCCTGCTGCCCCTGCTCTCTCCTTCGACCGTCACGGTTGCGGCTCCGGCGCTACTCCGGATTCCGCCGCAGGTCAGGGAGACGGTCACGCCTGCGCAGGCACGAGAGCGACATGGTTTCCTCCCGCCGCTCGAGGAGTACGCGCGCTTCCGCAAGCTGATCGATAGTAGGGCGGCGGCGAGGTCACAGAACGGTGCGCTTCAGGACCCGGGATCGGAGCCGCCGGTCGAGATCGACGAGTACGAGGAGATCCTGGGCCCCGTCGGGTAGTCGCGGACGGCGCTCGCGGGCCGAGCCGGCGGGCAGGAGCAGGCCGGCCGGCGGCGAACGACACTGTGTGAGCGTCAGCACGACTCGGGCCGGGGAGATCCGGCTCGCCGATTTCATCCTCGACTTCCTCGGCTATCTCGAGCTCGAGCGCGGTCTGTCGCGCAACACGCTCGAGGCGTATCGCTCCGATCTCATGCAGTACGGGGAGTTCCTGGATCGCTGCGGACTCGATCCGCTCGGCGTCACCCACACTGACCTGGCGGCGTTCGTGTCCGAGCTCGCTGACGGCAGGGACGGCCGCGCTCCGGTGGCGGCCGCGACCCTGCAACGGAAGGTCGCCTGCCTGCGCTCGTTCTACCGCCACCTCCGTCGCGATCAGCTGATCGTGCGTGATCCGACCGCCGAGCTGCGAGGTCCGCGCCGAAGCAAGCGCTTGCCCAAGGTCCTCTCCCGTGACGAGGTTCGGCATCTGCTCGAGCAGCCGCAGGGGTCCTCGCCGGCCGCGCTCAGGGACCGGGCGCTGCTCGAGACCATGTATGCGTGCGGCCTGCGGGCGTCGGAGGCGGTCTCGCTGGAGCTCGCGGAGCTCGATCTCGAGGGTGGAATCCTGCGCGCGCGCGGCAAGGGATCGAAGGAGAGGATCGTCCCGATCGGCACCGTGGCGATCGAGGCATTGCGCTCCTACGTCAAGCACGGGCGCCCGCGTCTGGTCGGGATCCGCGACGAGCGCCGGCTGTTCGTCAACCTCCGCGGCGCCGGACTCTCGCGGCAGGGCCTCTACAAGATCGTTCAGCGCCACGCGCTCACTGCCGGCCTCCAGGACCGGATGAGCCCCCACACGCTCAGGCACACCTTCGCCACTCACCTGCTCGCCGGCGGCTGCGATCTGCGCTCGCTGCAGGAGATGCTCGGCCACTCGGACATCGGCACGACCCAGATCTACACGCACCTGTCGACCGACCGGCTCCGCGACGTGTACTTCGACGCACACCCCCGCGCGCAGGTCTGAGCCGGCGCGGCGCCGGCCGGCGCCAGCCGCTTCGGCAGACAGATGGCAGAATCGCGCGATGCCGTTCAGACGACCGCTCGCCCCGATCTTGCTCGTGCTCTCGCTCGCGGTGCTCGCCGGATGCGGTGATTCCCGCGGCGTCGTGCCCGATCTGTCGCATTTCCAGCCGCCTCAGGGGATGACGAAGACCACATATCTCGCCGGAGGGGTGCGCTTCGAAGCCCCAGTCAATTGGGCGACGCAGACCGGAGCGCCTCCCCTGGTAGTGACTCTGGGCTCCGGCCCGGCGATCGTGACAGTCTGGCGCTATGAGCGGAGCAAGGGCCAGGCGCTGCCTGACAACGCCGCTTCGCTGCAGCAGGCCCGCACGGCACTGATCGCGGCCGCTGGTGCGCGTGACGGGAGCTTCAAGGTGATCTCCTCGGCGGTCATCGACCTTCACGGCGCACCGGGTGTCGAGCTCGACGCGCTCGAAACGATCCGTGGCGAGGTCCGCCGTGTTCGCTCAACGCACCTGTACAAGAACGGAGCAGAGCTCGTCGTCGACGAGTACGCGCCGGTGTCGCTCTTCCACGCGGTCGACCGCACCGTCTTCTCGCCGCTGCTGCATTCGGTTCGCATTGCTCGCGTGGGCAGCGCGTGAGCGCCGAGCGCGAGCGCAGGCGGGCATTCGTCGTCGTACTTGACGCCTGCGGCATCGGAGCGCTTCCCGACAGCGCCGCATACGGTGATGAAGGCGCGAACACGCTGGGACACCTGAGCGAAGCGGTGGGTGGCCTCGAGCTGCCGATGCTCGAAGCCCTCGGCCTGGGGTCAATCGTCCCGCTCGCCGGGCTGGTGCGGGCGGCGGACCCGGTGCTCCACGGGCGGCTGCACGCGCTCGGACCCGGCAAGGACTCGACCGCCGGCCACTGGGAGCTCATGGGCGTGGTCGCGCCCAGCCCTGCTCCCACGTATCCGGGCGGGTTCCCACCCGAGGTGATCGGCCGCGTACATGCCGTCGCCGGCCGTGACGTGATCTGCAATCGGCCCTATAACGGCATCGGTGCGATCGAGGACTTCGGCGAGGATCACGTCAGGACTGGCGCCCTGATCGTCTACACGAGCCAGGACTCGGTACTCCAGATCGCCGCTCACGACGACGTCGTTCCGCCGCAGGAGCTCTACGAGGCGTGCGCTCGCGTGCGGGCCGAGATGTCGGGTGAGCATGCGGTCGGCCGCGTGATCGCACGGCCCTTCACCGGTCCGCCTGGCGCGTTTACGCGCACCGAGGGGCGGCGCGACTTCGGGCTGCCGCCGCCGTCCCCCAGCTACCTGGAGGAGCTGAGCGAGTCCGGGGTGCCGGTTCATTCCGTCGGCAAGGTCGGCGAGCTGTTCTCGGGCACCGGAATCCTTCGCCAGCACGCGGGCGCCACCAACGCCACGGCGCTCTCCCAGACCACTGAGCTGATCGGCTCGCTCGATCGCGGGCTTGTGTTCACGAACCTCGTAGAGACGGACCAGGTCTATGGTCACCGGCACGACGTCGAGGGCTTTCACCGGGCTCTGCGCGAGATCGACACAGCCGTCGGCGAATGGCTCGCCATGCTCCGGATAGGTGATCTGCTGGTGCTGACGGCCGATCACGGCTGTGATCCGACAGCGCCCCACACCGATCACACCCGCGAGTACGTTCCGCTGCTCGCGATCTTCCCCGGGCATGGCGGCGCTCGCCACGACGGCCCGCTCGCCGATGTCGGCGCGAGCGCGCTGCGGTGGCTGGCGGGCCGTGACGCGCCCGACCTTCCCGGCAATCCTTTTCTCTGATGCCAGAGCTGCCAGAAGTTGAGACCATTCGCCGTCAGCTCGCTCCACACCTGGAGCGGCGGACGATCGTGCGCGCCGTGATCGACGACCCGCGATTCACGCGTCCGGTGGCGCCGTCCGAGGTCGAGGCCGGTCTGGCCGGCGCCACGATCGAGCGTCTCGGGCGCCGAGGCAAGTATCTGATCTGGTCGTTCACGGACGACCGGCACCTGCTCGTGCACCTGCGGATGACCGGCGCGCTGCTGTACGTGGAATCGCCCCGTGATCCTGCGGCCGCCCCGGTCGGGGTGGCCGCCGAGGTCACAGCCGGCGCAGCGACCGGGGCGGCCGCCCCAGCGCCGCTCCACGTTCGCGCCAGGTTCGAGCTCGACGATGGCCACCACGTCCTCTACGTCGACCCGCGGCGCTTCGGGACCGCGCAGCTGATCGACGGCACGCCCGCCCGCGACGCATACCTCGATCAGCGGCTTGGCATCGAGCCGCTGACTCCCGAGTTCACGGTCGAGCACCTGCGCGCGCTCGCCCGCGGCGTACGCGCGCCGGTCAAGGCGTTCGTGCTCGATCAGCGACGGATCGCGGGGGTGGGGAACATCTACGCCGACGAGGCGCTGCACCGGGCGGGGATCCATCCGCTCCGGCCCGCGGGTCGGCTGACCACCGCGCAGCTCGCAGCGCTCCGCGACTCGATCGAGGACGCGCTAAGCGCCGGAATCGAAGCCAAGGGGGCGACGATCGACGACTTCCGCCACATCGACGGAGCCACCGGGTCCTTCCAGGACCTCTTCCTCGTCCATCGCCGGGAGGGAGAGCCCTGCCCTAACTGCGGGACGTTGATCCGCAAGATGGTCGTCGGCGGCCGCGGGACGTACGTGTGCGAGCACTGCCAGCGCCGACCGCGCCGCGTGCAGCCTGTGGCGGCGAGCGCGGACCGCGCCGCTAAGCCGCCATCAGCTGCTTGAGCTTGCCGGTGTAGTCGGCCACCCGAAGCTCGTCGAAGCCGCCAAGGGTGAAGCCGTCGATCACGATCTGCGGGAAGGTGTACATCCCGGTAGTGCGCGCGAGCTCATCGCGACCGTCCGGGTCCATTGACAGATTGATCTCGTCGTACTCGATCCCGCGCTGCTTGAGCAGCGCCTTGGCTCCGGAGCAGTATGGGCATGGCTCAGAGGTATAAATGGTTACGCTTGGCACGGCTTCACAAAGTATAGTATGCCCGCGCCGCTAAGGACGGACGCCATCGTGTTGCGCTCTATCCGCTACGGGGAGGCGGACCGGATCCTCCATCTCTACACCCCGCACCACGGCCGTATCGGCGCGATCGCGAAGGGCGCACGCAGGACACGTAGCCGGTTCGGCGCCCGGCTCGAGCCGTTCTTCCACGTCAGCCTCGTCCTGCACGAGGGGCGTGGCGACCTGTTCACGGTCACAAGCGCAGACACGCTCAGCACGCACGGCTCAGTTCGTGACCACGCGTCGACGCTCGATGCCGCCTCGCGGGCATGCGACGCGGTCGCGAGGATGTTCGAGACCGGCGATCCGCACCCCGAGGTGTTCGGTCTGCTCGCCACCGGACTCGCGCTGCTCGCCTCGGACGCGTCGCACTCGCGCCCCGCGACCGGGCTCGCGTTTCGCCTTAAGCTCTTGCTCGCGGCGGGGATCGTGCCGCAGTTGAGCGCCTGCGCGAACTGCGGGACGACAGAGCATCTGGTCGGGTTCTCCGGCGAGGCCGGCGGGGTCGTATGCGGTGGCTGCGAGGCGACCGCGTTCCGGCTCGACGAAGAGGCGTACCGGTTCCTGATCGGCGCCCTCGGGTCCCCACTCGCACAGACCCCCGACGCGTCTGAGCGGGCGCTCCGACAGGCCGAGCGCGCGATCGGCGACACGGCCGAGCACCACGCGCACGTGCGGCTCCGACCGCTCGTTGGGGCGGGCGGTTGAGCGGGGCTGCCGGCCCTGCCGGCGGCACCGGCGCCACAAAGGTGTCGCAACTTCGTGGCAGCACGAGCGTCGGGGTAGCGCAGCATCTCCTGCCGCTGGCAGAATCGCTCCTATGGCTGCGACGAATCTCCGCCCCGCCGACGTGACCGGCCCCGGCGCCCACCCGGACGGTCCCGTAGCCGCCGCGTTCGCCGACCGGATCCGGGCGCTCGAGGCGCTGGTGCTCTCGCCGGCCGCGACGCCCTCGTATCCGGCGCGCCGTGCCCGGCCCGAGCCGGACTGCGGTCTGCGAACCCCGTTCCAGCGCGACCGTGACCGGATCGTGCACTGTAAGGCGTTCCGCCGCCTGAAGCACAAGACGCAGGTGTTCGTCGCTCCCGAAGGCGATCACTACCGCACGCGCTTGACCCACACACTCGAGGTGACCGGGGTATCGCGGACTGTTGCCCGGGCGCTACGACTGAACGAGGACCTCGTCGAGGCGATCGGCCTCGGGCACGATCTCGGCCACCCGCCGTTCGGCCACCTCGGCGAGGACGTGCTCGACCGCTGCCTGACCGAGCGCTTCGGGCGCACGTTTCGTCATCACGAGCATTCGCTTCGCGTCGTCGATCGTCTCGAGCGCGACGGGGACGGCCTCAACCTCTGCGAGCCGGTCAGAGACGGAATCCTCAACCACTCCAGCCGAGCAGCGCAGCCGGCGACGCTCGAGGGCAAGATCGTCCGGCTGCTTGACCGGGTCGCATACATCAATCACGACATCGACGACGCGCTTCGCGCCGGCGTGATCGCCGACTCCGACCTTCCCGCGGACGCGATCGCCGTGCTCGGCGATACTGGATCACACCGGATCGACACCCTGATCCACGACCTCGTCGAGCACTCGGACGCCGCGGGCGAGATCGTCCAGGGCGAGCGCGCCGCGGCGGCGATGACTCAGCTGCGGACGTTCATGTTCGAGCGCGTGTACCTCGGCCCCGAGGCCCGACGCGAGCATGCGAAGATCGAGGGCGTCGTGCGTGCTCTGTTCGATCACTATTGCCAGCATCCCGAGGCGATGCCGGATTCCGAGGGCGACACCGCCCAGCGCGTCACCGACTACATCGCCGGCATGACTGACCGTTACTGCATCAGGGCGTTCGTGGCCCTGAGCGTGCCGGTCGCGTTTGCTCCGTGACGCGCTACACGGCCGACTCCAAGGACCGGGTGCGCGACGCGGTCGACATGCTGGCGCTGGTCTCGCCACGCGCCGAGCTGCGGCGCGCGGGCGTGAACAGCTACTTCGGGTTGTGCCCATTCCATGATGAGCGCACGGGCTCGTTTCACGTGCTGCCCGACGACAAGCGCTACCACTGCTTCGGCTGCCAGGCGTCAGGCGACCCCTTCTCGTTCGTGATGGAGACCGAGGGTTTGAACTTCGTCGGCGCGCTCGAGATGCTCGCCGACCGCTTTGGCGTCAAGCTCGAGACCGAGGAAGAGGATCCCGCGGCGGCCGCGCGCCGCCAGCGTCGCGAGCGTCTGCACGAGCTGCTGGGGCGAGCGGCCACGTATTACGCCCGTTACCTCTGGGAGGCGAGCGAGGCCGCGGGCGCACGGACCTACCTGATCGGGCGCGGCCTCACCGAGGAGACGCTGCGTGAGTTCCGGGTGGGATACGCCCCCAGCGCCTGGGATCGGATCCTGCTCGCGTCGCGCCGTGCCGGGTTCACCGACGAGGAACTGCTCGCCGTCGGGCTCGCCCAACGCTCCCAATCGCGTCCGGGATCGGTCTTCGACCGCTTCCGCGAGCGGATCATGTTCCCGCTGGCAGATTCGCGCGGACGCGTGCTCGGCTTCGGGGCCCGCGCGATGCGCGAGAACCAGCGCCCCAAGTACCTCAACACCTCCGAGAACGAGCTCTATCACAAGGGCAACCAGCTGTTCGGCATCGACCTGGCTCGCGGCCCGGCATCGCGGGCCGGCCGGGCACTGCTCGTCGAGGGCTACACCGACGTGCTCGCGTTACACCAGGCCGGGCTCCGCAACGCGGTGGGAATCATGGGGACAGCGCTGACCGACGAGCAGCTCCGCGAGCTCGAACGCATCGCGCGCGTGCTCGAACTGTGCCTTGACGCCGACGGCGCGGGGCAGGAGGCGATGCTCCGAGCGGCGCGACTTGCCTCGGGCAGGAGCCTCGAGCTGCGAGTGGTAGCGCTACCCGAGGGCTCGGACCCCGCCGAGCTCGTGCAGCGCGACGGCGTGGACGCCGTCCGAGAGCTCGTGGAGCGCTCGGTCCCGTTCGTCGTCTTCCAGGTACAGCAGATCCTCGATCGCGCCGATACGGGCAGCGCCGAGGGTCGCGACAGGGCCTTCGGCGAGCTGCGGCCCGTGCTCGCAGAGGTGCCGCCGAGCTCGTTGCGCGACCAGCTCGTCCAGCGAGTCGCCGGCCGGCTCGAGCTGCCAGAGCGCCGCCTCGAGTCGCTCCTGGCGGGCGCACCGGCCGCGGTGCCGGCCTCGCCGGCCAACGGCGGGTCACCGCACAGCCCCTCACCCCTCGATCAGGCGACGCGCGGGGAGCGCACCTTCCTCGTGCTCTGTGTCGCGGTTCCTGACGCCGGGCGGGCTGCCCTTGCGGCGATCGATCCCGACGAGCACCTCACCAGCGAGCCGCTTCGCCGCGCGGCTCGCCATCTCGGGGGTCAGATCGAGAACCCGCTCGCCGGCCTGCCAGGCGATGACGAGCTGGCCGGCGTGATCAGGGATCTGGCCGAGCGAGCGGCGCGCTACCCGAACGCAACCAAGGCCCGGCTCGAGCACGCCCGGCAGGTGCTCGAGTTGGCCCGCCTCGACCGCGCGATCAGGCGCGCGCGGGGGGTCGAGGGCGGCAGCGAGACCTCGGCGCTGGCGCGGGAGCGCGAGCAGGTGCTGAAGGCTGTTACAGCAGTCGTGGCGCGGCTCGAAAAGGAAGGGTGAGCCCGCCCGGGGCTCCCCGAGGGCGCGCACGACCCTCCGAGCGCCCGGCGGTCGACGCCAGGTCCGGTACATTTAGCGGCAGCCGTGGAGGGGCGCGGTTCCAACGTGCACCACGACGACACACCACATTCCGGGGTAACTCAATTGGCAGAGTACTCGGCTGTTAACCGAGGTGTTGTGGGTTCGAGTCCCACCCCCGGAGTCCCGGCGAGGGCAACCCGCGCCGGCTAATTCAATGAAGCTCTACGTCTGCTACGGAACCTGGAAGCCGGCCCCGCGCCCGGGTGGGCACCCGTGCGGCACGGCGTATCACGCGCTCGTCGATGCGGGACACCACCCGAAGGTCGTCCGGTCGTACGGCCTCGGAATCCTTCCGGACATCCTCAACCAGACTTCGGGCAGGCGCGCAGTCAAGAAGCTGACCGGTTCGAACGTTGTGCCGGCGCTCGTCACCGATGATGGTGAGGTCGTGCACGGCTCGCGCGAGATCGCCGCCTGGGCGAGATCGCACCCCGCGGCCGCCTGACCGCGCCGGTCTCAAGCAGGCGGGAGACCCGGGTCGCCCGCCCCGCGCGCGAGCCCCTCGACAAGCTCCGCCGCACGCTCGGCGCCATCGTGGCTCGACGCCCAGTCGCCGAGCTCCCGCGCGCGGAGGGCCAGCGCCGGCTCGGAGAGAGCACGCCGCACCGCGAGTCTCAGCGTCGCTGGGCTCAGCAGCCGCCAGGGCAGCCGCACCCCGGCTCCCGCCCAGTCCAGGCGGGCAGCGTTCTCGTTCATGTCTCCCGCGGCGGGGACCGCGACGACGGGGCACCCCGACGCAAGCGCGCGCGCCATCGTTCCATGGCCCGCATGACAGATCACGAGCTGACATTGAGCCATCGTCCGCTCGTACGACAGCCAGTCGACCAGGCGGGCGTTCGCCGGGACCGGTAGCGGGCCGGTGATCGGCCGCCGGTTCCACGCTGCCAGCAGGCGGACGGGCTCGCGGGCAAGCCCGGCGAACGCTGCGCGCACGAGGCGGTGTGCGGAGTCCTGCGCCGTCGACGGGGCGACCAGGATCAGCGGCTCCTCTCCGGGGGGCGGATCCACATCGGCCGAGGGCGGCTCCCACAGCAGCGGCCCGACGACGTGGACGCCGTCGCGAACCGGTCGTGGGTACTCGAGCTGGGGAAACGTGCCGACCAGGCACAGCTGCGTGCTGATGCCACCGTGGAGCCTGCTGACCGGCGCCAGGCCGAGCTTGGCTCGCGTGTCGTTGAGCTCGTCGCGACCCCGTCGCAGTCCGCGCTCCACGGTGTGCTCCAACCTCTGCCAAAGCGCGCGCCCGGCCGCTGTCCGTGGCGGGCGCGCGCCGAGCGCGTAGGGCGGGAAGCCTGTTGCTCCGGCCGGGTGGACGTGGGGGATGAGCGTCGCGACGGGTAGCCCCTCGAGCTCGGCGGCCAGCGCCGGGGCAAGCGTGAGGATGTCGTGCACCACGGTGTCGGGCCTCGCCGCCGCGATCGCGCGGCGCGTCTGAGGCGTCGCGAGCACGACCGCCTCGTAGGGCCCCAGCGGATGCTCCCGGGTCGGGAACACCGGGTACTCGGGCGCCGCGACGAACTTCATTCCGCCGGCCTCCGCGTGCTCGCGCCAGCGCGACCATGTCTCCAACGTGACGGTGTGTCCGCGTGCGGCCAGGCGAGTGCCCAGCGCCAGCATCGGGAAGGCGTGACCGGGGTCGCCGAACGCCCCGAGGAAGAACGAGAGCTCGTTGCGGGTCGGCTTCAAGCCGCGGCGAGCTCGGCCGCGGCGCGCACCTGTGCGACGCGGTCCTCGACCGTGAACGCCATCGGGGTGATCAGCAGCGACCCAACCCCCGCATCGCGGAAGACGCCGATCCGCTCCCTGACCACCTCCTTCGGCCCGCACAGCGAGACCATGTCGATCAGCTCGTCGGGGATCGCCGCGCACGCTTCGGCTTTCTTGCCTTCCAGATAGAGGTCCTGAACCTCCTTGGCTGCCGCCTCGAAGCCGTAGCGCTGCGCAAGCCTGTTGTAGAAGTTCTGCTCGCGCGAGCCCATGCCGCCGATGTAGAGGGCGAGTACGGGGCGCATCACGTTGCGTGCGAGCTCGCGATCCTCGTTTACGAACACGTTGATCGATGGAGCGATGTCGAAGCCCTCGAGCGAGCGCCCCGATCGGGCCGCTCCTTCTTCGAGCAGCGCTCGCAGCTCGGCCACGTGCTCCGGGGAGAAGAACGCAGGCAGCCAACCGTCGGCGATCTCGCCCGCGAGCGCCGTGTTCTTGGGGCCGATCGCGGCGAGGTAGATCGGGATCCGATCCTGGACGGGCGAGATCATCAGCTTGAGTGGCTTCCCCGGGCCATCTGGAAGTGGCAGCTCGATCGTCTCGCCGTGATATTCGACGCGCTCGCGGGCGAGTGCCTGGCGGACGACGTCGACGTATTCGCGGGTGCGGAGCAGCTGGCGACCGAATCGCTGTCCGTGCCATCCCTCCGCGACCTGTGGCCCGGACGATCCGATGCCGAGCAGCATGCGGCCCCCAGACAGCTGATCGAGCGTGGCAGCGGTCATCGCCGTCATCGCAGGCGTGCGTGCCGGCATCTGGAAGATCGCCGAGCCGAGCTTGATCGTGGTCGTCTGCCCGGCGAGCCAGGCAAGCATGGTCGCCGCATCCGATCCGTAAGCCTCGGCCGCCCAGACCGAGTCGTAGCCGAGCGATTCGGCTTCCTTGGCCACCCGAAGCTGGTCCGCCGGGGTCACGCCCATCGCCACGTAGGCGAGGTTCACGCCGAGCTTCATGTGCAAGTTTCCTTTCGTCCCAAGGAGTTCGTTTGAGGCCTGCGACGGTCGCCGTTACAGTGACCGAGCCGCCACACGAAGAGGCCAAACCCTATGCGAACGCGCCGCAACGCAACCATCCAGGAGCTCCGTCACGTCATCGACTCGCTGCCGCTGAAGACCCGGGTCGCGATGCTGGAGGGCATCCGCCACAACGAGATCATCGTCGGCGGCTACGCCAGTTCCGACGGCGGGGTCTGCCCGATGCTCGCCGCCCACCGCCGCGGTGGCCGCACCAACGCCGAGGGCTTCGCGAAAACGTGGGATCGCTTCGGCGGGATCGGCCGGCGTGCGCGGCGCGCCACCGAGCGCGAGCTGCTGATCCTGACCACGAACCTCGAGATGAGCCTGCTCGCCGACACCGCGCAGGCTCCTGATCTCGCCGCGGCGCTCGCCGAGCATCGCCAGCTCGTGGCGCGCGCTGGCCGGGCGGCCAACCGCGACCGCGCGGCGAACCGCGAGCGCGCGGCGAACCGCGAGCGCGCCCGCGCGAAGCGCGCGATCGAGGCGATTCGCCCGGGCGATCCCGACCGCAGCCGGGAGCTCAGAAACGAGCCCGGGTCGGCGTGGATGCGCGTGTTCCGCCGCTACGACGACTACGAGCGTGCCCTCGCCCGGGTCGAGGCGCAGTCGGTCGAGCGGTCCCCTCGCGCGCGCGCCACGCGGGCTTAGCGGACCACTTAGCCACCCGGCCACGAATCAGCTCGGCTCTGGGCTGGCTCAAGCATCCCTCGAGCCAGTCGATACCAAGGCCGTGCGGTCACGCGCGAGCAAAAACGCGGTCGCGGCCGTCAGCGCCGGGCTTGCGATCTGCCTGATCGCCTGGTTGGGGCTCGGCCGATGGATGCCGTGGCAGGACTACAACCTTGAAGCGCGCCCGGCGTTCGATGCGCTCCTAGGCGGCCATCTGCTGCAGTTCCTGCAGATCGCGCCCGGTTATGGGGGCTCGCTTCTGATGCGCGCGCCGTTCGTCCTCATCGGGCGCCTCGCGGGCGGAGGCGCGCTCGCGATCGAGCGCGCTGCCGCGGCGCCCTGCCTGCTCGCCAGCGCCGTCTTCGCTGTGTGGCTGCTCGCGCGGATGCGAGCACTGGGGCGCGGCAGGACCGCGATGGCGCTGGCGGTGTTCCTTTGCGCCGCGAACCCGATCACCCTGGTCGCCGTCTGGCAGGGTCACCCGGAGGATCTGCTCGGCGCGGTGCTGTGCGTTGCCGCGGTGCTGCTCGCGATGGACGGGCGCCCGGTTCTGAGCGGGGTGCTCTTAGGCTTGGCGATCGCCAACAAGGAATGGGCGCTGCTCGCGACAGGACCCGTGTTGCTCGCGCTCCCGGATCGGCGCCCGCGCGCGCTCCTCAGCGCCGTCGCAGTCGCCGCGGTGTTCACGGTGCCGTTCGTGCTCGCGGGGGGCGGTTTCGTAACCTCGGTGAAGTCCGCCGCTGTGAACGTGGGCGGTATCTTCCAGCCGTGGCAGGTGTGGTGGTTCTTCGGCTCCCATGCGCATGCCGTCAAGGGTGCCTGCTGCTCGGTCAAGGCCGGCTATCGCACCTCGCCCGGGTGGGTCGAGACCATCGCGCATCCGCTGATCGTCGCCCTGACGGTGCCGCTGACGCTTCTGTGCGGCTTGCTACGACGTCGCGGGTGCCGGCGTCCGAGGCACGACGCGCTGCTGCTGCTCGTGCTCCTGCTGCTTCTGCGCTGCCTACTGGACCCGTGGGACACCCTGTATTACTCACTGCCTTTCCTGCTCGCGCTGCTCGCCTGGGAGACGCTGACGTTCGCCCGCCCTCCGTGGGTCGCTCTTGCAGCTCCGTTCGTCGCATGGTTCATCTATGACGAGGCGGTCCCGTACTCCCTCTCTCGCGGTCTGCAGGCGGAGACGTTCCTCGTGGTCGCGATTCCGGCGCTCATCACGATCGCGGTCGCGCTCTATGTGCCCGGGCTCACGACGCAGATCGCGGCGAGAGCGCGTCGCGGAGTCCGTCCCGACATACGTCCTCGAGGCGCCAGGCCAGCCGACAGCGCCGGATGACGTCAGGGCTACGATCGGCTATATGTCCGCGCCACGGCGCTCGAACACGAGCTCGGGGATCAGGCACGCGGGGGAGAGGCGCAGCAGCAGGCGGACGCTCTCGGCGATGTCCTGCGGCCGGATCATCTCCTCGGCGGGAATGCTGCCCTTGGCGTAGTCGGTCATCGGCGTGTCGACGAACGCCGGGCACAACGCGCACGACTTGATGCCGTCGGCTCCGAGCTCCTTGTTCATCGCCTGCGTGAACCCGATCACGCCGTGCTTCGTCGCCGAGTAAACCGACAGCCACGCCTGCCCTGACTTCCCCGCGATCGACGCCGTGTTTACGACGAGTGCGTTGCCGTGCTCGGAGCCGGCGGCCCGCAGCATCTCCACCGCATCGCGGTAGAAGAGAACGATCGACCGCAGGTTCACTCCGAGCTGGATGTCGAGACGCTTGGTGGCGATCTCCGCGACCGGCGCGCCGATCCCGATCCCGGCGTTGTTGATCAGCACGTCCAGCCGCCCGAAGCGCTCACGATGGGCGTCTACGACCTCGCGTACGACCGCTTCATCCGCCAGGTTGCCGGCTACGGACTGGACCTCATAGCCCTCGCCCGACAGCTCGCGTGCCGCCGCCTCGAGCTTGTCCGCTCGGCGGGCGGCGATCGTCAGGCCATAGCCCTCCGCGCCGAGCATCCGGGCGATCGCGAGCCCGATCCCGCTCGATCCCCCGGTCACGATCGCGGCTCGTCCAGTCACACCGGTTGACCATTCGCGGTCAGGGTCACGTCGATGTTGCCGCGTGTGGCGTTCGAATACGGGCAGACCGTGTGCGCCGCGGCGACGATCCGCGCGGCGGCGGCGGGGTCGGAGACCTGCGGCAGGGTCACATCCATCGCTACGGCAAGCTTGAAGCCGCGCTCCTCGGTGGGGAGGAGGCTGACGCGGCTGGCGATGGAGACGTCCCCGACCTCGGCTCGCTCGCGCCTGCCGATGACGCCGAGGGCACTTTCGAAGCACGCTGCGAAGCCGACCGCGAACAGCTCCTCTGGGTTGGTGCCGCCGCCCTCGCCGCCCATCTCCTTCGGTAAGCGGAGCTGGACGTCCAAGGCGCCGTCGCTCGTCCGTCCATGACCTTCAGCACGCCCGCCGCTGACGACCGCTTCCGCCGTGTAGAGCTCCCGCGCCATCACTGCCTCCGTTTACCGAGATTGCGTATCGGAGAGCGTAGCGAGCAGCGCTCCGGTCCAGACTCGAGCGAGCACAGATCTATATTGACCAGAGTGCCTGCCACCTCGCCCGCCGCCGCCGAGCGGCATCTGTCGCGGTCGCTGGTGGTCCTGCTCGCGATCGCGTGCGGAGCTGCGGTCGCGAACCTCTACTACGCGCAGCCGCTGCTACACACGATCGCGGCGGGAATCGGTACCTCTGCTTCGAACGCCGCCTTGCTGGTCACTGCCACGCAGGTCGGCTATGCGGCCGGCCTGGTGCTGCTCGTCCCTCTCGGCGATCTGCTGGACCGCCGCCGGCTCGTGTCGTGCCTGCTGGTGGTGACCGCGGCCGGGCTCCTCGGCGCGGCAGCCGCGCCGGGGCTAGGTGTCCTGGCTCTGGCGCTCGGCGTGGTCGGCGTGACCTCGGTCGTGGCTCAGGTGCTGGTCCCGTTCGCGAGCGCGCTCGCTTCCGAGGACGAGCGCGGGCGCGTGGTCGGTCAGGTCATGAGCGGCCTGCTGATGGGGATCCTGCTGGCGCGTACGGTCAGCGGCCTGGTGGCGTCCGTCGGTGGCTGGCGGGTGGTGTTCGCAGTCGCGGCCGGCGCGATGCTGATCCTTTCCGCGGCGCTGTGGCTGGCCCTGCCGGATGTGCCTCCGCAAGGAGGCCCTTCGTACGGGAGGCTGCTGGCGTCGATCGGTGCTCTGATCGGTGAGGAGCCGGCGCTGAGGCGGCGGATGGTGTACGGCGGGCTGGGCATGGGAAGCTTCTCGGTGCTGTGGACGTCGCTGGCGCTACTGCTGTCGCGACCGCCATTCTCCTACGGTGAGGCCGTGATCGGGCTGTTCGGGCTTGCCGGGGTCGCGGGAATGATCGCCGCCCAGGCGGCAGGTCGCGCAGCCGACCGGGGGGGCCAGCGACCGGCAACCGGATTCTTCCTGACCGCGATCGCGCTCGGATGGATCCTCGCCGCGCTCGGGGGAACCCAGGTCGTAGTCCTGATCGTCGCGATCATCGTGCTCGACCTCGGTATCCAGGGGCAGCACATCCTTAACCAGACGATCATCTACGCGCTCCGCCCCGATGCCCGCAGCCGCCTCACGACCGCGTACATGACCGGCAACTTCCTCTGTGCGGCGCTCGCATCAGCGGCGACCGACCTCGCGTGGCGGAGCGGCGGGTGGTCGGCGGTATGTGCGCTCGGTGGCGCGCTGTCGGTGCTCGCGATGCTGGTGTGGCTCGGCGAGATGCGCCGCCACCGAGGCGTCCGCGCTCCGAGCGGAGCCGGAGAGCAGACAGCCGCGCGCGCCGCCGAAGAGCGCTCGCTCGAAGAGCGCTCGCTCGAAGAGGGCTCGGTCGCGCGTTCGGGCTGAGACGCTAACGCGCCGCCTTCCTCCTCCGCGCCGCCTGGCCCCGCTTGCGCAGCTTGCCCGCATACGCGACCTCCTGCGCGGTCGGCCCACTCCCATCCGGACCCGGTGTCTCGAGCACGCAGGGCAGCCCCTGGAAGTGCGGCTCCGACAGGAACACCGCGCAGCCTCGCTCGCTGAGCTCACCGTCTCCGAGGTTGGCATGGCGGTCGCGGTTTGACCCCAGCGGTCGCGCCGAGTCGTTGATGTGCAGCGAGCCCAACCGGTCGAGTCCAACGGCCCGGTCGCACTTGCTCAGGGCGTCGTCCAGACCCTCGGGCGTACGGATGTCATATCCCGATGCGAACAGATGGCACGAGTCGAGACACAGTCCCAGCCGCCGGTCGCCTCCGGCGGCCTCAACGAGCGCGGCGAGCTCGTCGAACGAGCGCCCGAGGGTACCGCCGGCGCCGGCGGTGTTCTCGAGCTGCAGCGGGCACTCCGACGTGCAGGCGAGCGCCTCGCCGATCACCTTGCCGGCGCGCGCGATCGCCTCGCCGACGTCGCCGGTCTTCGCCGAGCCGGGATGAAGCACCACACCGGCCGCGCCGATCGCGTCGCCGACGCGGAGCGACTGGGTCAGCGACGCGAGCGACTTGTCTGCGATCACCGGGTCCTCGGAGGCACAGTTGACCAGGTAGACGGCGTGGATCAGCACAGCATCGATCGGGCTTGCCGACATCGCCTCGCGAAACGCCTCGAAGTCCTCGGGACCGTAGGCGGTCGGTCGCCACATTCGCGGCGACTGGTTGAAGATCTGGATCGAGCGACAGCCACGTTGCAGGCCTCGCTCGATCGCGCGCGGCAGACCGCCCGCCGGTGATACGTGGGCGCCGATTAGCATGGGGCGATCTCCATGAGAGTTCGTTTCGCTCCTTCACCGACAGGTGCGCTGCACATCGGCGGCGCCCGCACTGCCCTCTACAACTGGCTGCTCGCCCGCGGCCAGGGCGGGACGTTGGTTCTGCGGATCGAAGATACCGACCGCGAGCGGTCGACGGCGGCGAACGTGGAGCAGATCCTTGACGCCCTCAGGTGGCTGAACCTCGACTGGGATGAAGGGCCCGTGTTTCAGTCACAGCGGTCCGAGCGCCACCGGGATGCGCTCGAGCAGCTCTTGGCTGCCGGCCACGCCTATCACTCGAGCGCGACCGCAGACGACGTGAAGGAATACAAGCTGCGCCACGGCAGCGACCGAGGCTTCCGCGGCGAGCCCGAGCCCGGTGGCGCGGTGCGTCTGCGCGTCCCCGACAGCGGCGTGACCGTCGTCCAGGACGTGATCCGCGGCGAGACGAGATTCCCCAACGAAAGCATGGACGACCCGGTGATCGCTCGTGCCGACGGCTCGTCCCTATACAACTTCGCGGTCGCGGTCGACGATCTCGATGCTGGTATCACGCACGTGGTCAGGGGCGAAGACCATCTCTCGAACACCCCCAAGCAGCTGCTTGTGTTCGAGGCGCTCGGGCAGGCGCCGCCGATCTACGCGCATCTGCCGCTGCTCCACGGCCCGGACGGCCGCAAGCTCTCAAAGCGTCACGGCGCCGCCTCCGTTCAGGAGCTGCGGTCCGCCGGGTACCTGCCCGAGGCGGTCGACAACTACGTCGCGCTGCTGGGCGCCGGGTTCGCGCCCGACGAGGAGTACTTCACGCTTGACGAGCTCGCGCAGCGGTTCCGGCTCGAGCGGGTGTCCAAGAGCCCGGCCGTCTTCGACGAACGCAAGCTTCGTCACTTGGACGGTCGCCATCTGCGCGAGCTCGGAACCGACGAGCTGACGCGACGGCTCGAGGAGTTCACGGGGCGTAGCGGCCTGCGGGAGGCGGTCGAGATCTCGGCCGAGAAGATTCAGACGCTGGCCGACTTCTGGCCGCTCGCGGGCTTCCTGTTCGACGGCCCGGTCGAGGATCCGGCTGCGTTCGAGCGAACGATCGCGAGCGGGGATGGGCGCCAGGTGCTCGAGGCGGCGCGAGACGCGCTGCGCGAAGCAGACCCGTTCACCGTCGAGACGGTCGAGTCGGCTCTGCGCGGCGTTGTCGAGCGCCTGGGGCTCAAACCGGGGAAGGTCTTCCAACCGGTGCGAGTCGCGATCGCGGGGACGACGGCCTCGCCGGGGATCTTCGAGAGCGTCGCGCTGCTGGGGCGCGATGAGACGCTTGCGCGCATCGACCGCGCGCTCAGAAACGGTTTGGCGAGAAGACCATTAAACACTTGACCCGTCCCTGCCGATACTTCTTGGGGAAGTGCAGGACGTCAAGCCTTTGCGCGTGAACGGACACGCCTGGAATGAGTGAGCCATCCATGCCGCCAGTTGCTGCTGCTGCTGCCGAACCAACCACCGACGAGCCGACCGCGAACCGCCAACGGCACCACAACGAGGGCCATGGCCGCCGCCTGACAGCGGCGTTCGAGGCGCTCGAGGGGTTCCCGGTGCTCGTCGAGTCACGCAACAGGGTGCTGCGCCTCTTCGAGGAGGGCGAGCCCGCGAGCTCGGACGTGGTCGCGGCAGTCGAGGGAGACGTGGCGCTTGCCGTCGCCGTTTTGCGGCTTGCCAACAGCATCGAAGGTCGCACACGCGGCCGGGTCGAAACGGCCGTGAAGGCGGTCGAGGTCCTGTCGCCGCGCACGGTGCTGTCGATCGCCAGCCGCGCGCGAACGTTTGACTTCTTCGAGCGCACCGCGGTCTGGCAGGGGGTACCGGAGCGCTTCCGCCTGCACGCCGTCGCGACCCAGCGGGCCGCCGACCGGATCGCACGTGAGCTCGGCTACGAGGACCGCAACCGGCTGATGGTCACCTCCCTTCTGCACGATGTCGGAAAGCTCGTTCTGGTCCACGCATACCCCGGCTATCCGCGGCAGATTCACGGCGACGCGCGTACCCCCGAGGAGCGGATCCAGCGCGAACGCCGGGAGCTTGGCGTCGATCACGCGCTCGTCGGCGGAGTGCTCGCCCGCCGATGGGGGCTGCCGAAGTCCGTCGCGAGCGTGATCGAGCGCCACCACTCAGAAGATGCCTCGGGCGAGTCGGCTCTGATTCGGCTCGCGGACATGCTCGCCCACTACGCGCTCAGCGGCGCCGTGTCGCCCGCGGAGCTGCTCGGAGTCGCTCGGCTGGTCGGTATCCA
>Ga0302325_10002777_pt1 | contig 42093 bp, 45 predicted proteins | sample Palsa_T0_2_FD_201948 | JGI IMG/M metagenome (GOLD analysis project Ga0302325, IMG submission 201948) | Peat permafrost microbial communities from Stordalen Mire near Abisko, Sweden - Palsa_T0_2 | ecosystem: Environmental > Terrestrial > Soil > Palsa > Peat permafrost | place: Sweden: Abisko...
CCGCTCGGTAGCTCCTTCGCGCTGCCCCGGTTGTGCTCTCGTTTGGTGATCATTTCGCTTGTCTCTTCGGTCCGGTTGAGAGCAGACTGCACCACGACCATCCCAGCGAGCGTCACAGCATCCGTGAAAGCTCGTTATCGGTGAGACGGACGCAGCGATAGGCTTGCCACCGACCACCGCCAAAGTAGCGCCGTGGCGCGGCGTTCAGGATCGGTGAGGTTGGGGAGCAGCGCTCAGGGTTGGTCTGCAAAGGTCTGCGACAGCCACCACCCGGCGCCGAGTGCGGCCGGGCGCCTGGTCACCCGCGCGATGACGTCCAACGTGTGTTGGGCGCGAGTTACGTCCTGCGGGTTGAGGCCGAGATCGCGGGCCAGCCGCTCATCAGTCCAGCCTGGCCGAGGATCAGCTAGGAAATGACGCTGGACGACAGCCATCAGCACCACCGAGTCGACCCACGGTCCGCCGTCACGAAGATCGGCCAGGTGCCCCGGGAGCGCGGGAGCCTCGTACCGGCCGGCGGCAGTCAGTGCTGAGGCAAGCCAGACCAGCGCGGTGATCGGGGCGCTACTCGCTGCGACCGTCACAACAAACCCGCTCAGCACGTAGGCCAGGTGCGTCGCGTCACGCTCGCTCAAGTTCCGGTGATCGACCCCGCGTTGATCGAGAAATCCGCGCACGGAACCACCAGTCAGCGGCATCAGAGGGAGGAAGTCGTCGTCCATCACCGATCAAACGCTCGACGCGACCAGGACGTGAGATTTCAACCAAACCGGGCCGCTGGTCTCTCGAAGCCTCGCCGTACACCTGATTTCGCGACGGGGTCTCGGTCGTGCTCTCGTTTGGTGATCATTTCGCTGGTCCCTTCGGTCCGGTTGAGAGCAGACTGCACCACGATCATCCCAGCGAGCGTCACAGCATCCGTGAAAACTCGTTATCGGTGAGACGGACGCAGCGATAGGCTTGCCAGCATGCTCCGCATCCGCCTGCTCGGCGAGCTGGCGGTCGAGACCTCGACGGGACCGATCGAACTCGCCGGCTCGTGGCGTGCGCGTTCGCTGCTGGCCTGGCTCGCGCTCAATCCCGGCACCCACCAGCGAGCGGAAGTCGCAGCGCGATTCTGGCCCGAGGTGCTGGACTCGAGCGCCCGCGCGAGCCTACGCAACGCGATCTGGGCGCTCCGGCGATCGCTCGGCACCGAGGCACTGCTCGCCACCCGCGAGCGCGTGGGGCTCGGCGGCCCCGGCGTCTGGATCGACGCTGCCGCGTTCCTCGACCACGTCGAGCACGACCGGCTCAAACAGGCGCTTGAGCTATGCCGAGGCGAACTGCTCGCGGGGCTTGACGAGGAATGGGTCTATGAGTATCGCGACGCGCATCGCGACCGTCTCTCCGAGCTGCTGGAACGCAGCGCAGCGCAAGCCGACACCCGGCGTGAACCCGCTGCCGCGATCGCCCTGACGCGCAGGCGGGTGGCGCTCGATCCCTTGGCCGAGGACGCCCAGCAGGCGCTGATCGCCCGGCTCGCCACCGCCGGCGACCGTGCCGGCGCGCTTGTCGCCTACGCACGGCTGCGCGATCGGCTCCGGCGCGAACTCGGGATCTCGCCGTCTCAGTCAACGCGCGAGCTCGTACGCAGAATCCGTGACGAGGTCGCAGCGGACGAGCCCACGGGCTCGGGCGCCCCTCCCCTGGCACAAACGACCGCCACCCGCGCCAGCGCCGGCTGGACGCCGGGCGCCGCCTTCCCGCTGCCGCCGGCGCTGCGCCAGCCGCCATCCGCCGCGTTCGTCGGCCGCGCCCGCGAGCTGTCGACCCTGCGTGGGCTTTGGTCGCGCGTCGGCGCCGGAGACGGCGCTCGCGTCACGCTACTGACAGGGGAGCCAGGAATCGGAAAGAGCCGCCTGGCACGCGAGCTCGCCCTCGAGGCACGCGAGCAGGAAGCGATCGTGCTCCACGGCTCGGCCAGTGAGGACCTGCTGATGCCCTACCAGCACTTCGTCGAAGCGCTCAAGCACTACCTCGCCGTCGCCGACCCGCACGAGCTGCGACGTCGCGTGCAGCCCCGCGCCGCCGAGCTTGAAGCGGTCACCCCCGGGCTTGCCCGAGGAGACGGCGAGCATCGGCAGGATCCGGCACGCACGCAGAGCCGGCGTTATCGACTGTTCGATGCGGTCGCCTCGCTGCTCGCCGAGCTGTCCGCCGACGCACCCGTCCTGCTCGTGCTCGATGACCTCCAGTGGGCTGACCAGTCCTCGGTGGCGCTGCTGCGTCACGCGCTCGAGTCGCGCCCGGAGATGCGCCTGTTTGTGCTCGCCACCCAGCGGCTGACCGAGATGCCGTCTGCAGGCCCGCGCGCGCAGGCGCTGCAGCGGCTGACGCAGGCGGGACTGCTTCAGCGCATGACGCTCACCGGGCTGCTCGACGCCGACGTCGCGCAACTGTCTCGCAGCCTCACTGATCGCGAGCTCCCGGCCGAGCTGGTCCACGCGATCCACGGCGAGGCTGCGGGCAACCCCTTCTTTGTGCAGGAGATCGTGCGCCACCTCAGCGATTCCGACAGTAGCGCCGGGGCGCTCTCGCTCGCTCGCGCCGACCTGCCCGAGAGCGTCCGCGAGGTCATCGACCTGCGGCTCGCACCGCTCGGAGATGCCTGCGTCAGGCTGCTCACCGTCGCCGCCGTGATCGGAACTGAGTTCGAGCTCGAGCCGCTCGCGCGGATCAGCGACCTGGAAGGCGAGGACCTCGCCGCAGCGCTCGATGCCGCGCTCGCCGCCCAGCTCGTGCTCGAGCTGCCCGACAGCGACCGCGAATGGTTCGCGTTCTCGCACGCCCTCGTGCGCCGCACGCTTGTCGAGCGCCTCAGCCGCGCACACCGACGCCGGATCCACGCCCGCGTCGCCGAAGCCCTGCAGACCTGCCAAGGGGAGGCGGCGCTCCCACAGATCGCCCACCACCTGTGCGAGGCGATGCCCACGGTCAACCGTGAACACGCGCTCGACTACGCCACCCGCGCGGCCGAGCAGGCGACTGCCGATCTGGCCTACGCCGAAGCCGTAGACCTGTTCACCCGCGCGCTCTCGCTACTGCCTCCCGAGCATGAGCGCCGCCGGATCCTCGCGCTCAAACGAGCGCTGGCCTACCAGGCCCTCACGCACCTCGTCATGGATACGGCCCGGCCGCAGACGCGAACCGATCCGATCACCACCTCAGCGAGCACCGACGGCCTCAAAGCTTGACCTCCTCGGGGGTGATGTCCCCGACGATCTCGTAGACGTCGGTCACCACATGACCACCGACGCGCTCCGCGTGCTCACGAAGACGATCAACACTCGGCGCGCTGTAGACACAGAAGCTCTTGATCGCCCCCTTGTCGTCGCTGCAGACGTGGCTGTGCTCCCACTCGATGTCCGGGAAGTGCTCAATCCCGGTCGCCTTCGATCGCGCAGCAACCTCCTGCATCTCCTCCTCGCCAACCAACCCAAAATCACGCTCGATCACATACCGCGGCACGACACACCTCCTCAACGCAGAGAACGACCCGATCCTACGCCGCCGGGCAAGCCCCGGGAAACGCTGCGGTCGCCGCTCAGCAAGCAGGTCGCGCGAGAGAAGGTGCTATGCGAGCTGACCGCCGGTCACCGGCGAACCCTGCCGCGCGTGAGTCTGGTTGGGATCGACGCGCAGCACTATCCGACCAAAGTGCTCGCCAGTATCCAGATGGTCGTCGGCGAGGGCCGCGTCGATCAGCGGGTACTCGCGATCGACTACTGGCGTGAGCTCCCCGGTGGCGACCAATTCGACGAGGCGCTCCATGTCTCGCTTGGCGCCCTGGACGTAGAACAGCATGCTGATGTGATGGCGGTAGAGCGTGCGGATGTTGATCGTCGCCTCAAGACCTGAGGTCCCGCCGGAGCAGACGAGCTTCCCGGTGCGCCCCAGGCAGTCCAGAGTTTTCGAAAGCGTCGCGGTCCCGGCGTTGTCGAAGGCGACCGTCACGCCGCGGGGTCCGGCGGCGTCGCGCACCGCCTGTGGCCAGTCGGGATCGCGGTAGCTGAGAACGGTGTCGGCGCCGAGCGCGGAGAGCCGCTCGTGCTTCCATTGCTCGCCGGTCAGCGCGATCACGCGAGCGCCGAAGTGGTGGGCGATTTGTACTGCGGCGACGCCACAGCCGCCACCCGCGCCCACCACGAGCACGACGTCGCGGTCGTTGAGCTCAGCGCGCTCGACCAGGCCGTGCCAGGTCGTCGTGTACGCCACGCCGAGTGCGGCAGCCGCCGCGAATGAGACGGCGTCGGGAAGCCGCACGAGCTGCGTCGTCGGAACCGCCACGTACTGAGCGCGTCCGCCCGATGTCTGAACCCCGAATAACCGGGAGTTGCGGCAATAGTTCTCGTCTGCGCCGGCGAGGCAGAAGTCGCACTCGCCGCAGGCGATGACCGGGTAGATCGCGACGCGTTCACCCACCGAGAAGTCGCTGACCCCCGGCCCGAGCTCGACGATCTCCCCCGCCGGGTCGGTCCCGCCGATGTGCGGCATCGGCAGCTCCCCCATCATGAACCCGCGACGGCGGGTCTCGACGTCTGGCCCGTGATTGACGGCCACCGCTCCGACGGCGACGAGGCCCTCTCCGGCCGCCGGCCGTGGAGCCGCCACCTCCGCATACTCGAGTACGTCGCTGTCGCCGTGCTGATTGAAAACGATGGCCTTCAACTCTCCTCCTCTGACTCAGCCAGCCAGGAACGGCCGGAGTCTGTTGCAGAACTCTATCGAGTTATGGTACGTTATCCCGGAGTAGCGGGCCACATCACAGCACCATAGCGTGATTTCTATATAGAGCTTGGCCCGCGACATCGAAAGTCAACGGCTTGAACCCACGAAGGAGGAGATCATGGCGCCCATCACCGAGGCGACAAGTCCCGCAGCCGGTGCGCAGCCAACGCTGCCCTGGTACGAGGAGTTCTACGGGGCAATGGAGGCGAAGGACATCGACGCCGTCTGCGGAATGTGCACCGAGGACACGCGAGTGCAGTTCGCCAACCACGAGCCCGTTACCGGCCGCGAGGCCATCCGGGAGGTCATGCTCCATTTCTGGGGGACGATCGAACGGATGCACCACGGGTTTACGAACGTGTTCGAGAGCGGTGATCAGGCGGCGCTCGAGGCTGACGTCACGTACACGCGCCTGGACGGCAGCTCGGTCGTGATCAAGTCAGGCACGGTCATCCGCCGGCAGGACGGCCTGATCGCCGACCAGCGGATCTACGTCGATCTCGCGCCCCTGTTCGCGGGCGCCGAGGGTGGTGCGGCGGCATGATCGAATACTCGACCCCGAGGATCAAAGCCAACCCCGAGGGCCAGGATGTCGTGCTCTCCCGAGACCAGATCTGGCAGGCGCTTGAGTGGAAGGCGGAGTTCCCCACGCTGTTCGTCAAGCCGATTCGAGAGGCCCGGGTGCTCGAGCGCTTCGATGACGGGATCCTTCGCGAGATCGTGCACCAGGACCCGGGCGCCGAACCGGAGGTGCTCCACGAGCGCGTTTTCTACGTTCCCAAGGAGCAGATGACGTTCCTGCGACTCGACGGACGCGTCCTCGGGCAGATCATCAACGCGATCGAGTGCGACGACGGTGAGCTGACGGTGCGGTTCACGTTCACGCTCGCGATCGAGGGCGCACCGCACGGCGGCGAGGAGGAGCGCGCCTACCAGAAGCGCTTTGCCGACGGGTATGTGTTCGCGGTCAATCAGCTGCTCGAGATGACGCGTGAAGCCGTCCGGACCGGTGTCAATCCGACCGCGGAACTGGCTGAGGCGCGCGCGGCGGGCGTCGCGGCATGAGCCAAGTCGCCACCGGAGACCTCTTGTTCCAGGAGGGGGTCTCCCCTGCCGAGGATGGTGTGCCCGAGCCCGAGCACTCGGTGACCGTCGACGGCGAGACCCGCGTTGAGCGCGATCTCGCGATCACGCTCGGCGACGGGACGGACATCTACGTCGATCTGTTCCGGCCGGCCGAGCAGACCGACGTGCCGGTGCTGATCGCCTGGGGCCCGTACGGGAAGCACAACGGCGGCGCGGTGTACTCCCAGTTCAAGGACGAGTCCGGGCGGACCGGCGCCGGCGTCCAGCCCGAGTGGATCTCCGAATACACGACGTTCGAGGGGCCCGATCCCACGCGCTGGTGCGCGAACGGCTACGCCGTGATGAATGTCGATCCGCGCGGTACTTGGTGGTCGGGCGGTGAGTTCGCCACCGTCTGGGATGAGCCCGAGGCACGCGACGTCGCCGATGTGATCGCCTGGTCGGCGGCGCAGCCGTGGACGAACGGCAAGGTCGGGATGACCGGCGTCTCCTACCTGGCAGTGGCCCAGTGGTGGACGGCGTCGCTGCGCCCGGCGGGCCTCGCCGCGATCAATCCCTGCGAGGGCCTGAGCGACGTGTACCGTGAGCTCGCGTTCCACGGCGGGATCGCCTCGCATTTCCCCACCTTCTGGCAGCACAACCGGCTCAAGTACTCCCGCAGCAAGATCGAGGCGATGGCGGACATGATGGTCCGCCACCCCCTGCACGACCCCTACTGGGCGAGTAAGGAACCGGACCTGACTCAGATCGAGGTGCCGGCATACGTGATCGCGAGCTGGTCTGACCAGGGCTTGCACACGCGCGGAACGCTGAACGCGTTCGAGCAGATCTCCTCTGCGCACAAGTTCCTCGAGGTCCACGGCCGCAAGAAGTGGGAGTACTACCACCGGCCCGAGACCGTCGAACGGACCCGCGCGTTCTTCGACCACTTCCTCAAAGACGCCGACAACGGCGTCGACGAGTGGCCGTCGGTGCGCCTCGAGATGCGCCGCCGCTCCTACGACGGGGCCGTGCGGATTCCGGCGAGCTGGCCGGTGCCTGAGCGGTCGATCCGCCGGCTGCATCTCGACGCGGCGAACGGGGTGCTCACGGAGGCCCGCCCGGCCGGGCCGGCCGAGGCGCGCTACGCCGTCGGCGAGGACGGCGGCGAGGTCAGCTTCGACTACCACTTCGACGAGCCCATGGACATCCTCGGCGGCATGCGTCTACGCCTCTGGGTGTCGGCTGAGGGTTCAGACGACATGGACCTCTATATCGCGGTCAAGAAGCTCGACCGCGACGCGGAGATCGTGGCGTTTCCGTTCGCCAACGTGCTCGAGCATGGGCCGCTGGCGCTCGGCTGGCTGCGCGTGTCGCACCGCGCGATCGATGAGGAGCGGTCAACCGACGAGCGGCCCTGGCATCCACACGTGACGCTTGAGCCCCTGTCCGAGGGAGAGCCGGTCGCCGTCGAGATCGAGATCTGGCCGTCCGGAACGCGCGTCGCCGCGGGCGAGGGCCTGCGGCTGGCCGTGCGCGGCGGCGATCACTACACCGGTGCGTTCATGTCGCGCCACGTCGAATCGCGCAACGCCGGCACGCACGTGCTGCATACGGGAGGCCAGTTCGATTCCCAGCTCGCCTTCCCCGTGCTGGCGGTGGAGGATGCGGCCCCCGACTGGAGTGACGCGTGAGCGGCCAGACGGTGGCCGTGTTCGGCGCGAGCGGCAACGTCGGCAGCGTGCTGACCGCCAAGCTCGCCGACCGCGGCGCGCAGGTTCACGCCTTCTACCACCCGACCTCGCCGCCGCGCGCGCCGTTTCCCGACGGGGTGATCGAGCTCGCCGGCTCCTTCGACGACCCGCTCGCGATCTCGACTGCGATGCGCGGGGCTGACGCCGCCTTCCTACTCACGCCCCCAAGCGACCCACAACCGCGCTGGCAGCGCTCGCTCGTCGACGCCGCCGTCAGGGCCGGGGTGCCCCGCCTGGTCAAGCTCTCGGCGTTCGAGAGCGCGGCCGACTCGCCCCTCCAGATGGGGCGCTGGCATCACGACGGCGAGCTCGCGGTGGCGCAGTCGGGGCTCGAACACGTGATCATCCGGCCCCAGTACTTCATGCAGAACCTCGTCATTGCGCTCCGCGAGGGCGCGCGGACGGGCGTGTTCCGCCACGCGGCGGCACCCGAGCTGCAGCTCGGCATCGTCGATGTCGCTGACGTGGCGGGCGTCGCCGCGGTGCTGCTCACCGAGCCCGGGCACGAGGGTGAGCTGGTGCGGCCGACGGGACCGGCCGCGCTCAGCTTCGAGGAGATGGCAGCGGAGCTCTCGGCAGCGACGGGCACGCCGATCCGCTACGAGCAGCGCGGTCGCGAAGAGATGACGCGGGACTTTCGCGATCGCGGCTGGCCCGAGTGGCACATCGACGACTTCTTCAAGATCCACGGCGAGGCGGCGAGCCCCACCGTCACCTCCGCGGTCACGGACGTGACCGGCGTGCAACCGGCGAGCTTCTCCTCCTTCCTGAACGCCTTGCCCCTCGCGGCGACGGTCTGAGGCCGCCCGGCCAGCCGATCGCGGCGATCGGCTCCCAGACGGCCCGACGCTCCCCGGCTCAGGCGCGCACCAGTCCACCGTCGATCACGAGGGTCTGGCCGGTGATGAACTCGGCCTCGTCGGAGAGTAGGAACGAGATCGCTCCCGTCAGATCGTCCGGCAGCCCGTTGCGCTTGACGGCCTGATGGGCGACGACCATGTCGAACAGTCCGAGCTCGTCGTGAATCCCTTTGCTCGTGCCGTCAGAACGGATCAGGCCGGGCGCGATCGCGTTCACCGTCACCCCGTCCGGACCGACTTCGGCGGCCAGGGCGCGGACGAAGCCGATGATCCCGCCCTTGCTGGCGACGTAGTGCAGGCTGCCTGGGGAGCCGGCGTGGAACATCGCGGAGGAGATCCCGATGATCCGGCCCCACCCCTGCTCGCGCATGTGCGGCAGGAACGCCTGGGACAGCAGGAAGATCGAGTCAAGATTGATCGCCAGAACCCTCCGCCACTCCTCGAAGGTGATCGCGTCGTGGGGCCCCATCGGATAGATACCGGCGTTGTGGAGCAGGATGTCCGCACCGCCCAGATCGGCGACGGCTGCCGCCAGCGCCGCGACGCTCGCCGGATCGCACACGTCGCATTGCACGACGGTGGCCTCGCCACCGTCAGCTTCGATCTGCGCCCGCGCGGGCGCCGCATCGGCGATGTCGGCGATCACCACGCGCGCGCCTTCGCTGGCGAGCCGTCGCGCGTAGGCGCGACCGATGCCCTGGGCGCCGCCGGTGATCACGGCCGTCCGCCCGCGGTGGCGGTCGGGGGTGATCAACGGAGTCCGTCGAGTCTGCGTTGGAGACTGCGGGGTGAGGCTGGATACTTGAGTTGTGGTCATACAGAAAACTCTATTGAGTTTTGAAGCAAATGCCAAGCGTCTTGAGTGAGATATCCCATCTTTTGCACGATAGTCCTTCAAATCTGCCGCAAGACTCTGTAGAGTAAATGCCGTGAGCGATAGCTACATACGAATCGAGTCGCCGGCGCGCGACGCAAACGTCAGCAACACGCAAGACGTGTACCTGCGGCTGCGGGAGATGCTGCTCAACGGGGAGATCGTTCCCGGCACGGTGATCTCGCAGGTCACCCTCGCCCGCGAGCTCGGCGTGAGCACCACCCCCCTGCGCGAGGCGATGCGCCTGCTGCAGGCCGAAGGGCTGCTGATCGCCGAGCACAACCGCCGCATGCGGGTCGCTCCGCTTGACCCCCGCGACATCGATGCCGTGTACGCGAGTCGCATCCTGATCGAGGCGCTCGCGATCCGGCTCACCGTCCCGACCTTCACCCCGGCGGACATCGCCCGCCTGCACGCCGACCTCGACGAGATGGCACGGGCTGCGGGCTCCGAGGACATCTCGGCGTGGGAGCCGGTGCATCGGCGCTTCCACCATGAGCTGATCAGCGGCTGCGACGAGGCGCTGGCTCGCATCATCGATCCGGTCGCCGACCGCACCGAGCGCTACCGGCGCACGAGCCTGTTCCGCTCAGCCGCCCGCACATGGGAGATCGGCAACGACGAGCACGAGTCGATCGTCGACGCCTGCGCAGCGGGCGATGCGACGCTCGCCTCGGTGTACCTCGCCCGCCATCTGGCGCGCTCCGCGCTCACCGTGCTGGCGAAGATCGCGCCGGAGGAGGACCCGGTCGCGGTCCGCTCGGCGCTACAGATGGTCCAGGCCGGCGCCCAGTAGGCCGGCGGCGAGCGGGCCGCCGGCAGCACGCTCAGGCTTCGGCGACGACCGCGTTGTCGAGCGCCCCGATCCCCCTGATCTCGACGCGGACCCGGTCGCCCGGCGCCAAGAAGACCTGCGGGTCGCGCTGGAATCCGACTCCACCCGGCGTGCCAGTCAGGATCAGATCGCCCGGCACGAGCGTGACGAACTCGGAGATCCGGCTGATCAACACTGGGATGTCGAACATCAGCTGCGACGTGTTCGCCTGCTGCATCACGGTGCCGTTGAGCGTCAGCGCGATGTCGAGCGTGGAGGGATCACCCGTCTCGTCGGGTGTGACGAGCCACGGCCCGACCGGGGTGCAAGCCTCCCACGCCTTGCCCTGCAGCCACTGATGGGTCTCGTATTGGAAGTCGCGCATCGTCACGTCGTTGGCGATCGTGTACCCGGCCACGTGTGCGAGCGCCGCGTCGGCGGTGATCCGCCGGCCGGGCCGCCCGATCACGACCGCGAGCTCGCCCTCGTAGTCCACCTGGGAGGACTCGGGCGGCAGCACGATCGGATCGCGCGGGCCCACGAGCGTCTCCGCGAACTTGGTGAACAGCACCGGGTACTCGGGGATCTCCCGCCCCGTCTCGCCGACGTGATTGAGGTAATTGAGACCGACGCAGACGATCTTCGAAGGCCGCGGCACGACCGGCCGCAGCGTCACCTCTGCCAGCGGCACGGCTCGCGCTCGGTCAAGCGGCGGCTCGGCAAGGACCGAGCTCGGGGTCTGAGCCCCCAGTTCCGGGATGCCGGCGAGCGGCACCGCGGCGCCGTCGAGGAGCGCGGCGGCAAACGTCCGGCCGCCGTGCGCGCAGGATGCGAATCTCATGACGCCGCCGGCTCGCGTGCGTTGCGCCAGTTGGGCACCTGGCCGCCCCACAGGTTGACGGTGCTCGGATCGGCCTTCCAGATCCGCGGCGTGTAGTCCGCGTAGCCGTCGAAGAACCGCTCCATCTCGGCGGACAGCTCGATGTGGTTGCCATCGAGGTCGTCGAAGAACAGGAACAGGTTGTTGCCGGGGCCGTGGCGTCCCGGTCCCCACTGCACCCGGATGCCGCGGTCGGTCAGGCGGTCGGCCCAGACCTTGAAGTCATTCCAGGAGTTGAGGTCGAACGAGTAGTGATCGAGTCCACCGCTGGCGCCCGTGTCAACGATCGCCACCGAGTGGTGCTCGACGTTTGAGCGCAGCCAGGCGAACACCCCTCCCATCCGATCGGTGAGCCGAAAGCCGAGCGCGAGGTAGAAGTCGATCATCGGCTCGAGGTGCGCCGTGGCGAGCGTCACGTGCTGGATCCTCACTGGGCGGCGGCCCGGATCCGCGGCGTGCTCGCCGGCCCGCGGCACGCGACCGTGCAGATGCACCGCGTTCCCGTCCGGGTCGCGGACCACGAGTGTCTCCGCCTGCGGGTCGAGCTGCTGCACCTCGATGCCCTGGCGCCCGAGCCGTTCGCCGACGGCGTGGTGACCGCCGCCGTCAGCGATCTCCAGGCCGAAGTGATCGAGGGCCGGAGCGCCCGGCAAGAGCTCGAGCACATAGTGCCCACTCCCCCACCCCAGACGCAGGCCGTCCGGCGCGTCCGATCCGTCCGCTCCGACCGGCTCCGCCGCCAGGCCCATCGCATCGGCGTAGAACTGCGCCGCCGCCTCGACCTCGGGAGTCCGCAGGGCGATGTAGGAGAGGCTGGTCTGAGAAAGTTTGGAATCCGCGATGGTCGTCATGCCAGGAACCCCTCGGGTGCGCCCGGCCCCCACTGGTTCGCGGACGAGGGGTCCGGGGCCCAGTGCTTGGGCTTCTGCGGGTTGTCCTCGTGCCACGGTCGTGGCTCGTAGTACCCGAGTTCCTCGCTCGTGATCCGGTCCAGATCGCAGAAGAACTCGACCACGTTTCCGTCCGGGTCGCCGTGGTAGATGAACATGTTGTGCCCGACGCCGTGGCGCCCGGGACCCCAGATCAGACGGACGCCGTGCGACGAGAGCGTGTCGCAGGCACTCAGCAGCTCCGCGCGGTCGCCGAGCTCGAACGCGAAGTGGTGCAGCTCGCCGGGGCGTGACGCGTTGACGAAGTTGACGGTGTGGTGATCGGTGTTGCAGCGGAGGAAGACGAAGAAGTCGCCCATCCAGTCTGACCAGCGGAACCCGAGCGCCGACTCGTAGAACTCGGTGACCGCCGCGGCGCTGCGCGTCCGCGCCGCGATGTGTCCGATCTTGTTGGGCACGATCCCCGCTGAGGCAGGACCGGCAGCCGCGCGCTGTTCGTCGACGACGCAGAGCTGCAACCGATTGCCCTCGACATCCTGCGCCTCGTGGATGCGGCTCAGGCCAGGCTCGGAGTCATCGCTGGTGCAGACGTTGACGCTCTCGTCCCGCAGACGGGCGAGCAGCTCGTCCTCGTGGGCGCCGCTGACCTCGAAGCCGACGTGATCGAGCCCCGCCGTCTCGCTCGGCCGGAGCTCGAGCGCCGGCCCGTAGCCTCCGCTGGCCAGGAAGACGACGCCGTCCACTTCGTCATAGGGGGTGAGACCGACGACCTCCGTGTAGTAGCTGCGGAGCCGCTCGACGTCCGGGCTCTGCAGGGCGACGTGGGAGAGTCGGGTGACCGGACTGATCATGTGGTGACTCCTTCGTAGGGCATGACGATGGGGGTTTCGAGCCGACCGAGTCCGTCGATCTCGACGGTGACGGTGTCTCCGGCCCCGAGGAACTGTTGCGGGTGGGCGCCGAACCCGACGCCCGCGGGGGTGCCCGTCGCGATCACGTCGCCTGGCTCGAGCGTCATGATGGCCGAGAGGTGCTCGAGGATCGCCTGGACGCTGAAGACCATTTGAGACGTGCTCGAATCCTGCTTGAGCTCGCCGTTGACCCAGCAGCGAATCGCGAGATCCTGTGGGTCTGAGACGAACTGCGTCGGCGTGATCAGCGGGCCGATCGGCGAGAAGCCGTCGTACCCCTTCATCAGCACCCAGTCGATTCCCGGCTCCCGGGTGCTGGCGACCCAGTCGCGCGCTGACAGGTCGTTGTAGACCGTGTAGCCAGCGACGGCGTCCAGCACCGCGGCACCCGTGCCCCGACGCAGCCGCGAGCCGATCACCACGGCCAGTTCGGCCTCCCAGTCGACCATCTTCGCCCCGACCGGCAGGCTCACCGGACTCCCGGATGGGACGAGACCCGTGGACGGGGGCTTGAGGAAGCAATAGGGCGACTCGGGCACGTGCGGGGTTCCCATCTCGCGCAGGTGGTCCCGGTAGTTGACCCCCACGCACACGAGCTTGCTCGGACGGACCGGCACCAGCCACCGCTCCGCCTGGACCGCCTGCGCGTCCTGGAGGCCGTCGGTGACCGCGGCCGTGAGGGCGGGCTGCCAGCGCGCCCAATCGGCAAACAGATCGTCGAGGTGGGTTGGCACCGCCGTGTCGGGCAGCAGATCGCCCAGCCGATAGACGAGCGACCCAAGCACGACGACCGCCGCCGGCTCCCCATCGACCAACGCAGCCGCGAGTTGATACGGACGCGTTCCGTTGGCGGTGAGGTAAGCAATCTCTGTTGACATTCGAACTCCCATCTAGCGGCCTCAACGACGCAACGCGTCGTTACGAGTCGTAAATCTCTATTGAGTTTATCAGACAACACAACTGCCAGGGTTGCGGTGTTGACCAGCGGTAGTCGCTGATGTACTTGACAACTCTATAGACTTTGTGCATAGTTGCAACCGCACAGCCGGAGCAACGCGCCTCGTCCGTAGCGTTATCTCGATAGAGAACCGCCGCGGGAGGCCACCAGCGAGAAGCAAGGAGAGCTATGAGCCAGACCGAGACCAGGCGCGTTCCCGCGCCGAGTGAGAGCCCCATGAGAGAGACCGAATTGCCGCCGAGTGCGCCGTCTGCACCACCGTCCACGCCGAGCCACGCAGCAGGCGCGGCCCACATGATGCGGCGGGTGATCCGTCAGGAGGAGTTCGGGATCACGGCCGTTCTGATCGTGCTGGTCATCGTGATCGGCGCCTTCCACTCCGACTCGCTGACGAAGAGCGCGCTGCTCGGGACGGCCCTGGCCGCGAGCTTCGTGGCCCTGATCGCCTACGGCATGGTGTTCCTGATCGCGATGACGGAGATCGACCTGTCGGTCGGCTCGATCTTCGGGTTCAGCGCGCTCGTCTGTGCCGAGCTGATGGCCCACGGGATGACGCCGTGGCTCGCGCTGCTGGTCGGTCCCGCCACCGGGATGGCGCTTGAGGCCGGCAACGGCTTCATCGCCAACACGTTCCGGATCCCAGTGATCATCGTCACGCTGGGAACGCTGACCTTGTACGCGGGCCTGGCCACGGTGGTCTCGAACTCGCAAGCCGTCACCGGGCTGCCGCTGACGAGCAGCTTCTTCTCGGTGCTCGGCGGCAACCTGCTCGGCGTCCCCTTCTCCGTATGGGTCGTCGTCGCCGCGGGCATCGTGCTGACGGTCGTCTTCCGCCGCACCCCGTTCGGTGCCCGCGTCCGCGCGATCGGCTCCAATCCGACGGCCGCTCGCTTCTCCGGCATCCGCGTCAACCGCACCCGGATCCAGGTGCTGGTGCTCGTCGGAGCGCTCTGCGGCCTGGCCGGCGTTCTGAGCCTGGCCTACCAGGAGGGCGCTGACCCGTCACTCGGCACCGGCCTCGAACTGCAGGTGATCGCCGCCACGATCATCGGCGGCACCGCCGTGACGGGCGGGTCGGGCACCGTCCCCGGAGCGCTCGTCGGCGCGTTGATCATCTCCGTCATCAACGGCGGACTCGTCTATTTCGCCGTCGGTCCGAACTGGAGCGGCGTGGTGACCGGCGCGACCGTCGTTGTCGCCGTCAGCGCGGACGGGGTCCTGCGGCGTCGGCGCGCGGCCCGGCTGGCCCGCGCGAGCGCGTGACCGACATGTTCGAGGCACGCAACATCAGCAAGCGCTACGGCAACGTGCTCGCGCTGGACGACGTCTCGATGCAGATCGAGGCGGGCGAGGTCCACGCGATGCTCGGCGCCAACGGCGCCGGCAAGTCGACCCTGATGAAGATCCTCGCCGGCGCGGAGAGCCCGTCGAAAGGCGAGCTGTATCTCGACGGCAACCTCGTGCAGTTCCGTGACAGCGGCGCCGCGGTCGACCAGGGCATCGCCTGGGTTGCCCAGGAGCTCACCGTCTTCGAGCAGCTCGACGTCCTCGAGAACCTGTTCCTGGCCCGGGAGCCGTGTCGCGGACCGGTCATCAGTCGCAGGGAGATGCGCGCCCGGGCACGTCCCTACCTCGCGATGGTCGGGCTCGACGAGGAACTCGATGGTCCGCTCGGTCTGCTGCGCCTGGGTGAGCGCCAGCGCGTCGAGATCTGCCGCGCGCTGCTGCGCGAGCCCCGCATGCTGATCCTCGACGAACCCACCTCCGCGCTCGACGCGACCGAGACCCAGCGCCTGTTCGAGGTGGTGAGGGGTCTGCGCGACGCGGGCGTCGGCGTGATCCTCGTCTCGCACTTTCTCGAGGACATCTTCGCGATCGCGGACACGATCACCGTCCTGCGGGATGCCAAGACGGTGATCTCGGCCGCCCCCCGCGACAGCCTCACCCCGCGGGCCGCGATCGACGCGATGCTCGGTGAGCGCCCGGCCGCGGCCGCGGCGCCCACCGCCCGCGTTAAGCGAGCACCGGCCTCTTCTCTCGCCAGCCTCCAGATCAAGCAGGTGGCGGTGAAGGGCGTGCTCGACTCCGTCAGCCTTAAGGTCGCGCCCGGGGAGATCCTCGCGTTAGCAGGGCTCGAGGGATCGGGCGCCACCTCGCTGCTGAACGCGATCTATGGCCAGCTGCGGGTCGACAGCGGCGAGATCCTGCTGCCGGGCGGCCGCCCGGCTCCCCGCGATATCGCTGGCGCGGTGCGCGCCGGCGTCGCGTTCGTGCCGTCAGATCGCGGGCGCGCCGGGCTGTTCGCCGACCAGAGCGTCCGCGACAACATCGGCGCGGTCCGCGCGCTCGCGCTGTCGGTCGACCGGCTGATGCTGCGGGTGCGAGACCTCAACGAGCGCGCCGCCTCCCGGGTCACCCAACTCCAGATCCGCCCGGATCGCATCGACCTGCCGGTGCGTGCCCTGTCGGGCGGCAACCAGCAGAAGGTCGTGTTCGCCAAATGGCTGGAGGCGCAACCCTCCGTCTACCTGCTCGACGACCCAACCCGCGGCGTCGACGTCCACACCCGAGCTCAGATGCACCAGGTCATCCGCGGACTGGCGGACGAGGGAGCGATCGTGCTGATCGCCTCCGGTGACCTCGAGGAGCTGTGCGAGATCGCAGACCGCGCCGTCATCTTCTTCCGCGGTCGGGCGGTCTCAGAGCTCCCACGGGCCGACTTGCACGTGCATCGCCTCCTAGAGGCAATCAACACGGGCGCTGCCGGCGCCCTCACCCACACCGAATGAAGGGATCTGCATGTCTCTGCACCACTGCCTCCTCCGAGCGCGCACCGGCGTGCTTCTCGCCGTCTGCCTGGCGACGGTCGTCGGGCTCGCCGCATGCGGCTCGAACTCAACCTCGAGCAAGGCCGCGTCGAGCTCCAATTCCGGCGGCTCGGCGAGTTCCGGAACCGCGGGCTCGTCGACCCGGTCCGCCGACACAGGCGCCCCGGTCAACGTCGCCATCGAACTCGTCCAGAGCGGGCTGGCGTTCACCCAGGAGACCCAGGCCGGCGCTGAAGCCGCCGCACAGCAGTTCAACGCGCACCTCAGCGTGAGCGCACCGACGCAGCTCGATCCAACCACCGCGATATCGCAGGTAAGCAGCGCCCTCTCCCAGGGGGCGAAGGGCATCGCGATTGCGGATATCCCCTCGTCGTCTTGGACGCGCGAGTTGAGCACCGCGATGTCTCAGACGAACGGCGACGTGGTCGCCTTCAACGCCCCGCCGGTTGCCGGCACCGCCAAGACATACGTCGGCAACAGCGACGTCGCGCTCGGGCAGAAGCTGGCGGCGGCAGCGATCAAGGCCGCACATCTCGGCCCAAACACCACCGGCCAGGTGATCATCAGCAACTGCGCCCCGGGCGCAAGTCTGCTCGCGGTCACCGTCAAGGGCGAGGTTGACACGGTGAAGCAGCTCCTGCCGAAGGCGACGATCGAGCCGCCGTTTGATTCCCAGGCCACGCCGTCAGCGAACGTCACCGCCTGGCAGCAGGAGATCAGCGCCCACCCATCCACCGTGCTCGCACTGGGCACCTGTGATCAGGACGGCGACTCGATGATCAAGGCCAAGCAGTCGACAGGCGGCAAGTTCGCGATCGGCGCCACCGACCTCGACCCGCTCGTCCTGCAGGGCATCGCCGACGGGACCGTCGCCGCCGACCTCGCCCAGAACTGGTACCTGGAGGGCTACACGGCCGTCCGCATGCTGATCGACGCGGCTCGCAACCACACGACACCGCCGGCGGGTTGGTTCCAGCCCGGCACGACCGTCGTCACCAAGGCGAACGTCGCCACCCTGGAGAAGCGTGACGCCTCGGCCTCGGGCTTGACGGGGTTCTACAACCCGCTCATCGCCTCGTTCTGGAGCAACATCGCCGCCAAAGCCCAGCCGCTGTCCGGAGCGGTCTAGACCGGCTCGGATCAGATCAAGCGAACGGAGCAATCGTGCGTCTCGATGGAAAGCGTGTCCTGATCACCGGAACCGGGAGTCCCGGCGGTCAGGGCGCCATGGTCCAGGCGATCTTCGCCCGTGAGGGCGCCCGGATCGTCGGCTGCGACATCCAACCGGGGGCCGCGGAGGCGACGGCGGCCGCCCTCCGAGAGGAGGGCTACAACGTCACCGGCTACACGGTCGACCTCGCCGATCCCGCCGCCGCGGAGCAGTGGATCGAGGACGGTGCCACAGCACTCGACGGGATCGATGTCCTCTACAACAACGCCGCCAGGGCCGCCTTCGGGCCCTTTGCCGAGATGACCCTCGAGACGTGGAGGGACGTCATCCACAACGAGCTGGACATCGTCTTTCACACGACCCGGCCGGCCTGGCGGCATCTACAGCAGGCCCGCGGCGCATCGGTGATCAACACTGCCTCGATGTCCGGCGTTCGCGGAATCGCACCGCTCGGACAGGCCGCGCACGCAGCCGCCAAGGGCGGCGTGATCGGGCTGACGAAGACGCTCGCCGCCGAAGGCGCGGCGGACGGGATCCGGGTCAACGCGATTTCCCCCGGCCTCGTCAAGACACCGTCGACCGACAAGTTCGTCGGGGACGAGTTGCGCGCGTTCCAGATGAACATGCACCTGATCCGGCGCCCCGGCACCGGCGAGGACATCGCGTACCTGGCGGTGTACCTCGCCTCAGACGAATCAAGCTGGGTGACCGGCCAGAACTACTCGATCGACGGCGGCGTGACCGCCGGCTTCCGATGAGCCATCAAGGACCGAACAACAAGGGAGCACTCATGGACGATCTCACCCTTCAGCACCTCGTCGATCGCGCCGCGATCATCGATGTGGTCTGCGCGTTCGCGGTCGCGCTCGACACGCGCAACTGGGAACTGCTGCGCAGCACCCTGGCCGACCCGATCGAGGTCGACTACCCCGATAGCGTCGGCGTCCGCACATTCGCCGCCAAAGACCTCGTCGCCACCGCCCAGAAGTTCTTCGGAGCGCTCGACGCGACGCTGCACATCAGCGCCAACCACCAAGTCGTGCTCGACGGCGACCGTGCTTCGTGCGTCTCGACGCTGTTCGCCTCGCACTACCTCGCGAGCGCCTCAGAGCCTCCAGTCCAGCGTCAGGTCGGCTACTACACCAACCACCTCGAACGCCAGGACGACCGCTGGCGCATCCTGCGCACCGAGCAGCACCAGGGCTGGGTTGAGGGCAACCCCGAGGTGTTCGCGCACGCCGCAGCGGCGTTCGCATGAGCGCGGCCGGCATCCCGGGCATCCGCGGGGCGGAGCACATCGCGTTCAGCGTGCCTGATCTCGATCAGGCAATCACGTTCTTCTGCGACGTCATTGGCTGCGAGTATTTCTATTCGATCGGTCCCTTTCGAGATCCCGAAGGGACCTGGTTCGAAGACAACTTTCGCCTCCATCCCCGGGCCGAGGTCACGCGAGCATGCCTGCTGCGTTGTGGCTATGGGCCGAACTTCGAGATCTTCGAGTTCACGGCGCCCGAACAGCGTCACGAGATGCCCCGGATGAGCGACTGGGGCGGCACACATGTCGCGTTCTACGTCGAGGACATGGACGCCGCGATCGCCTACCTCGCCGAGCACGGCGTCGAGGTGCTCGGCGGCAAGAAGCCGGCGATGGACGCCGAATCGGGTGAACACTCGACGTTCGGTCATTTCTACACACCATGGGGCATGCTGCTGGAGTTGGTCAGCTTCCCCCACGGCAAGGTCTACATGGACGGCCGTGATCGCGTCCTCTGGCAACCCCACCACCCGGAGCTCTAGCCGTGACGATTGCACCGATCGACGGATTCACGAGCGAGACGGCTGAGCTGGGCGCCATCAACCTCCACTACCGGATCGGCGGTGACCCCACCGGGTCGCCCGTGCTGCTCTGGCACGGGTTCCTCGGCACGAGCTACATCTGGCGCCACGTCGCACCGCAGTTGGTCCGCGCCGGCTGCGCCGTGCTCATCCCGGACATGCGTGGGTACGGTGACTCCGACAAGCCTGCCGGCAACGAGGGCTATGACGCCGCCGCGCTCGCCGAGGAGTTCCGGGCCCTCGTCGCGGCGGTGGGCTTCGGGGCAGGACGACCCCTCGCGGTGGCCGCGTTCGACATGGGCGCGCCACCCGCGCTGCTCTGGGCGGCCGCGCACCCCGACGAGATCTCCGGACTGCTCTACCTCGAGGAGCCCGTGCTGCTCGCCGAGGTGATCTCGAAGATCATCGCCTTCAACCCGGTGTCGATGCAGCGGGGATCGCTGTGGTGGTGGATCCTCCCCCACGCCCCGAACGCTCCGGAACGACTGATCGTCGGCAACGAGCGCGCGTTCCTCACCTGGTTCTACGACCGCGACCCCTCAACCCAGCGTGCCGTCGACCCGCCGGCCGTGGACGAATACCTGCGGACGTTCGCCGGGCACGACGGCGTCCTCGGGGCGCTCGGCGTCTACCGGACCGTGTTCACGACGATGGAGCAGACGGCCCCGCTGAAGGAGAACAAGGTGACCGTCCCGATCGTCGCGCTCGGGGGTGAACGAGCTCAGGGAGATCACGTGCGCGGGATGATCTCGCTCGTCGCCGCCAACGTCACCGGCGGCACGATCCCCGACTGCAGCCACTTCGTCCCCGAAGAGGCTCCGGACGAGGTCGCGCGCGAGATCCTCAAACTGGTCGATCAGGCGAGTGCCGAGTCGGCCTCCGGCGGAGCGTAGAAGCCCGTCGGGCGCTCCGCGATCCCGTAGAAGGCCCGCCACGCCTCGAACTCCTCGGGGAGGCTTCCGCGCCCGGTGCCGCCAGCCGGCCACTGGGTCTTCGGCTGCTCGAACGGCCGCTCCGGCAGTTCGATCCCGTACCAGAGCAGGTGGCGGCGCTGGTAAAACCGCCACCATCCGTCGTGCCGCACGTACTCGTCCTGATAGAGGATCGCCTGCTCAATCCACGTGCCGCCGATGTCAAGCTTGGCCAGGCAGTAGACACTTCCGCTCGCATGGTCGAGATCGACGAGGTCGATCACATGGTTTGCCACGAACAGCATCGTCGGGCCTGCGATTCGGAAGTATTCGGGCAGGGTCTCGCGCACGTTGGCGAGGTTGAACTCCGGGAACGTGAGCGGTGCGTCGGCGTCGATGAAGATCCGGTCCATCTCGGCCATGTCACGGCTGTCGTGAGCTTGGGCGAACCGGTAGGCGAGCTGGCGGATCTCATGCACGCTCCACAGCTTGTCGAGCGTCTCGTGGTCGGGCGTGGTGTTCAAAGCAGGCTCCTTCACTCGATCAGCGCGGTCGGGGCGACCGACGCCTCAGACGCGCTAAACTCTATCGAGTTCTGACGTCTAGTAAGCGATTTATTCGCATTTCGCTCGCTTTGCGCCATTCTTCTATAGAGAACACTGACATCGACAGGAGAGAGCATGGACACCAAGCGAGTCGTCGTGATCACCGGAGCAGCCGGCGGCATTGGGGCGCCACTCGTCGAGCGCTTCCTCCGCAACGGCGACACGGTAATCGCCACGGACACGAGCGAGGCCTCCCTGAAGCAGCTCACAATCCAGCCCGAGTACGACGCCAGACTGCTCACGCTGGCGGCCGACATCTCGTCCGCGGACGACACTCAGGCCGTGGCCGCGTTCGCCCGCGAGCACGGTGGGACCGTCGAGGTCCTGATCAACTGCGCGGGCTTCTTCCCCCTCGTCCCGTTCGAGGAGATCTCCGTCCACGATTGGCAGCACGTGATCGACGTCAACTTGACTGGCACGTTCCTGACGATCACTGCCCTGCTGCCGCTGATGAAGGACCGCGGCTGGGGGCGGATCGTCAACTTCGGATCGGCCTCGGTCTTCGACGGAACCCGTAACCAAACCCACTACGTCGCCGCGAAGGCCGGGATCATCGGGCTCACTCGATCGCTCGCACGCGAGGTCGGTGGCTACGGCATCACCGTCAATGTGATCACCCCGGGCCTGACCCTGACGCAAGCGGTGAAGGACCACTTCCCGCCGGAAGTGCTAGCGGCTCAACGGGCTGCTCGTTCCCTCCCGCGCGACGAGACTCCAGAGGACCTCGTCGGACCGGTGTTCTTCCTCGCCTCACCGGACGCCGGCTTCATCACCGGCCAGACACTCAACGTCGACGGTGGCAAGTTCATGAACTGAGGCCAGCCCGTCGCCTTTCAGGCGATCGTTCGGACTACGCCGCCGTCAACTCGTAGTGAGGCGCCGGTGGTCGCGGAGGCCTGCGCTGAGCATAGGTAAACGATCAGGTTCGCGACCTCGTCGCTCGTAGCGAGCCGGCCCAGCAGCGAGGTTGGCCGGACGCGCTCGATCAGCAGTTGGCCGGCCTCCTCGATGCTCGCGGCCTCGTCGCCGATCATCTCTTTTATGAACGCTTCGAGGGCAGGAGTCAGGGTCGGCCCGGCAGCACGCTATTGACCGTTACACCGCTTCCTGGAATCGATTCGGCCAGTCCTCGCGCGACCCCCAGCTGGGCCAGCTTCGTCACTCCGTAATGCACCATCTCCGCAGGGATGTTGAGCGCCGACTCGCTTGAGATGAACACCACCCGTCCCCAGCCACGCTCCAACATGCCCGCAGGTAGCCACGGGACAGCCGCACGCCGCTCATGACGTTGACAGCGAACGCCCGCTCCCACTCGGCATCGGGGATCTCGAGCACCGGCAGGGGGACGGCGACGCCGGCGTTGTTCACCAAGATGTCAACGTGCGGCACAGCGTCGAGCAGCGCCGCGCAGCCCGTCGCGGTACCAACGTCTGCAGCGACCCCAACGATCCGGTCTCCCGCGCCGAGCCCATCAACCGCCTCCTGCACTCGGTCGGCGGTACGGCCGTTGATGACGACCGTCGCCCCTGAGGCGTGAAGGCCCGCGGCTGTTGCGTACCCGATTCCCCCGGTCGAGCCGGTGACGAGCGCGGTCTTGCCTGTCACATCAATCAGCATTCGGAACCCCTTATGCGATCTTGGCGAGATGGAGGGCGATCAGCGGCCCGCCGGCTTGCATGCCTCGCCCACCCTGACGCAGTTCGCCGAGGTCAACGGGCGCGAGTCCCAGCGAGTCGATGAAGGTCGAAACGGTGGCCTTGGCGTCGGTATCGTCGCCGGCGAGAAAGATCAGAAGGGGACCGTCGCTCCGGTGGGCGCTTTTCGCGACGACATTCATGAAGACCGTGTTGAAAGCCTTGACGATGCGTGCGCCTGGCATCAGTGTGGCGTTGTATTCGCTGCCGGTCTGGTCTCCCAGGTCGACCTCGGCCTCGGGGTCGTGGTGGTGCCACTGATTCGTGGTGTCGATCACGATCCGCCCATCCCAGTCCGTTAGGTCCTGCAGCGCCGCGGGCACTTGGTCCCAGCCGACTGCGAGGATCACGATATCCGCCATTGCCGCCTCGGCGGTCGTGCCCGCTGACGCATTCGCGCCGAGTTGGCCCACAAGCTCTGTGAGCGACTCCGGGCCGCGACGGTTGCTGAGGATGACGTTATGGCCCGCCGCGAGGGCGAGGCGGGCGATTGTCTGTGCGACGTTACCGGCGCCGATCGTACCGACGGTGAAGGTCTGGTTCGGGGACATGATTGGGTCCTCCTGAGTCGATCTTTATAGCGATCACTACACGAATGCCGCTAAGCATAGCGAACGCTACAAATAAGCACGCGGAACGGGTTCAGCGCAACCGTCCTCGCACGGTCATGGTCAGTCGCTCGCCGATGCCTGCCGTAACTTCCAGCACCCGATAGATGAACGCTTCGCAGACGTCGCCTACACAGAACGACGAGCACAGGCCATGAGCGAGGAGGCTTCTCGACGGCCGCTGCCTAAGCGTCGAGGAGAGCGGCGGCGGGGTCGCCGGCAGCCTCTGGTATCGCCGCCAGGGCGATCGCGGCGACCTCGAGGAGCTGCTCGCGAGAAGCCCCGCCCGACGCCTGCACAGAGATGCCCTGCGAGACCGTCGAGAGATAGCGGGCCAGCGCTCCACAGTCGGTCTCGGCAGGCAGATCTCCGTCGATGACGCCCTGCTCAAGCCGGCGCTGAAGTACGTCTTGGTTGGCGGCTCGCCGTTGGGCGAGCAGCGCGGCGACCTCCTGGTCCTCGACATTGGTCGCTAGGCCGCCCTGCACGGTGAGGCAGCCGCGCGGCTCGCCGGGCGCAGTGTCGTGCTCGGCCGCGCCCTCCAAGAAACGTCGGGCGGCAAGACGGGCCGTCGGCTGCCCCATCACATCTTCCAGATACGCGCGGCGGTGCTCGCCGTAGCGCTCGACGACGAGATCAAACAACCTGCGCTTATTGCCGTACGCCGAATAGAGGCTCGGCGGGTTGATGCCCATGACCGCCGTCAGCGCGGCGATCGACGTGCCCTCGTAGCCCTGGCGTGCGAACAGATCGACAGCACGCTCCAGCGCGGCGTCGGCGTCAAAGGTTCGGGTTCGTCCTCGAGGCATAGGTTTCCGTGTGACGCATCTTAGCGAACGCTACAGATAAGCGAGAGGGGTCGTTCACGATTCCAAACCGAATGGCGTCAGGCCAGTTTGGCGACACGACAGATCAGCCTCCGAGCAAGCCCCTCCGGCTCATGCGGGTCAACCAATGTTCCTGACGCGAGGTCTTTCGATCGTCACTGACGACATGGGCGCCCCGACGTACGCGGCGAGCTGGCCCGCGAGCTGCGCCTGACACTCGGTCGTCGCAGCCGAACGCCTGGTTCAACCACGCTACCACAACAACAGTTCAATTGCTGCACCGGTATAATCGCTGAACCATGCCTGCCGCGCATGACCTATCACACCGATTCGACGGCGAGTCGGTCGGACGCGCGCTCACGCTCTTCGGCGAGCGCTGGACGATGCTGATCATGCGCGAGGCGTTCTTCGGCGTCCGCCGCTACGGACAGCTCGCCCGCAACCTCAACATTCCACGACCCACCCTCTCCGCGCGCCTGCGGACACTGGTCGATGCCGGCCTGCTCAAGCGCGTCCCATACGCCCACGACCCCGACCGCCACGAATACCGGCTGACCGACGCCGGACGCGACCTGTTCCCCGCCATCGTCACCCTCATGCGCTGGGGCGACGCGCACCTCGCAGGACCCGAAGGCCCCCCGATCGTGCTGCGCCACAACACCTGCGGCGAGATCGCCGACCCCCAACTCACCTGCCAGCACTGCGGCCAGCCGATCGACATCTCCGACGTCACCCCCGAACCCGGCCCCCGCTTCCGCGACCGCCAACCCGCGCAAGAACTCAGCTGAGCGCGTCCGGGTGTTGGATCCGCGCGGGTCTTCCTCGACGGGGCGCTGCTGGACGAGTACCCCCGCGTCGTGACGACCCGGTAGCTCTCGCGCACGAGCCGAGTATGGCGCCCATTCAGAGCACGCCACCGGCGATCGCTTGCCGGGACTTGATGTTCGCGCTCGGACCGGCGTTCACCGAACCGCCAAGAATCCTACTAGGCGTCCTACTAGGCATCACGTACGATGTCATGTAGTAGCATCGAAGCTATGATCAGCTCAAGCGAAGCACGCCGCTCTATCCGCCGTTCCCGGTCTTGCGGCGGAGCATGATGACTTCACGCCAGGGACGCAAAGCCGCCGCGCGGGAAGCTCGTTTAGCGCAGGAGGCTGAGGCGCTCTCCGCCGCCGCGGCGCGTCGGCGTCAGCGTGCACTCGGCGGCGTCCTGGCGGCAGTCATCGTCGTGGTCGCGGCCACCGTCGCGATCTCGAGCGCCGGCGGACGCGCCAACGCGGTGAGCGGCGGCAGACTCAACGGCGCTGCGTTCTCGGCCAGTCTGTTCGCTGGCATTCCCCAGCACGGGACCATCCTCGGCAAGGCCAACGCTCCTGTAAGACTGATCGAGTTCGCTGACCTTCAATGCCCCTATTGCGACGAGTACAGCGTGCAGGCGCTGCCGGCGCTGGTTCGTGACTACGTTCGCACCGGAAAGGTCAGCATGCAGTTCGAGAACCTGTCATTCATCGGTCCGGGCTCCGTTGCCGCGGGCCGCGTTGCAGCAGCGGCCGCCCAGCAGCACCGGCTCTGGAACTTCATCGACCTGATGTACCTCAACCAGGGAGAGGAGAACAGCGGCTACGTGACCCCGAGCTACCTCCGGCGCCTGCTTGATGCCGTGCCGGGCCTGAACGTGCCGGCGGCACTGCGCGCAAGCGCGGCGCCTTCGGCCGCCGCGGCGCTGACTCAAGCGAACACCGTCGCTACCCAGGACGGGGTCGACGCAACGCCCTCGTTCCTGATCGGTAAGGCGAAAGGCCCGCTGCGACCGTTTCAGCCGTCCAGCCTGACATCGGCCCCGTTCGCGGCGGCGTTCAACGCACTGCTCCGAGATTCGCGATGAGCGACCGGGCCCTGCGGGGCGTCAGCCAAGTGCTGTGCGCGGCCGGGATCGGAATCTCCGGCTACCTGACCTACGTGCACTACGCGGGTCTGCAACCGGTTTGCGGCATCTCGCACGGCTGCGAGACCGTCCAGACCTCGGCTTACGCGACCCTGCTCGGGATTCCCGTCGCGATGCTCGGCGTGATCACCTACGTCGTGATCCTCATCTCGTTGCGTCTACGCGGCGAGCGGCCGCTGCTCACCAGCTACGCGTTGACGTTGATCGCGTTCGCCTTTAGCGTCTATCTCACCTACCGCGAGCTGTTCACGATCCACGCAATCTGCTCGTGGTGCGTGTCAAGCGCGATCGTCTTCACGCTGTTGGCGATCGTCGGTAGCCGGCGCGTACTGCATTTCAACTACGCCGGGGCCGGTGCTGCCCCCGCCTGAACCTGAGCGCCATGCGCGAACAACGATCTAGCTCCGCGGATGATCGGACCCGAAGCGAGCCATCGACGAACAATCTCGCACTGAGCGTCGCCAGCGCACAGCGACAGGCTGGTGGCGGGTCGCCATCGGGTCAAGCACATCTCATCCATCTGGTCGATGCGCTGATCGGGCACTACGTGAGCTGGCGGGAGGAGTGCGCCGCGGTCGCATCGTCATACGAGAACTGGAACCGTGCCGAAAGCGGCGACGAGGCACTCGCGTTCAGCGCGTACGTAGCGGCGCTGGACCGCGAGGAGCTTGCCGCGGCGAGCTATCGACGCGTGATCGCGGAGATCGTACAGATCTAGGCGGTCCGAAGCGCCTACGCGCTGGCGTCAGGACCCGGCGAGCGTAGCCCGTCGGCATCGGGTTGAACATCGAAGTCCAGCCAGAGCCGTCCGGAATCCTCATCTCGGTGGCCAGCAGTAGTCGACCGCGCACCAGTCAGGCGGACAAGTACTATACTGCGTAGTAGTTCCTCCACACCACCGAAAGAATCCCGTGCAGACCCACCAAATTCATGTCTCAAACGGCCGCGACATGGTGGATGAAGTACGCAGTGAGCTCTTCAGCTTCCCTGAAGTCCTCGATGTGTTCATCACCGGTCGGTCGGACGCGCTCGTCGTGGTCTGTTCAGGGCGACCGCGCCCGGGCGAGTGGCTGGGCGCGCTTCGCAGAGTCGGTTATGACGTCCCAGCAAAGCGACGCGCCACCGCTGTCGCGTTCGACGCTGATCGGACCAGTGTCGTCGCGCCACCCGACAGCCCGCCACCCTCGCCGTCGCCGTCGGGAGCGACGCGCCGGGCCGCCACAGAACGCCATCGGCGTGTGAACACGTCGTCGCCGGCGCAGGCAGCCGCCGGCTACTCACGCTGGTCGAGATCACCGGAACGTGGTACGGCTCACTATGGGCACGCTGCAACATCGACGATTAGCTACTACGATCTGTAGTACGATACGTGACGAAAGAGTTCTGATGACGCCAAGACCAAGTCCACAGATGAGAGGCATCGCGGGTCGGGCTCTCTCGGTCGCTGCACTGAGGACAAACAAAGCCGATGCGAACGGGCGGATGCCGCGCGATGAGCGTGGCTGGCGTGTCGCTCCTGCTCCTGATGGGCGAGGTATGCCGGACCCGCCGGCGCGGCGGCCGCCACACCGTTCGCGCTGGTTTGTGTGGTTCGTGCTGGCGCTACTGGTCCTCAACTTCAGTTCGGTTCTGCTGGCCCGGCCCGCCGGGCAGCCGCGGGTGAATGTGCCGTTTAGCCCGTATTTTGTGAGCGCGGTGAGGGCGGGTCGGGTCGCGTCGATCGCTTCGAAGGGCGACACGATCCAGGGCACGTTGAAGGTTGCGGTGCGCTACCCGGCCCAAAACCGTCAGGCGCCGCTGACGACGCTGTTTAGCACCGAGGTGCCGACGTTTTGGAACGACAACCAGCTGACCGGGTTGCTGCAAGCTCATGCCGTTCAGATCAACGCCTCTTCGCCGACTGCGGGCGGCTCGTTGGTGGGCTCTTTGCTGCTGGGGTTCGGGCCGACGCTGCTGATCGTGGGTCTGTTCGTGGTGTTCGCGCGACGGGCCGCCCGGGGGGGAGCGGCGGGTGCTTTGGGTAACTTTGGTCGCTCGCAGGCGCGACGGATCGATCCGGCGACGATCCGGATCACGTTCGCTGACGTCGCGGGGATCGATGAGGCGAAGGCGGAGTTGGCCGAAATCGTCGACTTCTTGCGTGACCCCGAACGGTACGGGCGGCTGGGTGGACGGATGCCGCACGGGGTGTTGCTGTCTGGCGCGCCGGGGACCGGTAAGACGCTGCTGGCTCGCGCGGTGGCCGGCGAGGCGCACGCAGCGTTCTTCTCGATCTCGGCCTCGGAGTTCATCGAGGCGATCGTCGGGGTGGGCGCATCGCGGGTGCGTGACCTGTTCGCGAAGGCCAAGCAGGCGGCACCGTCGATCATCTTTATCGACGAGCTTGACGCGATCGGCCGCTCGCGACAGGGGTCGGTCTCGGTCTCCGGTGGCAACGACGAGCGTGAGCAGACGCTCGATCAGATCCTGACCGAGATGGATGGATTTGACAGTGTCGAGGCGGTCGTCGTGCTCGCCGCCACCAACCGACCCGAGATCCTCGACGCGGCGTTGCTGCGCCCCGGTCGCTTTGACCGCCGGGTGGCAGTTCAACCACCCGATCGCGGCGGTCGGCGAAAGATCCTTGAGGTTCACACACGCTCGATCCCGCTGGCTGACACGGTTGACCTCGACGCACTGGCAGCCAGCACGCCCGGGATGGTCGGCGCCGACCTGGCGAACCTCACCAACGAAGCTGCGCTGCTCGCCGCCCGGCGCCAGCATCAACGCGTCGAGCGGTCTGACTTCACCGATTCGCTGGAGAAGATCCTGCTCGGAGCCCCGCGCGGGATCGTGCTCTCCCCGATGGACCGCGAACGGACCGCCTATCACGAAGCGGGGCACGCGCTCGTCGGGATGCTCACCCCCGGCGCGGACCCGGTGCGCAAGGTCTCGATCATCCCCCGCGGGATCGCGCTCGGCGTCACCCTCTCGGCACCCGACGACGACCAGGTCTCCTACACGCTTGAGGACCTGCTCGCCAAGCTCGACGTGGCGGTCGCGGGACGCGTGGCGGAAGAGATCGTCTACGGCACGATCACCACCGGCGCGGAATCCGACATCCAGCAGCTCACCGCGATCGCCCGCCAAATGGTCGGCCGCTGGGGGATGAGCGACGCCATCGGCCTGGTCGCGGTCCTGCCGGCCGACGGGTCAGGGCCGTTTTTGCCGGGCGCGAGCGAGACCGCCCAGGCCACTCAGCAGCTCGTCGATGACGAAGTGCGAGGTCTGATCGACGCCGCCCACCGCACCGTGACCGATCTGCTCGCCGTCCACCGCGAGCAACTCGACAACCTCGCGATCGCCCTGCTCAGCGCCGAAACGCTCGACGGCATCGACGCCTACCGCGCCGCCGGGCTCCCCATCGACACCGATCCCACCAAGCTTTGAGGACCTGGTCCGCTCCGTACCGGCGCGCCGCTGCTGAGCTACTATCATGCGTAGTACACTACCGAAGGATCACCGATGCCAGACAAGCGCAGCAGCAAGCTGATGTTCGAGCGCGAGGAAACTTCGCCCTACCTTCATCTGACGGTCGAGCAGGCGCGCGCCTCGCGGGCCGAGCAGGCCAGGTTGGCGGCGTTCTGCGCCGAGCGGTACATGCAGGCGCGCGCCGCGGCTCGCCACGACACGATGTTGCGCTGGGCAGGCGAGTACAGGCGCTGCGCTGCGAGATGCCGGCGCTTGGGCGAGCGGATTCGCGGCGAGGTGTCCGAGTCCGCTGAGGTGGTCGCCGAGCGCGACTCGGCCGTTCTCTCACTCGCTCGGCGACGCATCCCGGATGCTGCCCCGACCGGGGAAGCGGCCTGAGACCATGTGGCTCCCCTCGCCGGACATCGACAGAGAGACTCCGCCGCCGCTTCACGAGTTGGAGGAAGAGGTGATGGAAGAGATATGGCGCCGTCATGAGGTGTCGGTCCGCGGGGTGATGGAGGCGCTGAACAGCCGCGCTCCGAAGGACCGTGCGTACACGACGTACATGACGATCATGACGCGGCTGCTCAGCAAGGGGCTGCTGGAGCGAAGACGTGCGGGCAAGACGGATTTCTACCGGCCCGTCTATACGCGCGATCAGTACACCGAGCTGCGCGCCGTCGTAGCGATCGAATCCGTGGTCGATCAATTTGGCGAGGTGGCGCTCGCGCACATCGCACGGCAAATGGCTCGGCTGGACCCCGAACACCGTCGATCTCTTCAGCGCCTTGCTGGCAAGAAGTAAGCTCAGCCATCGGCACGCCTTCACGCTGGCGCTGGCGCTGGGGATCGGCGGTCTGCTCTTGGCGACTGCGGCGGTCGCGACGGCGATCGCGTCAGTGCATCATGGGTCTGCGAGCTCCCGCCCGATTCTGGTCGCCGGTCTTCACTTCACCTATCCGAACCTGAACGGCGCGGCAGCCCTTCTGCTGGCCCTCGCGGCGCCTGGAGCAGCCGCGATCATCCTGGGACTTCGGGCGTCCTGGCGACAGCTCCGGGGGTACCGGTCATTGGTGGATCAGATCGGAGTCATCGAGCCCCTGGATAAAGATCCCCGCGTTAATGTCATCGCGGATCCACTGCCACAGGCCTTCTGCGCCGGCTATCTGTGCCCCAGGGTCTACGTCTCCCGGCGAACGGTCGAGCTCCTGACCGAGGCCGAGCTCGACGCGGTCCTGGCACACGAGCATCATCACCGCCGGGTCCGAGATCCGCTGCGTCTGGCGTACGCGCGGATCCTCAGCGAGGCAGTCTTCTTCCTTCCCGTCCTGCGGTCGCTGTCTGAACGTTACGCCGAGTTGGCCGAGCTGAGCGCAGATCACGCCGCGGTCGCTGCGAACGCCGGCGAAGCCGCGCCACTGGCCTCGGCCCTGCTGGCGTTCGATGAGAGCGGACCACCCGGGGCCGCGGGGATCTCCTCTGAGCGTGTCGACGCGCTGCTCGGGGAGCCGATCCACTGGCGGTTGCGGTCGTGGCGTCTGGCCGCGTCGCTCGTCCTCTTGTCGGGGCTGACCGCTGTGGTCTGGCGCGTCAGCGGCGCAGCCTCGGCGCATGCGACGTTCAACCTGCCGATCCTCTCCTCGCAGCCTTGCGTGGTGTTGATGACGATCGTCGCCCTTGTGGGCTGCGCCTGCATCTTCGGTCGGTCGGCGGGGCGTTTTGGGGCTCGGAGTGCGCATCTACGACGCTGGCTCGCAGCTGTAGCAAGATAAACGCCACCGCGTAAAAACACGGTCGCCGCCTCCTCACCGGTCTCCGTCATGCAGACCCCGCTCAGCAACACTCGGCGCCCAACGGCCGCATGCTCTGCCTAATCAAGGCCGGTAAGCCGACGTCAGCTACGTCGGCGACCACAATCCGGCCAGACCCAGGCCAGAGACGGAACCAATTCCCGGCGCTCTGGTATGTCCTCACCGGAGGCTCCGCCATCTGCCGAAGCTGCTACTATGATGTGTAGTAGATGGCCCGAGGCCATAGTCCAAGACCTTCTCTTCGAAACCGGGAGCGTGACATCATCACCAAGACGATCATCATCTGGATTGTGTTAGTCACCATTCTCGTCTTCGGGGCAATCGTCCCGTTGGTCCTCATCACACTGGTCGGGTTCGGCGTCGGCGCAGCGGTACTGCGTAGCGGCCGTCACCTTTCATCAAGACGGCATACGGGCAGGGCCGTGAAGGCCTGAACGGCCGGCCTGCGTCCCATCCCTATGTGCCGATAACCGAAGCCGGCGACGGCGCCTCATAGATCGACTGCAACTGGAAGTAGGCGTCGAGGCCCTCGGGGCCGAGCTCGCGTCCAATGCCGCTCGCCTTCATGCCCCCGAACGGGGCGGCGGGGTCAGGCATGTAGTGGTTGATGCCGACGCTGCCGGTCTGCACGCGCCGCGCGACGTCCTTCGCACGCTCGGGGTTTCGGCTCCACACGCTGCCGGCGAGCCCGAAATCGGAGTCGTTGGCGATCGTGACGGCGTCATCAACACCGTCATAGGGGATCACCGCGAGCACCGGGCCGAAGATCTCCTCCCTGGCGATCGTGTCACTGTTATGCACGTCGGCGAAGATCGTCGGCTGCACAAACCAGCCACGCTCCTGCTCCAGCGGGCGACCGCCGCCCGCAACGATCCGGCCGCCCTCGGCACGGCCCTTCTCGATGTAGCCCTCGATGCGCTCGCGCTGCCGAGCGCTCGCCATCGGACCGACCTGCGTGGCCGGGTCAAGCGAATCGCCCACCACGAGTGCGCCCGCGAGACCGCTGAGGACTTCCAGGACCTCGTCATAGCGCGCGCGGGGGGCGAGCACCCTCGTGCAGTTCGCGCATGTCTGGCCGTTGTTGAGCATCGTCGCGCCGAACAAGGCCTCGGTGGCCCCGGCGAGATCGGCGTCGTCGAGGACGATCGCGGCGGACTTGCCGCCGAGCTCCAGGGTCACTGGGCGCAGCAGCTCCCCGCAACGCCGCGCGATCATGCGACCCGATGCGCTCGACCCCGTGAACGCGATCTTGTCAACGTGCGGATGTTCCACTAGATACGCACCGGCCTCGCGACCGGCTGGCACGATGTTCACAACACCGGCGGGAAACCCAGCCTCGAGAATCGCCTCGGCGAGCAGCAGGCTGTCGAGTACGGTCTCCGGGCTCGGCTTCAACACGGCCGTGCAGCCCGCCGCCAGTAGCGGTGCGAGCTTGAACATGGCGAGCGTCTGCGGGTAGTTGAGCGGCGCGATCGCTCCGACGACGCCCACCGGCTTGCGCAGCACGTGGATGGTGCCGCCGAGCAGACCCTGACGATCTTCCTGAAGCGCGGTCTGACGGATCAGCCCCGCGTAGTAACGCGCTACCACAGCCGGAAAGGCGGCCTCGATCTGCAGGGCGAGCGAGATCGGCATCCCGTTCTGCAGCGAGACCCGGCGTGCGATCTCCTCGCCATGACCCTCCAACGCCCCGGCGAGTCGCTCGAGCGCCTGCGCGCGGTCCTCGCTTGGCCACGACGACCAACCGCTCGGATCATCAAATGCCACACGAGCCGCCCGCACCGCGGCGTCGATGTCGGCGTTCGTCCCGTCCGGCACCGACCCGACCGGCTCCTCCGTACTCGCGCCGAGCACGGATATGCGGCCCGAGCCCTGCGGCTTGATCCACTCACCCCCGATGAAAAGCTCGTCGCTATCGATGGTCGCTTGCGTGCTCATCGGGGTCCCTCCGTGTCGGCATGGGCAGCGTCGAAATCAGCCGGTCTGGCGCAGCCTACTCCGCCTGCAGGTTCCGCGTGAGGCGTCTATCAAGCCGCATAGCCGGCCACCTGGACCTGCGAGATCCGGCGGGACGGTCTCAGGCCTTACGGGCCAGGCGCTGCAGCGCCCGTCGCCGGGCCGGGTCAAGACTCGCCATCTGCTGCGCGAAGTGGCTGAGCGCGACCTCCCCGTACTGCTCGACAAGCCCTTCGACCTCCGACTGCGCTCTCAATGCCATGTACTGATCGCGGTCGTAGGCGGGGGCGTAGTAGTCGGTCTTGCCCTCTCGCCGGCGGACCAGGATGCCCTTCTTGTGCAGGCGGGCCATGATGGTCATGTACGTCGTGTACGCGCGCTCTTTCTTCGTGCCCTGGTTGAGCGCCTCCATCACGGAGCGAACCGGAGCCTCTCCGCTTCGCCAGAGCTGCTCCATCACCTCGGACTCGAGCTCGTGCAACGGCGGCGGGACGACGGCCGCTGACGATGGTTTGCGTGAACGCGTGGTCATCTACGACAGAGCATAGCTGCTCGGAGGGGCCGGCGCCAGGCCCAACGAGCAGATCCGCCAGTCGCCCCTCCGAGGACGACCCCGGCTCAGCCGCTACGCCGCGTCAGTGAAGGGCAGCGGCGAGGTGAATCGCGGTGGAGATCGTGTACGCCAGTCCGAGCAATCGCCGGAACGTGTTGACGCCCTGAGAGAGCTCGAGGTAGGCCCACACGGCCATCGACAGATAGGACACCGCTTGGGCGTCTGCGTGCGCGTGACCGTGGCTGTAGTGGGCCGCCAGGCCCGAGGCGAAGGCGAGGATCAACGGCAGGTTGGGGAACTGCACGATCGGATAGGAACGCGGGAAGCTGAGCTGTGTGAGACGCTGGAAACCGCGCCAGGCTGCGGCTGGGGCGGTGACCCAGCGTGGTCGGGCGGTCTCCATCTGAGATTCGGTCATGGTTCTATGTCGCTTGGGTGTGCTCGAGGGTGTGCTCGTAGCCGTGGGCGGCCCGTTCTTCGCGGTCGAGCGCGGTGAGGTACTCGTCGTAGGCCATGCCACGGTCACCGCCGGTTGAGTTGGTCCATCTGCGATAGGACTCGTCGACCGCGCGGCTGTGGTGGCGCCAGGTCATGTAGCTGTCCATCAATGTGTCAAGGGACTCGAGGGTACGGACGGACTGGCGATGGGATCTCTTCAGTTTCATGGTGGTCAGCTCCTGATTGCTTGCTTGGGCCGGTGAGCTAACCGGCTCCGACGGGGCATAGTAGGTGGCTCGTTGAGGTAGACGGCTGGCGGCCCTGGAACCTTCCCGGGTTCGTGGCGAAACGCGAAGGTCCGGAGTGGCTCATGGGCTCAAGGGGGATTGGCCTTGCCACGGCATATGACCGTGGCAAGGCTTCCCGCTGGTTTTGAGACGGTGCCGGTGAGCGCTGATGTCACCCCACGGGTGGTCAGCCTCAGGTGACGCTCATCCGGCGTTTTGGCTACGACTGGACCCTCAGTACCCGTAGTTGGTCGCCGGAGCGGCCGGAGCGGCCGTGGACGTGCTGGGGGCGTGCGTGATGGCGTTGCCGCTCGATCCGAGGACGTACCACAGCGCGCCAAACTCGTTCAGGCCCTGCCCGCGGGTGCTGCCCGGCTTGGAGTCGCCCACGTAGTAGTAGAGCGGGTGCCCCGCGTAGGTAACCTGCTTGACGCCCGACGGGCTGGTGGTGGTGGCGATCAAGGCCGCCTGAGCGCCGCCTTCGGCTTTCACGTGGCCGGCGGAGACAAACCGCGGCCAGACCGCGGTACCGGCAGCCGAGAGCGTGCTGACGCCGGGTCGGTCGCCCTTGAACAGGTACAGCGTGCGGCCGTTGGCGTCGACGAGCGTCTTGCCCAGCGACGTGCTCCGGATCGCGATGGCAGATCCGCCAGCGGCTTGGGGATGGCTGGCCTGAGCGTTTCCGCCACCGATCGCGAAGATCGCCACCGCCACCGCGGCGAGAACGATCGCGACGCCGGAGGCGAGGTACTTGATGCTCATAGTGTCTACTCCTTTTTGGTGAGGGACCTACCCTGGGCGCTGGCGCAAGAGCTAAAGCGTTGGGTTGGGTCCGGGGTCTACAAGAGAAGACGCCGTGGCTGCGCGAACCTTCCCGCATCTACGACATTACGTAGTTTATTTTTCCGTGGGCTCGTCTGGGGAGCGTCAGCGCGGTTCGGGTCGGGGTGAGTCGCACGCTTCAGTCCGTGCAGCATCGCCTTGAAGATCGTGTGGTGCACGGGGTAGAGCAGGTACCAGTAGACCAGGCCGACCGATCCGGCCGGATCGAACACCGTGGTCTGGCGGATCTCGGTTCGCCGGTCGTCACCCTCGATGTCGAACTGCAGCCACAGCCGCCCCGGGATCCTCATTTCGGCGACGAGCAGCAGCCGACGGTCCGGCTCGACGCGCTCGACGCGCCAGAAGTCAATTCGGTCCCCGACGTGGATGGTGTGAGGATCACGGCGCCCCCGCCTCATTCCATCGCCGCCGCGCAGCTCATCAAGCCAGCCACGCAACCGCCAAAACCAATCCACGCCATACCACCCGGTCTGGCCACCGATCCGCTGAATCGGAGCGAACACCTCGTGCGGACGCGCCTGAACGGGCTCCACGCGCGAAGTCACCATCCGGCGCCTTACCCGGATCCCTCCCCAGCGCGATGAACGCGCTTCAGGGAGCACATCACGCCAAGACGTGTCGGCAAACTCGTGATCCTCGCCGGTCAGCACCCGTTCGATCGCCTCAGACAATCCGCGCGGCCTCACCGCAAAGGCTTCACCGGCGGCCGGGTCGCTGACGACGGTCTCGTTGCGGAGGCTCTCGAGCATCGTGGCGGCGACCCGTCCGTGGGTTGGGGTCAGCATGCCGAGGAACAGGCGCCAAGCGCGGGCGGTGCGGACGGGCATCGGGAGCACCCGCCGGCGGAGCTTGCGCTGGCGGGCGTACTCGCGCATCACCTCCGCGTAGGAGACTCGGTCACCGCCCCCGATTTCGAACACCGCACTGCGCGTCGGCTGCGGAGAGAGGACCGCGAACAGGTACTCGATGACATCCTCGATGGCAATCGGTTGGGCGGCGGTGTCGACCCACCTGGGTGCTGGGATCGCGGGCAGACGCTCGACCACCACACGGACCGTTTCAAAGGAGGCGCTCCCGGCGCCGATCACGATTGACGCGCGCAGCTCAGTCGTCACGGCCCCAGAGCCACGCAGGATGTCGCCCACTTCGTGTCGGCTGGCCAGGTGGGCAGACAGGTCCGCGCCCGATCCCAGGCCGCTTAGATAGACGACGTGGCGTACTCCTGCCCTCGTGGCGGCCGTGGCGAAGTTGCTGGCCGCACGACGATCGAGCTCCTCGAAGCTGCCCGACGCATCCATCGAATGCACCAAGTAATAAGCGATCTGCACGCCCGCCAGAGCCACGGTGAGCGATTCGAGCTCCAACAGGTCCCCCGCGACGATCTCCACGTCGCGGGGGACAAGCTCGGCGAGGATCTCGGGCCGACGGGTGACGCACCGCACCCGACACCCCTCCTGCACCAGTCGGTGCAGCAACCGCCCCCCGACGTAGCCCGTCGCACCAGTGAGCAGGATCGTTCCTGGCTCGGCGGCAGCCACCGGGATGGCAACATCGACTCCCACCGGACGCTACGAGTGTGAGCCAGCCGGCTCGGCCGCGGTGGAATTGGTCGCGGGCGGGTGGCGCCGGCGGCGCGTGGGCACAAACGCCGCGAGGTTGATCTCGGCCGCGCGCGCGGCGACGACGCTGAGCAATGCTCCGGTGACCAGTTCGCTCAGCCAAGCTGAGTGGTTGGTCGCGTAGCCGAGCAGCCAGGGGCTCGCGGCGAGCCACAGGCCGGCCGCGAGGACCGCGTAGGCGGCGGGGCGGAGAACCACGATGAGGAGGGTGAGCGGTCCGAAGGCAAAGATGAAGAAGACGTGGCTGGCGACGGCGGCTGGGTTGCTGGCGTAGCCCCAGACCCAGGGGCCAAGCGCGACCCATAGGATCAGGGCTCCGGCGGCCGCGTTGAGCTTTCTTTCTTCCAGTGTTTTCTGTAGCTGTTTCATTGGGTTATCTCCGGTGACGGATGCGCAAACAGGATGTAGAGCAAGTAGAAGGCGGGGAGCACGGTGATCAGGACGGCCGCGCCGGCGATCGCGATCGCGGTCAAAGCCGGGTGGGTGGCCGCCGCGGTGTGGATGGTCAATCGGGTTCCGATCAGCCGCGGCGACTGGGCGATGAGCCAACCCCAGATGATCGCGCCGGCGGTCAGCATCGCGGCGCCACGGGCGAGTAGGTAGCGGCGGCGGGCGAGCGCGTAGAGCGACAGGATCGTGGCCAGGACCCCGGTCACGAGCAGCGGCAGGGCAGCCGTGCTCAGGCGGTGCCATAGTGCCGGCGCCTTCCAGGCGGCGGTGAGGAGCGCGAGCAGGCTGAGGGCGAGCACGGCGGTTCCTGTCTGCAGGCCGCGGCGGCGGAAGCGGTGGGCGAGCGCGGTCTGTCCGGTGTCCTTGAGCCTGTAGGTCACGAACGTCGCGGCGAGGTGGGCGCACAGCGACACGGCGAGCAGTCCGACGATGGCGGCGAACAGGCCCGTCCAGGGCAGCGAGGAGACGGTGGTGGCACCGTGAGCTGAGCTTGAGACCTGCGCCAGGGCGGCTGCGGATGCACCGAACAGCAGCGGTGCGGCGATGCTTCCAGCTCCGAATGCCCAGCCGAGTAGCTTTGCGCTGCGGGCCTGACGACCGGCTGCCTCGGTGCGCAGGCCGAACGCGGCTCCGCGCACGACGATCGCCATCACGGCGAGCGTGAACGGCGCTAGAAGGACCGTTCCGAGGGCCGCGAATCCGGTCGGGAAGGCGGAGAACAGGATGGTGATCGAGAAGATCAACCAGACGTGGTTTGCTTCCCAGAGCGGTCCGATGGTGCGTGCCAGCGCACTGCGCTGCTCGGGGCTGTGGCCGGAGATCAGATCGAGGATGCCGGCTCCGAAGTCGGCGCCGGCCAGGACCGCGTAGGCGGTCAGGGCGAAACCGAGCCCGATCGCGATCAGGGCGGGGAGGCTCATCTCAGGCCACGCTCACGATCGCGTTGGACGGCAGTTCGGGGGTTCCTGTCGACACCCGCCGGACTCCCCAGAACGTCACCGCGCTCAAGCCGATGTAGAGCAGCGTGAAACCGGTGAAGGTGGCCCCGAGTCCTGACGCGGTGGTGATCGCGTTCGAGGTGCGAAACACTCCGTAGACGACCCACGGTTGACGTCCGAACTCGCTCACCAGCCACCCCAGCTCGTTGGCCAAAAAGGCCGCTGGCCCGGCGCCGGCCAGCGCCATGAGCGTGAGGCGGTCCTCGGGCCCGGGGCCATTGCGGCGCCGGCGCAGCCAGTACCAGAGGCCCAGTAACACCAGGCCGGTGCCGATCCCAACCATCCCGATGAACGCCAGCCGCGTCGCCCAGGCCAGCGGCGTGCGATCGGCCTTGGGGAACGTGTCGAGACCGCGCACGGCCGCGTTTGGCTTGTCGTAGGCGAGCAGGCTGAGCAGGTTGGGAACCTTGACGTTGAGGATCGTGGTGGCGTGCCCCGGCAGCTCGATCCCGCCGAGGTTCAGGCCGGCACCGCTCTCGGTGTGGGTGACGCCCTCGATCGCCGCCAGCGTCGCCGGCTGGTGTTGGGCCACAGTGCGACCGAGCAGATCGCCGACGCCGAGCTGGAGCGGGGCGATGATCGCCGCCACCGACAGCGCCACCGTGATCGCCTTGCGGTGGTAGGCGTCGCGTCGGCCGCGCAGCATCCCGACCGCGTAGACGGCCGCGACGCCGAACGTGGTCGCGAGGTAGGCACCCAGCACCATGTGAGCGGTCTCGGTCGCCCACGCGGGGTTAAACATCGCGGCCAGCACGTTGACGTGCGACACCCGACCGTGCACGAACTGAAAGCCGCGCGGCACGTTCATCCACGCGTTGGCGGTGACGATGAAGAACGCCGACGCCGCCGAGGCGAGCGCGATCGGGAACCCCGACAGCCAATGCAGGCGCGGGGAGAGACGATCCCACCCATAAAGATAGATGCCGACGAACACCGCCTCGAGGAAGAACGCCGCACCCTCGAGCGAGAACGGCAGCCCGATGATGCCCCCCGCGAACGCCATGAACCGCGGCCACAGCAGCCCCAGCTCAAAGCTGATGATCGTCCCCGACGCCGCCCCGACCGCGAACAGGATCGCGAACACCTTCGACCAGCGACGGGCCAGCGCCCGCCAGACCGGATCCCCGGTACGCAGGTGCATCCCCTCCGCGATCAGCATCATCAACGGCAGTCCGACGCCAAGCACGGCGAAGAACAAATGAAAGCTCAGCGACGTCCCCATCTGCCCGCGACCAGCGGTCAAGTGACTGACCGCACCCAGCGCAACCGGCGCAAGAGCGGTCATCGTCGCCCGGCCTGAGTCGTCGAATCGAGACGGAGCGCACGCCCCGCAATTGGTTTCAGCACCCCGTCCTCCAATCGATCATTGAGCTGGAGAGATTGCGGTTCCACGGAACAACCAAATCATCTACGACGTAGCGTAGCAGATCAACCTGCTGATTACTACAAGCTATCGTAGATATTTCCTGCAGCCGGCCCCGCGGGCGCACCCCCTGAGCTGTGTCCTCCCGTGCGGGGTGCGACCGCACGAAGCGGCCGCACCCCACCGGGGGGATGTCACTCGGGTGCGGAAGCGGTGGAAGGAGGAGCCACCGAATGAACGACGATCCCAGCGGGCAACCCGCTGGATCCGCACGTTGCGCCGCGGACGCTCGCCGCCGAAGCGAGACGAGGCCGCGGGCTGACTTGGTCGTCCATGCGCCGCAGTCTACTACACGGCATCGTACTCAGCAAGTCCGCCCGCCGCCGCTGGTCGTCCGCACCGACCGTTCCCTGTAGAGTTACTACCGTACGTCGTAGCCATCCCTCGGATGAAGGCCAGACGCCCCCAGTGCGACACACTGTGTTCGACAAGCTTTGGCCAGGTTGGCCGCCATGGCGACGGGCTTCGAACCTGCGGCGCGGCGCGGGCGACACAGCACCCTCGCCAAATGAGCTCGTCGCCCACGCCTGCTTCGGCCGCGTGGCGGAGCACGAGCGAATGGCTCTAGAAGGCTTGATCGCGGGGTGCTCGTCCCAAGTGTCGACGACCGAGCCACCCGATCAGGACCCGACTGGATCGGTCAGCTAGTCAGGAGGCGCGCTCGTGTAAGGGTGGTCTACGATATCGGGTAGGAGATGACCACCTCCACGGCCACGCAGCGGGACAGGAAATCGTCGGCGCCGAGTGCTGCCCAGTCCAGCCGTGGTCGGGATCGACCCGCAGCGGTGGCCGCCGCTCGGGTGTTCCGCGCCAACCTCGTGCTGGGAGCGCTCGGGCTGGCGTCGGCCATCTTCGTCCTCGCCAGGCTGCTCGAGTCCTGGCGGGTCTCACCCCACGCCTCGCACCAGATCCTGATCTTCGGCCAGAGGCTCAGCTACCCGGCCGCCAACGTCGACGCCCTCGTGATCGTGCTCTTGGCCGTGCTCGGATCGGTGGTCACCGCGCGGGCTCTCACCGGCGCACTGCGCCAGGTCCAGGCCTCGAGGCACTTTCAGCGGCTTCTTGCCCACAGCGAGCCACAGCCGCTGCACGGCGCGCTGCTGATCCCCGACCCGCAGCCACGAGCATTCTGCGCGGGGCTGTTCTGGCCACGGGTCTACGTCTCCGCCGGCGCGGTTGCGATCCTCGATGAGGCGGCCCTGAGCGCCGTCCTGGCTCACGAACGCCACCACGCGCGCCGCCGCGACCCGCTGCGACTGGCCGCAGGCCGGGTGCTTGCCGACGCGCTGTTCTTCCTGCCCGGGCTCGCCGCCCTCGTCGAGCGCCAGCAGGCGCTGGCTGAGCTCAGCGCCGATGAAAGCGCCGTCAACGTGGCGCCGGCGAATCGACCCGCCCTCGCTCGCGCGATGCTGAGCTTCTCCGACATCCCCGGCTCGTCCGGCTCAGACGGGATCGACCCCGTCCGAGTCGACTACCTGCTCGGGGATCCGCCCAGCTGGCGCTTTCCCGTCGTCCTGTGTCTCGGGGCCGCATCGGTCCTCCTGCTTTTGGTTGCGGTCGCCGTTCTGGCTGGACGAGTAGCCAGCGGGTCGGCCACGCTCGCGCTCCCGTTCCTGTCCCATCAGCCCTGCATCGTCGTCCTCGCCGCGATTCCAACCGGGCTGGGCGTGCTCGGGGTGAACTACCGTCGCCGCCTCCGGCCCCGGCCCGCGTCCGGTGTCGCGCCACGTTCCACGCCGCTTGACTGACGACGGTGGCGGGCCTCGGGCCCGGCTGTCCCAAAGCGGCGCCTGTCAATGCGCGCCAGGACCCTAGGAGTACTCGCGGATGCGCTGCTCGACCAGCTGCTGCTTTTGCTCGAGCTCGGTCGCCAGCTGCGTCAGCTCGGTCAGTCGCTCGCGCACCAGGTCAAGCTGTGTGGAGATGTGGCGCTGCACCTCCTCAAGCAGCCGCTTACGCTCGGCGGGCGCCTCAGTCTTGGTCAGCTCACGGCGCAGCTGGGCGCGGGCACTCTCGGCCTCCAGCAGCTGGGAGAGCTGCTCCAGGGAGAGTCCGAGC
>Ga0302325_10002778_pt1 | contig 42084 bp, 32 predicted proteins | sample Palsa_T0_2_FD_201948 | JGI IMG/M metagenome (GOLD analysis project Ga0302325, IMG submission 201948) | Peat permafrost microbial communities from Stordalen Mire near Abisko, Sweden - Palsa_T0_2 | ecosystem: Environmental > Terrestrial > Soil > Palsa > Peat permafrost | place: Sweden: Abisko...
GCGCGGATTGGCGGCGTCGAGAGCGTCCAGCGCTCCGGAGACAAGGTTGAGCCGTTCGATGCCGGTGGGGACAGCGAGCTGCGCCAGCGGGACACCCCTCAGGACGAAGTCCGAGAGCGTCGCGGCGGGCTGGGGGACCCCGAGGCAGGTGTGCAGATTGGCCCCTCCCAAGTCCGCGTCGACGAGCAGGACCGAGTGTCCAGATTGAGCCAGTGCGATGCCCACATTGGCGGCGACCAGACTCTTGCCGATGCCTCCCTTTCCCCCGCCGAAGGCGACAATGCGACGCGCACAATGGCCGGAGGGAGCGACTGGGGGCGCGCCTGCGACGTCGGGCTCGCTGGCCCGAGGGCCGCGCCCGCGCAAGTCGACGACGTTGTTCAGCCCGAAGCGTTTCACCGGTTGCGGCAACAGAGTCTAGAGAGCCTGACTGCCCGACGCCAGGAAGTCATCCGTCGCGCAGCTCGACGTTCCAGTAGCTGGCGTCGGTGAAGGAGAGAAAAGGCTGCCACTCCCTGTAGCTCACCCGTCGCACGGCCCCCCGGAAGAGTGGCGTCCAGCGGGGACGGACCGGCCGGCTCAACAGCATCATCCCGACTTGTTCCGGCGTGTGGCCTCCCTTGCGCAAGTTGCAGGGGACGCAACTGCACACCACATTCTCCCAGTTGGTGCGTCCGCCCTGGGCGCGCGGCACCACGTGGTCGAGGTTGAGCTCGCTGCGCGGAAGCGTCCGGGCGCAGTACTGGCAGGTGTCCCGGTCTCGCGCGTAGATGTTCATCCGACTGAAGCGCACCCTGCCCTTCGGGAGATGGTCGTAGGCCGAAAGCACCACCACCCGGGGCACCCGCAGCGTCCGCTGGACAGTGGAGACGCTGTCGTGGCCGGTGGCGCTGAGCGCGGACCAGTCGGCGAAGTCGTAGAGCTGAAACTGGTCGTCCAGAGCCTTCGCCACGCCCTGGTAGAGAAGCGTGAAGGCCCGCCGCACCGAGGTGACATGGACCGGGCGGAAGGAACGGTTGAGGACGAGCGCGTGGGTGTTGAGCATGGCGGGCCCTAGGGCGCTCCAGAGGTCGCAACTACCACCGCGGCGGCGAGGGACTCCAGGTCGACGTCGGGGATGCAGCGGACGTCCAGCACCAGGCGCCCATCGGCAATCCGGCCCACCACCGGCGGGTCTCCTTCGCGCAAGCGGTCGAGGAGGGTCTGTGGCTCGCCAGCCACCGTGCACGCCGACGACGCTATCCGCGACAGAGGCAGGGTTCCGCCCCCGGCCTGCCCCTCCACCGCAATGACCTCGGCCGAGAGACTGTGCCGCGCCAACGCGGCCTGGAGGCGCTCGGCCCTTAGGCGCAAAACGTCTGGAGACTGCGCCAGCAAGGCGCGTGACGGCACCCGTTCTGCGCGGCCATCCCTGTAGAGCCCGAGTGTTGCCTCCAGCGCGGCCACCGTCATCTTGTCCACCCGGAGCGCCCGGTGCAGGGGGTGACTGCGCAGTCGCGCGACCAGGCGCGACCGGCCAACGACGATGCCGGCCTGGGGCCCTCCGAGGAGCTTGTCTCCCGAGAAGGCGACCAGGTCCGCGCCGGCCTCGACGTGGTTCCGCATCGTCGGCTCGGTGCCGAGTCCCGAAACTTCCAGCGGTAGAAGGTGGCCCGAGCCAGCATCCACGAAGAGTGGAAGCCCACGCGGGGCGCACAGGGGCACGAGTTCAGCCACACCGACTTCCTCGGTGAAGCCGACCAGAGCGAAGTTCGACCGGTGGACCTTGGCCACCAGCGCAGTCCTGTCCCCCAGGGCTTGCTCGTAGTCCGAGCGCCGGGTGCGGTTGGTGGTGCCGACCTCTACCAGCGTGGCGTGCGACTGGCGCATGACGTCTGGGATGCGGAAGCCGCCGCCAATCTCCACCAACTCGCCACGCGAGACCACCACCTCGCGCCCCTCGGCCAGTGCGGTCAGCACCAGGAGCGTGGCCGCGGCGCAGTTGTTGACGACCAACGCGTCCTCGGCCCCGGTGAGCCTGCAGAGCGAGTCCACCACCGGAGCGAAGCGTGAACCGCGTTCGCCCTCCTCGAGGTCGAACTCCAGGTTGCAGTACCCCCGGGCCACGGCCGAGACCTGAGCGCAGGCCTCCTCGGCGAGCGGGGCACGTCCGAGGTTGGTGTGAAGCACCACCCCGGTCGCATTGAGCACCGGGCGCAGTCGTGGCTGGGCGAGCTGCGAAAGCATCTGGTGCACATCGGCCACATCGAAGGACCGGACATCTCCTGCCTGGACCCGGGCGCGGGCCGCCGCGAGCGAGCGACGGACGGCCTCCACCACCCGCGGCCGCGGATGCGCGGCCAGTGCCGCAGCGAGCTCAGCGCTGCCCAGCACCGCGTCCACCGAAGGCAGTGCGCGCAGTCGCTCGTTGGCTCTTGGGTCGCTGGCTGAGTCGGTGCTCACGAAGGAGAACTTAAGCGGCGGACGCGACGCTCGCCAGCCCGCGCGTCAGCCCCCCCTCCTGCGTCGCTCAGCGAGCGGCAGGGGGATTGGCCCGCGCTTCGACCTCGGTCGGGGTTGGGTCGTGCGACACGGTCGAGAGCAGCGGCTGTCCATCGAGCAGCCGGTAGGTGTTGTAGCTGCGCAGCACGCGCTTCACGTAGGCGCGCGTTTCGGCCAGCGGAATCTCCTCGACGAATGCGTCTAGCTCCAGTCCGCTTCGGCTCGAGCGCCAGCGGTCCACCGCGGAGGGCCCGGCGTTGTAGCCGGCCAGGGCGTAGACGGGGTTGCCGCCAAAGCGCGCCAGGAGTCGCCCGAGGTACGCTGCTCCGAGCTGAATGTTGAGTGCCGGGTCGAGCAACCCCTCTGAGGAGGGCTTCCCGAGCCGCAGGTCACGGGCCACGGCCTGGGCGGTGGGCAGCATGAGCTGGGTGAGTCCGACAGCACCGGCCCACGAGAGGGCGCGCGGGTCCAGGGCGCTCTCTTCCCGCATCAGGGCCTGAAGCAGGTCCGGGTCCACACGAGGGGACTTGCAGTACCGCTCCACCAGCTCGCGGTAGGCCCGCGGGTAGGCTGCCTCCCAGACGTCTCGGCGGTCAGCTGTCAGCGGTCCCATGAGTGCCCAGCCGAGCTCCGTCCGGGCAAGCGCTTGCGCGGCGCGCACGTCCCCGGCCCGGGCGATGCCCTGGACCAGGACCCGGATGACATCCCGCGGTTGCTCGCTTCTTCGGACAGCAAGCAACTCCTGGGTGGCTTCGTCCGCGAACCCGAGGACGAGGAGCTGCGCCGCCGCGAGGTAGTGCCCGTCCGTCCGGACGCTTCCGACGTCCACCATCGTCGGATGGAACACCAATGCGGACGGCACCGCCCTCCGGGCCAGGTCCGCGGCCGCCGCCGGCGAGCGTTCTGCGAGCCGGGTGCGGGCGAGTAGCCCGTAGTACGCAGCCGGGTGTTCCAGGGCGAGTGCCGTCCACAGTGCCACCGCGGCGGGGCGTTCTCCTTGGGTGTCCAGCACCCGGGCGCGCCAGTAGCGGGCCCGCTCGACATCATAGGGGTCCGGGGCGTGGGCGAAGTGCCCCTCGATGCGGTCCAGCGAGGCCAGACCGGCCTGGTCATCGTCGAGGCGGTGGTGCAGCCAAAACGTCTTGAAGAGCGCCTCGCCGGCGTAGTCCCCGTCCGGGTAGCGCGCGGTGACTGCCTCCAAGTCCCCGAGCGCGCCCGCCACGTCTCCGCTGGCGGCGCGGAGCTCGGCCGCCAGGTAGAGCGCATCGTCGGCATAGGGGTGCTGGGGGTACTGCTGCGCCAGCGTCTCGTAGGTGCTCACCGCCGCATCGGGGTGGACGATGGCTTGCGAGGCGCCAAGCACGTACAGGGCGCGCACCCGGACGTCCCCATCGGTGCAGCGAGACACCACTGGCGCCAGCGCCCGTTCCACTTCGCTGTGGCGCCGCTCCTTGCGCAGCGCTCGTCCCCGCGTCAGGGCAGCCCGGCAGCCGAGCGCGTCCGGGGACGAGACATGCACCGAGTCCAGCAGCCGCAGCGCCTCCACATTGCGGTGAACGTCCACCAGGACCTCGGCGCGTTCCACGACCGCGGCCGGCGGGAGATGGCCTGCCAACCGCCGTTCAGCCTCCCCGGAAAAAGGAGAGCGCGGGTGACGCGTCCAGAGTAGCAGCAGCTCGGCGCGTTCAGCGGAGGCATTTTTCACGGCTCGGGCCAGCTCGGCCCGGAGCAACAGCGCCTCGGCGGCGATGTCCCGTCCGGCGGGTGGCGCCGGCGCGGTGGCGAGGGGCGCCAGGGCCGCCGCGGCGCCGGGCAGGTCCCCCATTCGCCGCAGCACGCGCGCCAGGCCGAAGCGCGCCTCGGAGACAATTCGCGAGTCCGACGGGATGCTCGCGAAGAGTCGGCGGGCAGCCGGCAGGTCCCCCAGCTCCTCGTCCGCCAGGGCAGCTTGAAGGGCGCAGCGGTCAGCCACCGCCGGGAGCTGCACGGCGAGCTTCTCCATGGTGGTGGCCAGCGCCGCTGTGGGTGCCTGCCGAAGCCCGGCCAGCGTTCGCAAGTAGAGCACTCCGGGCCCATCGGGAAGGCCAGCCAGCAGTCTGAGCGCAGTGGCCGGCTGGCCCGCGTCGAGGGCCGCCGCTGCGTCGCGGACAGGGCCCGGCGCGGCCACCGGCAGCAGCTCGGCGAGGGGCGTGAGGCCACGGGCCGCCTCGCCCGGAGCGGATGGAAAGGCCGGGTTGTCCAACTCCACGACGTCCGATGCGAGCGACGGGTCCAGAGGAGCACCGCCGGACGGGGGCGCCGGCGCGACCGCGGCGCCCGAAAGCACCATGAGGAGCGACGCAAGCTTGGCTGGGAGGGCGGACAACACGGTGGCGACGTTCCGGAGCATGCAGGAGCATCCGCGCCTTGTCCAAGGCACAGCTGGGGCGGCCAAAGAGGACTCGAAGAAGCAGCTGGGCCTGGGCGGCGCTACACTCGCCAGCGCCAGGCCCTCCCCATGGACGTCCGTACCCAGACTGCGCTGCTTGCTTCCATCGTCGCCACGGCCCTCGGGCTGTCGATGGTGCTCAGGCCCCAGCATGCCCGGGTGGTGACGGCCTATTCCCTCTTCGCCTTCAGCGCCGGCGGCTTCTACCTGTTCACCTTCCTCGAATCGGTGTGCCTGAGCAACGGGCTCGTCGGCTGGCCGGAGCGCATCAGCCTCGGCGCGAAGCTTCTGGGGGGCGTGCTCGTCCCGAGCGCTGCGCTGGGCTTCTTCCTCGAGTTCCTCGGCGGCGGGAGCGCCGGACGCAGAACCAGCCGCCGGGTGGCGATTCTGAGCGGCATCGTGGGGCTGGGGGTCGCGGTCAGTCCGCTCGCTCGCTCCTGGTGGGGCGATGGCCTTGTCATGCTGTGGGGAGCGGTCACCCTCCTCGGCTCGGTTGCCTTCCTGGTGTGGCGCATCCGGCAGAGCGATTCACGGACCGAGCGCGCCCGGCTCGCGTACCTGGCCATCGGCGCGGCAGCATCCCTCTTCTTTTCAGGGCTCGACCTCTTGTCTGTGTTCGGCCTCCCGTTCCCCACCCTCGGCCCGGTGGTGACGACGCTCTACCTCTTCTTTTTGGCGCAGACCCTCCTTCGGCTCCGGCTGATGGACCTGCATGAGTTGCTCGGCAAGGTGGCCAGCCAGAGCGTCCTGGCGGTGATGCTGGCCGCGGTGTTCTTGGTGCTGACCGCCTGGGTAAAGGAACGCCAGTCGCTCTTCGTCTTCAACACCGTGCTGGCCGCCTTCGTCATCGGCATCCTGCTCGAGCCGTTACGCGCCAAGGTCGACCAACAGGTGGTGCACATCTTCTTTCGCGAGCGAAGCGAGCTCCTCGCCAGCTTGGCCTCGTTGCGTGCCCGGCTGGCCAACGTCATCGATGTGGCCGAGGGCGCGGCCATGACTCTCGACGCACTCAACGAGACGCGCCGTGTGACGCACGCCTCCATCTACCTCTTGGCCGAGGACCGTCCGGGCTATCGCCTGCTCGACTTCCGGGGCCCGGCACCGGCTCCCTTCCTGGAGGCGGCCGGAGCGCGCGGCTTGCTCGCCGCGGCCAGCAGCGGCGAGAAGGCGTTGCTTCTGGAGAATCTCGAACGGCGCATCGACGAAATCCGCCAGCGTGTCCCGGAGGGCCGACGGGGCCGGGAGGAGCTGCGGCGGATGATGGATACCCGGACTGCGCTCGGTCTGATGAAGGCCGGCATCAGCGTGCCGCTCTCCGGAAACGATCGTGTCATCGGCTTCCTCAACCTCTTCGACGAGCGCGTGCCCGAAGCCTACGCCTCCGACGAGATTGCCATGGTGCTGGACGTGGCCGAGCGGCTGGCCACGGTGGTGGAGAACAGCAAGCTGTACGAAAGGATGCGGGAGCGCGACCGCCTCGCTGCTCTGGGTGAGATGGCCGCTGGCCTGGCGCACGAAATTCGCAATCCACTCGGCGCCATCAAGGGCGCCGCACAGTGCCTTAGCCCGCGCGAGCGCACCGGAGAGGATGCAGAGTTCCTGCAGGTCATCGTCGAGGAGGTGAATCGCCTCAATGGCGTGGTGAGCGAGTTTCTCGACTACGCGCGCCCCATGAAGCAGAACTTCGGACCCACCGACATCAACCAGGTGGTGACCCGCACCATCAAGCTGGTGCAGAACGAGGTTCCTGCGCACCTCGCCCTCGAGGTCCAGTTGGGCCAGGAGTTGCCGGTCGTGGAAGCGGATGCGGAACAGTTGAAGCAAGTCCTGCTCAACCTGGTCCAGAACGCCATCCAGGCGATGGGCGAGCGGCCGGGCAAAATCCGCGTGCAGACGTCGGGCCCGGAACGCTTCCAGGACCTGCGCGGCGGTCCAGAATTCGTCGAGGTGGAAGTGGTCGACGAGGGGCCCGGCATTCCGAGCGACCAGCAGCCCCATATTTTCGTGCCCTTCTACACCACCAAGCAGACTGGAACTGGACTTGGACTGGCCATCTGTCAGCGCATTGTGAAGAGCCACGGAGGAACCATCTCCGTGCAGAGCCGCTCCGGCGAAGGCTCAGCCTTCCTGGTCCGCCTGCCAGCCATCCCTCTTGAACGAACGCCCGAACGCCCCGCCGAGGCCACGCCTTCGCCGGGGGAAGCTCAACCCCCGCGCGCCGCACGCGCCCGTGCCCGGCGGCGAAGCTCGGCCTGAGGGTCGCTCCCACCCCGGTTGCAAACTTTGCGAGGTAAAAGTTTGCGCCGGCCTCTGTGACACCCCCCCGCGCGGCGCCAACGCTGCGGAGTCGCTGAGGAATCGCTGGGGTCCGAGTGGCTTGGCGCTTGCTCAAGGTCTCGCTCGGATCCCTATGCGCAAGCTCAAAGTCCTTCTCGCTGGCTCGGTTCAACTGCTGTTGGTCTTCGTCCTCACAGCCGGACCGGTGCCGCTTGGCATCCCGCGGGCGTACGCCCAGGCCCTGCCGACGGATACCCCGGGCATCAATTCCTTCTACCCGCCGCGGTTGATGATCATCTTCGACACCTCGCGCTCCATGGGCTACTACCCGGGCGACCTGAACGGGTATCCAGGCTACCTGACCCAGGATTGGGATCCGACGACGATGATGCCGGTCCCCAACGACCCGAACTGCCAGAACAAGTTCTGTCTCGGCAAGCGCGCCCTCTACGTCGCGCTCCCGCAATACTCGTCCCGCATCGACATGGGGCTCGCCACCTACAACCAGTACTTCGAGACTGCCAGTCAACCGCCAGACTTCCGCACCATCTGCACCTACGACGAGATTGCAGTCGCCGACACCACCTGGGGCCAAGCCGGGACGTTTTTCACCTCGACGCCGAGCGCCATCGGAGACCCGGCCCCCAACGGCTCGGCCATCCCGGGAGCGGTATTCAGCTGCACCCCACCCAATGCGGTGGCCGTCCACAGCTGCCGCCGGAATGCCGTTGCCAACGCCGACGCCACCACCCTCAGCGTGAGCGTGCTGGGAAGCCCCGTCCCCTACGGCCCCGGCTCGACAATGATGGACAGCAGCAGCCTCATCTATACGTACTGGCACACGACCAGCTCGGTGGTCACCGCACCCGCAACGAGCTTCACCGGCAATGTCTGCCCCACCGCATTGACCGGCTACACCGGAGGGCTCTTCGGTTGCACGCCGGCTGCTCCTTGCGACCTGAACGGCGGAACGTCCGCTGAAGTCTATACCGGTGTGGGCCGCACTTACGGTTCGAACCAGGGTTCCACGACCGGCTTCGGCGGCAACACGTACATTGAGAACTCCGGCCAGCCGGTCACCCCGTCGCCCTTCACCACCAGCTGCGGACTCACCAGCCCCTATACCGGCACGAGCGACAACTGCAACGGCGTCGTCGGCGGCTGCACGCTGACCTCGTCGGCGCCTTTCCCCGTCACCCTTACCGGCTCTTCAGTCGTCTACTACAACACCAACAACCCGGGACCCCCTTGGGTGCTGACCGGCCAGACGTCCAACACCTTCAACTACACGCTCACCGCCATCGGGCAAGCCTGCCCCGCGATGGGAACGGTCATCAGCACCACCACCGGCCCCGCCAACTGGCAATACATCGCCACGTCGAGCTACTCGCAGGACCACAACTGGCAGACCGACCCCACCTGCGGCACCACGCTCCAGAACACCTGCATCTGGAAGATGGTGGGCGACATCGTCGGCACGGGTGAGGAACCGACACAGGCCTGCGCATTTCAGCGCGTCCAGAGCACCTGGGCACCGACCACCACCGAGTGTACCTACTCGACGCACCAGTGGAGCTACACCTATACCCCGCCCCCCATCCTCACCTGCAGCCTCAAGAAATACACGGTGACCTTCGGTCGGCCCAGCTACCAGTACACGTTCCTTCCCAACACCGGCGACCTGATGGGGGCCACCACCTTCCAGTGGAATGGCAACAACGACGCCGCCGGTACCCCGACGGCAGTCACCTACAGCGGCGGGAGCTTCTCCAACGGAGATTGCCCGAACCTCATCAGCGGCAATCCGGCGTACCCCGTCTGCACCAACGGCATCGAATGCAAGCTGAGCTGGACGAGCAACACCACCATCTCCTCGATCAACTACCCGAACGGACGGTGGAGTAACGCGGGCGCAGGGCCGTTCCCCTACGTGAGCCCGGGCGTCATTTACCCGGCCTCGGAGCCTGCGGCCACGCTCACCAGTGCCCTCTTTCCGCCGGCTCCGCTCAACTATGGGAGCAACTGGCTGTACGGCGACGGGCACGGGCTGCTCTACAAGGTCGACCTCTACGCCAGCATCTACAATCCGAGCTTGACCAACCCACCGCCCTCGCAGACGGGGTGCGCGAGCTGCACCTACACCTACGCGTACGCGCCTCCGCCTTTCGTGGCCTCGGGTGATGCCGTCTCGGCACCGAGCATCCCCTGGGTTGACGCCACCACCATCGGCGGGAACCCCAATGTCGGCGCGGTGAGCATGCCCCCCTTCCGGACCGTCGGTTGGAGCCAGGAGCCCCCAGCCGGCACAGGCGTCCCCGCCGTCACCTGGACGGCCATCTCGCCAGACAACGCCGCTCCTGGGGCCACCCCGGCGACCGACGGCCTGGTGCTGCGGATGCTGTCCAAGTACGACCCGGTGAACAACCTGGCCGGCCTGCGCCGTCCGGCCTTCGGCGACTACACGCCGCTCACCGGCACCATGCAGGACGTGAAGACGTACATGCAGACGGTCATCAATGCCGACCCCTACGCCGGTTGCCGCGGCTACTACGTGATGCTGCTGACGGACGGCGAGGAGCAGCCAGCCAACCTCGGCTTGAGCCCCATCGCTGCAGTCCAGGCAATGCGCAGCCCGGCCAACGGCGGGACAATGGTCACCTCGGGCGGAGTCCCGGTTGACATCAAGACCTTCGTCATCGGCTTCGGACTCACCTCCAACCAGCTCGACCAGATGGCGCAGGTGGGTGGAACGTCTGTTGCGCCAGATGGCGTCACGCCTGATCCGACGGGCGGCGCCTTCCAGGCGGTCGACTACAACCTGCTACTCGCGTCCTTGACCGCGGCCTTTGGCAACATCCTGGCTGGTTATTTCACGCGTTCCCAGCCAGTGGCCAACTCGGTCGGCGACGAGATTTACATCGGCTACCTGAAGCTGTTGAACAACGGGCGCGAATGGCAGGGCTTCCTGGACGCCGTGAACCCGACCGTGCCCGGGGGAACCGGCACCTACCCGAACCCCGCCTCGGCCCTCTTCTGGCAGTACAGCACGTCCATCAACACCCAAGCCATGCGCACCATTTACACGCCTCTCGGGAACGCAGCGGCGGCCGACCCACTTTCCTTTTTCGATTTCCCGGGCTCGGGCTGGAACACCAACAGCGTGGCGGACCAGAACACGCTCAACAACTTCATCGACTCCTCGAATACGACTGATGCGCTGGACACCATCATGCTGTTGCTCAACACCGGCGTCCCGAGTGGCACCTATCAGTACTTCGTCAACAGCACCGTGCCGAAGCTGAGCCGCGCGTCGGACATCTACCATTCGATTCCGACCATCGTCGACACCGCCTCGCAGAGCCAGAACTGGCCGGATCCATCCGAATCCATCGCTTACAAGGCGTTCACCAACAACAACAAGACGCGGGCGCGGAACATCTACATCGGTGCCAACGACGGCATGCTGCACGCGCTCACCGATGCCCAGAACCCAACCGGTGGACAGGAGCGGTGGGCCTACGTCCCGCAGGTCCTGCTTCCCAACCTCTCGGGGATGCGCAATGGGCACGTCTTCGGAGTCGACGGCAGCATGGCGGTCGCCGACGTGTGTTACGGGTCCGGTTGCTTTAACCCTGCTGGCACTGGCTGGACCACGGAGCTCATCGGCTCGCTGCGCCAGGGCGGCAACGCCCTCTTCGCCCTCGACGTCACCAACCCAAGCGCCCCGCTGCATCTCTGGCAGGACGCGACCCCGGCCGACCCGATTCTCTCGCTCGGCTACATGCCCCGCCTGGGCCAGACCTGGAGCGCTCCGGTCATCGGGCGGACCACTCCCACCTCGCTCGGCCGCAAGTGGTCGGTGTTCGTGGGCGGCGGCGTCGGGCAGGGCGCGGACAATGTCAGTGACCCGTGGGGCAACGCCTTCTTCGTCCTCGACGCTCAGAGTGGCTCGGTGCTCTTTGACGGCACCACCTACGCCAAGTTCTACATTCCGGACGACCCGCTCGACCCGGCGAAGAACAACGTGGCCGCCCGGCCCACGCTGTACCGGCCCAGCGACGGCTCGACCGTCGACCGCGTCTTCTTCAATGACACCGAGGGCAAGATTTGGCGGATGCAGGTGTTGAGCTCGAGCATCGTCAACTGGAAGCCAGGCACGGTTCCGTTCTTCGATCCGGCTTCCACCACGATGAGCTGCGAAGTCAACGTCCTGGGTTCGGTGACCCCCATCCTCAACGCCCAGACGGGCGCTCCGTTCACGACGGGGATAATGACGCTTCCGCTTGGCCGACCGAGGCCGACCATCTTCAACCGACCGTCCCTGGGTCTTGACCCGTCCGGTAACGTCATCGTCTATGTCGGCACCGGCGACAGCAACAACCCCAACAACACGCCGACCCAGGACTACTTCTACGCCGTCACCGACCTCAACAACGGCACCTGCGGACAGCCCCTGTTCATCCTCGGCTTCTCACCGAACGAGAAGGTGCTCTCCACACCGGCCTTCCTTGGCAGCAACGTCATCATCACGACCTATGTCCCGCCGAGTTCGACTGGGCCCAACACCTGCAACGATGCCGGCCAGGGCTTCCTCTACTCGTTCGACGCCTTTAGCGGGCAGCCCACGCCGACCCTGTTGGACCCCATCACCAACACCTACGTCTCGCGCGTGCTGTTGCAGGTCAAGGACCAGAACGGGAACCTGCAGTCCAATTTGGGTATCCCCACCTCACCCATCGTCATCACCAAGAACAACGTCCAGTCCATCGCCGTCGGCACCGAGGTCAGCGGAGGCAACATGAACGTGTTCAGCACCAACGTGCCGCCGGTTCCGTGGAAGATGCAGGGCTGGGAGCGCGTGCGTTGAGCCGGCGTCGCCACAGAAGCGGTGGCTTCACCCTCATCGAAATGATGGTGGTGGTTTCCATCGCAGGCATCCTGGCAGCCCTGGCCAGCTCGGCGCTCACCGGCTTGCGGCGGCAAGCTCGGGCCAGCGGGGAGGCGCGCCTCCTCGTCTACCGGCTCCAGTCGGCGCGGACGCTGTCCGTCTCCCAGGGGTGGCCGCAGGGCTACTACTTCGGGGGGCCAGGCGATGCCACTGCTGTCCTCACCAATGCCGGCGTGCCCTGGTGCGTCACGTCCGGGTGTGGCTTTGCCTTTCGGGCCACTTCATCCACGGCCACTGCGACCTACGTACCGGGGCAGGAAGAGTTTCCGCTCGACCCACTTCCCTTCGTGAGCAGCGGCGGGGCAAGCGTGGCCCAGCTCCTCTCGGTGAGAGCCAACGGGGTCCCACTGCTCTCCTTCACTGTCGGATTCGACCTCAACGGCCTTCCCCGCATCGACCCGGCGCCCAACCCCATGGTTTGGCCCATCTGCATCTCGGTCCAGGACATCAGCGATGCGACAACCCTCCGCTGGGTCATCGTCTTCAGCGATGGCACCACGCGCATCCAGAAAATCAATGAAACCTACTGCTCCTGACCGCCGCCACCGCGGCTTCACGTTGTTGGAGGCCCTCATCGCCGGCGCGGTGTTTTTCATCGCTGTGGTTGGGACCACGTTGCTCGGCGCGAGCGCACAGGTCAACGCCGCCCGCAGCATGTCCTTGTCCCAAGGGTCACGGGTGGCGACCCAGGAGATGGAGAAGTACGCGATGCTTGGTTACGCCGGCCTGGGCGCATACTTCGATGGCGGTGTGACTCCGAACATCCTGCCCTACGAAATCAACGAGTTGGTGGATGGCGGCGGACGCAACTACACGGTCAACGTGACGCTCCTGAATACTCGCGGCCAGCCGACGGGTTTCTTCGCTGACAGCGGCATCCCAATTCCGGCGCTGGGCAGCCCGGGCATCGATGTCCCTTCCTATTTCGTCCTGGTGAACGTCACCTGGACACAGCCCAACGGCACGAATCTTCAAACCATTTCCCAAGGTACCTATGTCAGCCCACCGAATGACTAGGCCTCCGAAGGGGTTCACGCTCATCGAGCTGCTGGTCGCCAGCGCGGTGGGCGGCATCATCCTGGTTGCGGCGGTGGCCTCCTTCGACCTCCAGCGCCAGTTCTCGCGCAATACCGAGAAGCTGCTGGGAGCGGAGGCCTCGGCCAGCCTGGCCTTGACCATGATGCAGCGAGACCTGGAGAACTCCGGTTACCGCTTCCATGGCGGTCCGGGCGACGCCGGTGGTTACACCTGGGCAGTCGTGGTCAGGCCATACGACAGCTTGGGGACCAACATCCTCCAGCTGAAGAACGACCCGGCCGGGGCCACCGTCATCCTCCCCAGCGATGCGGGCATCGCCGGCTTCTTCAATCAGACGGACGCCTTCGAGGTACTCATCGGGTCATCTGCCAACGACCCCAACCGCATCGGCTCCCAGGTGCAGGGCGTCCTCGGGACTGGCAGCATCCTGAGCGTGACCATCTCCCCGGACCCCTTCAACGCCGGGGAAATCGCGGCGGCAGGCACCGCCGATGGGCCCCTGGTGATGTTCTGGACACCTGGGCGCCATTGCATCGGGCGTGTCACCAGCTACAACACGAGTTCGGTCAACTTCGCCACGGTGACCGTCAGCACGCTCGACCAGGACCTGGCCAATGCCGCCACCCCCTGGGCGACCTTCTGCCCGATGCCGCAGATGCGGGCCGAAATCATGGCCATCCGCAGACGCTACCTCGTGTACCAAAACACCGCGTCGGTCGGTCAGCCGTCACAGTTCGGGCTCTACGTCCAGACCAACAATTGCGACCCGTTTACCTACGACGCAGGACAGGCCTGCTCGGCGACGCTGGGTCAGCCACGCATGGTCTCGGCAGGCGTCGACGACATGCAGATTGCCTGGCACGTGCCAGCCGGACAGGCCGACGGAGGAACGGTTGACGGCTGGTGCCAGAGCTCCCTCCAAACCCCCACCTGTGGCTTCGACCAGCCCAGTGTGTGGAATTCCCCTCTGGCCGCGAGCATCTTCGGCGCACAAATCTTCATCTCCTCACAGGGAAGCGAGCAATACACGCGTATTGGCGACGGAATTCCCCAGTTGCTCAACCGTCCGCCGCAGCCGGGCGACAACGTCGTCCGGACGGTGATGCAGACGTCCGTCGAGTTCCGTAACCAGGTGACACCATGAAGCCCTCGCCGTCTGCCCGACCCGCACCGGGCTATGTGCTGCTCATTGTCCTGGCCGCGGTGGCCGTCCTCTCGGTGGTGGCGGCCTTCGTTCACTCGGAAACGGAGAACCAGCTGGTGATGACCGCCGCCCTCAAGGGCCAGTCGGTCGCCTCCTCCCGGGCGACCCTCGCGGCGGAGGCTTACCTCGCGCAGTACAAGTCGAATTACCCCTCCAACACCCTCAACCTGCTTCCAACCTTCGACAACTACACGGATGCGATTGACGGCGGCCCCGGCTCGACGCTTCCCGACGCGCTCACGGACTACTCGCCCACCTACGGCAACCCGGCTCTGACGCTGGACTTGAGCTCCGGTGGCGGCGTCCAGTGGTGCGTGGATGTCTGGCGGCTGAACCGCGGCCTCAATGTGCAGCCCTGGACGGTTCTCGAGGTGTTCGGCTACTACGGCTACCGGCAGACCGCGGCCTTCACCACCTGCCTCCAGGTGGCCGGTGCGCCGGGCGTCGTCGTCTCGCAGGTCGAGGTCCAAATCGAGCAGGCCACGGTGGCAGGCAACTCCACCGGGCCCGGGCCTGGCGCCGGCTCCGGCGCCGCCGGCGGGTTCTGAACGCAGCGAGCCGTGCTAGACGTCCGGCCGCCATGGCCGAGACGCTCCTCGACGTTCGCCACCTGCCCAAGCCCGAGGCGTACCTAGCCCTCGACGCCCAAGCCCGCGCCGTCCTCGAGGGGTTGAGCGACGCCGTCGCGGCCATGGCCACCTTCAGCGCCCTCTTGCATCACGGGCTCGGCCATCTCTGGACGGGCTTCTACCGAGTCGCCGAGCCCGGGCGCACCCTGCGGGTCGGCCCTTATCAGGGCAGCCTCGGATGCTTGGAAATCCCCTTCGGCGCGGGCGTGTGCGGGATGGCCGCCGCCTCGGGACAGACGGTGGTGGTGCCCGACGTCGAGGCCTTTCCCGGTCACATCAGTTGCGATGCACGCTCTCGTTCGGAAATTGTCGTTCCAGTCTTCGACAGACGCCAAACCCTGCTTGCCGTTTTGGACATCGACTCGGCGCTGCCTTCGTCCTTTGACGCCGAGGACCAGCGCGGACTGGAGCGCATGATGGCGTGGTTCCGAAGCGAGGACCTTCAGCGGGGCTGAGCCATTCGCGCGCGGATGGTGGCCTCCAGGCCGCGGACCACCTCCGAGAGGGGAAGCGCCGTGGAATCCACCCGCTCCGCGTCGTCCGCCGCACGGAGCGGAGCAATGGGGCGGTTGGCGTCGGCGTCGTCGCGCTGGTTCTGCTCGACGAGCACCGCGTCGAGCGTGCTCTCCGTCCCGCGCTGGAATAGCTCCTCGAAGCGGCGCCGGGCGCGCACCGCTGGCACGGCTTCGAGGAAAAACTTGGCGTCGGCGTCGGGGAAGACCACCGTTCCAATATCCCGTCCCTCGAGAATGGCCCCTCCGGCCGCCTGGAGGGCCAGTCGCCGTTGGAGCTGGAGCAGGCCGTCGCGAACCACCGGACGTCCGGACACGGCCGAGGCCGCCATGGACATGGCCGGGAGCCGAATCTCGGCCGACACGTCATGCCCGTCGAGGAAGACATGGTTCTCACCCTCCAGCATGCGGAAGGCAACATGGACGCGCTCGAGAAGGGCAGCCAGGCGCGCATCGTCGTCCAGGGCGATGCCCTCGCGCGTGGCCTGGAGCGCCACGCACCGGTAAATGGCTCCGGTGTCCACCAGCGCGAAGCCGAGCCGGCGGGCCAGAAGTCGCGAAACGGTGCTCTTGCCGGCTCCGGCGGGCCCGTCGATGGCGACAATGAAGGGCCGCTGCGTCACGCTCGGAGCACCTCCCGCAGTCCCGAAAGCATTCGGGAATTCCAGGCCGGAAGTCCGATGGAGATGCGCAGCGCCTGGGGAAAGCCGTAGCCGGGAACCGGACGGACGATGACCCCCTTGGCGAGCAAGGCGTCGGCCACCGGGCCGGCTGGGCGAGCCAGGTCCACGAAGACGAAGTTGCCGTGGCTCTCGGGCACGGTGAGGCCGAGCGCAAGCAACTCGCCCCGCACTCGTGGAAGCTCTGCCAGGTTGAGCTCGCGCGTTTGCCGCACGTGGTCCAAGTCCCCGAGCGCCGCCAGGCCGGCAACCTGCGCCAGGCTACTGACGTGGAAGGGCATCCGGGTCCGATGCAGGTAGCCCACCAATTCTGGGCGCATGACGCCATAGCCGAGCCGGAGTGCGGCCAGACCGTGGGCCTTGCTGAAGGTGCGCAGCACGACGAGGTTGGGCCACCGCGCCAGGTAGTGCAGGCCGTTGGGGTATTCCGCCCAGTCGACAAATTCGAAGTACGCCTCGTCGAGCACCACCAAGCAATCCTCTGGCACCTGGGGAAGAAACGCCTCGAGCTCCCTGCGGCCAAACGCCGTCCCGGTGGGGTTGTCCGGGTTGGCGAGGAAGACCATGCGGGTACGCGGCGAGAGCGCCCGGCCCATGGCCGCCAAGTCGTAGCGGTACCCGGGCGCCATGGGGACCTCACGGAAGCGCCTTCCGTGAGCCTGCAGCGACACCTTGTACATGAGGAAGCTGCCCTGACAGAGGAGCGCCTCGTCGTCGTGGGCGGTGAAGGTGCGGATGAGGAGCTCAATCACCTCGTTGGAGCCGCTCCCGACGAAAACCTGACCCGGCTCGACACCGAGCGAGCCGGCAAGGCCCAGCGTCAGCTCCCGGCTGCTGCCTTCGGGGTAGAGGTGCGCCTCGGCCGCCGCGCGCCGCATCGCCTCCACCGCCCTGGGCGAGGGACCGAGGGGGTTCTCGTTCGAGGCGAGCTTCACCACGTCCGGCAGACCCGTCTCCCGGACGGCATCGGCGGTGGGTTTGCCCGGAACGTAGGGCTTGAGGCTCTCGACGTAGGGCTGGACGAGCGGTCGCATGGAAGGAGTGGGGGGGGTTCTGTGAAGGGGCAGGAGGAGTTGGCGTCAGCGGCCGCCGAAGACGCCCAGCGCCCGAAACTTGGCGTAGCGGTCCTCGACCAGCGCCTCGGGTGAGAGTGTGCGAAGTGCCGCCAGGTGCTTTCGCAAGACCCGGCCCAGCACGTCGGCCGTCTCCGCCGGGTCGCGATGGGCGCCTCCCGGGGGCTCGGGCACGAGCTCGTCGACGATTTTCATCTGGTACAGGTCCCGGGCAGTGAGGCGCAGCGACTCGGCCGCCTTCTCCGCCTTGCTCGTGTCCCGGTAGAGGATGGTGGAGCAGGACTCGGGGCTGATGACCGAGTAGATGCTGTTCTCCAGCATCAACACCCGGTTGGCGACGGCGATGGCCAATGCGCCGCCCGAGCCGCCCTCGCCAATGACGGTGCTGACGATGGGAACAGTGAAGCCGGCCATGGCTTCCAGGTTCACCGCGATGGCCTCGGCTTGCCCTCGCTCCTCGGCGCCAATACCCGGGTAGGCACCGGGCGTGTCGACAAACGTCAGGATGGGCTTGCGGAAGCGCTCGGCGAGCCGCATCAACCGGAGCGCCTTCCGGTAGCCTTCCGGCCGGGGCATCCCGAAGTTGCGCAGCATGTTTTCCTTGGTGTTTCGACCCTTCTGCTGCCCGAGCAGCAGCACCGTCTCTCCGTCCAGGCGTGCCCATCCGCCGACGATGGACGGGTCCTCCCCGTAGTGCCGGTCCCCCGCCAGCTCGAAGAAGTCGGTGAAGAGCATCTCGACGTAGTCGAGGAAGTAGGGCCGCGCCGGGTGCCTGGAAAGCTGGGTCACCTGCCAGCGCGAGAGGTCGGAGAAAATCTCCGACTGGAGCCGCCGGGCTTTCTTCTCCAGCCGCGAGATTTCGAGGCCGAAGTCAGTCGTGCCGGAGCCAGAGAGCGTCTTCAGTTCCTCGATTTTCCGCTCTAGGTCGAGCAGCGGGCGCTCGAAGTCGAGCGCGAACGAGGGCAGCTGCGCCATCAGGCGGCTCGCGGTTTCACCTGGGTGGCGGACAGCGCGTACCAGGCGGTGCGAAAGGACTTCAGCTCGCGCAAGCCTGCCGGATGGCGTCCCAACGCCGGGGCGACGGTGACGGGCAATCCAATCTTTTTCTCCAGCGCCTTGGCCACATCCAGCTCCAGCCGGCGGCGGTTCTCGCAGATTGGACAGGTGGACCGCGGCAACACCCGGTTCACCAGCACCCGTTCCACCGCCAGCCGACGACCCTTCAGCTCCTCCACCAAGCGCTCGGTGCGCGCCGCAGCCAGCTCCTCGCCGCGGGTGACCACCACGAAGCGCGCCTCTGCTGGATTGACCAGGGCATCCTCGAAGCGCTTGACGTGCTTGAGGAGTGCCGCCACCTCGTCGGCCAGCTCCCCGAGGCCCTTGGCCCGGTACTTCACCAGCGTCGCCAGGAGCGTGGTGAGCCAGGGCCGGGCCATCGCAGGCAAGTCCACCAGGCGCACGGCCACGGCTGCCGGGCCCGGGTCGACCACGATGCGCTTGAAGCGTTCCTGCACCAGGGCGTCTGTGAGAACGCTGAAGGCCGCCAAGTCTTCCAGCCCCGCCGGGGCAAGGTCGAGCAGATTGCGCAGCACTTCCCGGTCCGCGGCGTCCTGCTTTCCGAAGGCCTCGAAGGCCCGCTCCGCCCGCTCCCGCCAGCGCTTGCGCAGGGCCGCGAACCAACCAGCGACGTCCAGCTCGCGCGCATAGAGGCCCTTGGTGCCCTTCACTTGGGTCTCGGTGTCGGTGAGCCGGCTTTGCAGGACGTCGGAGAGGGAATGCGCCGGGTCGACGCTAATCAGCAGCACCGGCCCCTCCTTCTCGGTGAGCGTGACGGCGGCCGCCGCCGCACACGAGCTCTTCCCCACCCCACCCTGCCCAACGAAGAAGATGAGACGGGTGGGGGGAAGCGGCGGCGCGGCGATGGGAGGCATGGAGGGAGCCCGCACCAGCGCTGGTGGGCCCTCCGCCGGGCTGAACTCCAGGGCCTTGGTTTCCTTGTGCGACGCCCATTCCTTACCGAAAACTTTGAGCTCGTCCTGGTTCCGCGGCGGCTCTTCCCGTCTGGCAATCAGGTAGACGGGAAGGTTCTTGTCCAGGGACTGGTATTTGCGGACGTGAGGCGCCTGAAGTCCCCGGCGGCCCTGGCAGGCCGGGCATCCGCCCTTCTGCTCGACACCGTTGACGACAATCTCGGCGAGCGGAATCCCGCGCTCGCGAACCTGGGTGAAGAAGAAGCGGGTCTGGGCCTCGACCACCGGCTCCGCCAAGGTGACCAGATGCAGTGCGGTGCGCAGCGGGTCCCGCACCAGCGCCGTGAAGCGGTCCAGCTCAGCGACCAGCACGTCCAGGGGGCCCTCGGGAGTGACCGCCGGCTCTTTCTTTGCGGTCCGCGGGGCCGGTCGCTCTCCGCGAGCAAGTTGAATCGCGCGGCGCAGAAGTGGGGCCAGGTCGAAGACGCGCAGGAACATGCTCGTGGACGCTCCGTCCACCACCACCCGGTCCACCGTCTTGGTGTCCAGGAGGCTGACCAGCTGTAGCATTCCGAGCAGTGGCTCGAGTCCCGGGGTGACTTCGCTCACCAGTCGGCCCAGGTCCTCCTCGCTCATCAGCAGGCCCTTGGGGGCGGCCGCAGCGAGCAGGCCACGGATTTCCTCCAGGCGGCCCTGTACCAGCGCCGGGTCGAAGACCTGCGCCGAGAGCCCGGCCTCACCCTTTCCGGTCAACAGCCGGGTGGGCTTGCCAGTCAGCTTGCGTTTCCACAAGTCCGACAGGCCTTGGCTTGCCTCCATCGAAGCGAGGAGCACGGACTCCTTGTGGGCATTTTCGGCTAGGTTGAGCGCGAACGCCGAGGCCAGGGTGCTTTTCCCAACGCCCCCCTTGCCTCCAAACAGGTGCAGCACGGGTCCTTCACTCATGAAGTATCGACGCCCTTCCTGAAACCAGCTCTCTCGGCGCCTCGACGACTGCACACACCCACACCAAGGCGCGCGGTGAGAAGTGCGAACCCGGCGCCGCGAGGTCTACCCAAGCCGAAGCGCGATATTATCCTTCACCCGCAGCCAAAAAGTCAAGGCATAGCGGTACGTTGGACGGGCGCCTGCCCTACCCTTCACCAGGGGCGACCGCCTCCACCGGGGGCCGCACAGCCTGTTCCAGGCTGACGAGTTCTATGTGCAGCCGGGCCGCCACCTCGAAAATTCGCGGGTCACGGTAGAATTCTCCGTACACAATCCGAACGATGCCCGCGTTGGCCACCAGCTTGAAGCAGGGCCAGCAGGGGCTAGCGGTGGTGTACAGGGCGCTGGCCTCGATGCGGACCCCGGTGCGTGCCGCCTGGAGGACGGCATTGGCCTCGGCGTGGACTGTGGCCACGCAGTGGCCGTTCTCCATGAGGTGGCCGACCTCATCGCAGTGCGGCATGCCGCGGATGGAGCCGTTGTAGCCGGTGGAGAGAATAATTCTGTCGCGGACCAGAAGCGCCCCCACGTGCTTGCGGTCGCAGGTGGCGCGGCTGGCCACCTGGCGGGCGATTTCCATGAAGTACTCGTCCCAGGAGGTCCGCACACTCATCCGGGTTGCATAACTCGCATGCCGGGCTGACGCCTCTGGCAGGGGCGGGGAGACTGAAACGCTGGGCGGGGCCTTGGACTACTGCGCGTAGCGCTTTCGGGTGAGGAAGAGGATGGCTTCCTTGGCGCAGGCGTCGCAGTAGCCGAAGCGGTCCCGCATGGCAGCGAGCGTCGCATCCACCGCCTGGAGCTCGCGGGAGCTGAGGGCCGAACGCTCATCAGAGAGCGCTCGCAGCAGGTTCTCGCTGTTCCGGCTGAGCGCCTTCTTGCGCTCCTCGAAGAAGTAGGCCCGCAGCCGCCGGAAGAGGTCCGGGAAGATGCGCGGGTACGCCATCAGCCCCTCCGGGTTCTCCAGCTTGTGGGCGCCCACCTGGGCGATGAGTCCCCGGCGGAAGTCTCCGGCGTCATCTCCCCTGGGCATGACGATGGATTCCATCTCCGCCATACGCTTTTCGTCTGGTCGCTCCATGTCCCCGGTGATGCGGTTGCGGAGCCTTTCGTTTTTCACCCAGTGGCTGACGTGCTGGATGTAGCGCTCGAAGAGGTCCACGTACTGGCCTTCGGAAATCAGACCCATCGAGTCGCGCACCTCGACGTCCACCAGTTCCAGGTATTCGAGCTCGACAGCGCGGACGAACTCCTCGTGGTCATGGTAGCCCTCGACGACCTCCTCCTGCAGGAATTCGTAGACGCTCTTGTCCTGGCAGAGGTCGCTGAGCTCGTTGAGAACTGCCAGCGCACTCAGGCACCGGTACTCCGAGTTCTGGGCCGCATTGAAGACCGCCGTCTTGATTTCGCGAGCGCTCGCTCCTGTGCGGCCCTCATAGTGGGGGTAGGACTCGGACTCCTCGTAGAGCGCCCCCAGTTGCTGGCGCAATTCCTTGGCCTGGCTCAGGCTGAGCCGGTCGGGCGGCGTTCCGTCCTGGTAGAGATGCATCTTCTCCACCGGTGTGAGCTGGTCAATCAGCTCCCGAACCCCCTCGGGGTAGTGCTCCACCACCGGTTTCTTCAACCTGGTGAGCACAGCCCACATCGCGGCCACCTCGGTGGCGTGAGGGGCGATGTGCTTGCCGACCGCGAACGGAGTGACGTGGGCGTCGTAGACCTCCTGTTCGACCTTCCAGCGACGCAAGTAGGGCACGCGGACCAGCTCGATGCGGCCCTTGAAGGAGGCAAAGTCCGGGAGCTCCTTGAAGGCGGCGAGATGCTTCTCGTTGCTGGAGGCGAGCAACACCTCGTCCAGCTGAAGCACGAAGTGCTCCATCGGGACCTCGCCGGTCTCGCTGAACCCGAGCAGGTACTTGAATGCCTCGAGCGGGCGCTTGAGCAGGTCGGCGTACTCGATGAGGCCCCGATTGGCGTTGACCAGCGGGCCCTGCGGGTCGAAGAGGACGACGTTGTGAAGCGAGGCGGGTAGGTGCGCCTGGCTGCGGTCGGACGTCACCTGGTGGTAGCTCGCGTCAGCGGACACCTGAGGCTCGACCGTCACTGCACCCACCAGGTAGTGCCGCGAAAGGTAGAACCGCTCCACCTGCACGTGGCGAAGAACTTTGAAGTAGTCGCCGCCGCCCGCTGCCAGCAGCGCGCCGTAGATGCGCCGACACTTGTGGCAGAGTTCCCCTTCCAGCACGTACTCGGAGAGTAGAAAATCACTCTGCCCGTCCGTGCCGCTCCGGAGAGCCTGTTCAACCAGTCGCCGCCGCTCCGGCTTGGGGAGCAGGAAGAGCGGGTGGTCCCGCATTTCGCAGGGCATCCGGACGTCCACGTGTTCCGACTCTAGGTGCGCCCAGGAGGCCAGCTCGCCGCTTCCTGTGGGCCGCTCGCCGAAGCCGATGTTGCCCTTCCCCAGCTTGTCGCTGGGGAACACCCAGGCCAGGCGGTAGAGGGCGCCCCCCGGCTCGCGGGAATAGCGCTCCAGCCCGCGCTTGAGCGCTTCTACGAGGCTCGACTTGGCCGAGCCATTCGGGCCGTGAAGCAGGATGAGCTTGTTCACCAAACCGGTCCGGGCGAAGTTGCCGACCAGTCGGTACATGGCGTTCTGCACCTCTTCCTGGCCCGCCACCCTCCCCTGACGTTCACCCTCGGTGAGGTCGAAGATGCGGAAGCGTCGGATGGTCCCCGTGGGATGGGGCACCGGACCCGAGCCGAAGAAGTCCATCGCGTCGCGAAGGTACTGCGCAGCGTTCCGGGCCTGGGAGCGCGGGTTTTGCAGAACCAAGTCGACGTATTCTTCGTAGGAGAGCAGCGTGCGGTTTTGCACGAAGTCTCGGCTGACCTCCGTACCGACCGACTCCAGACATTCCTTGGCGTTCACCCTGGTCCCCTGTCCTACCGGTACCGACAGTCTCGCCTGTCGCGACCCCTCGCCGAAAGCCCCGAGGCCTCTTGGCTTCCGGGTTCGAGCGCGAAACGGGCGGAGCAGGGGATTTCGGCTAACCTTCCAGGGCTAACGCCGGGCCGCGGCCTGCCCCACCGGAGACTCCCCGCATTCCGATGCAGAAGGATCCAATCATCGGCATCGACCTCGGCACCACGAATTCCTGTGCCGCGGTGGCAGCTGAGGATGGCACGGTAAAGCTCATTCCCTACAAGGGAGGGGACTACACCGTGCCCTCCATCTTCGCCGTCGACGACAAGGGGAATGAGCTCATCGGCCACGAGGCAAAGCGCCAGTGGCAGCTCAATCCCCGGAACACGGTGTACGGCGCAAAGCGGCTGATGGGCCGCAGCTACCAGAGCGACGTGGTCGAAACGATGCGCAAGGTGGTCGGCTACTCGGTGAAGCCCGGCGACAAGAACGACGTCGTCATCGACGTCGCGCATCGCGAGTACAGCCTGCAAGAGGTCTCGGCGCGAATTCTGAACAAGATTCGTGATGTCGCCTCCAACTACCTGCGGACGCCAGTGAAACGGGCGGTGGTCACCGTGCCGGCCTACTTCAACGATCGGCAGCGGCAGACGGTGAAGGACGCCGGAAAGCTCATCGACCTCGAAGTCGTTCGCATCATCAACGAGCCCACCGCGGCCGCGCTCGCCTACGGCGTGGGCAAGCACCTGCGCCAGACCGTCGTCATCTACGACCTGGGCGGTGGCACCTTCGACGTGAGCATCATCGAGATTCGAGACCGCGTCTTCGAGGTGAAGGCGACGGGCGGTGACATCTTCCTCGGGGGCATCGACTTCGACAACACCGTCATCCACTACGTGCTCTCCGACTTCGCAAACAAGACGGGCATCGACCTGTCCGGCGACCCGGTGGCCATGCAGCGCATCAAGGACCTCGCCGAGCGCACGAAGTGCGACCTCTCCACTCGCGAGGAGGCTCCCTTCAACATCCCCTTCATCACCATGACGGCGCAGGGCCAGCCCCTGAACATCGAGCTCAAGTTCACCCGAGCCCTGCTCGAGCAGCTGACCACCTCGCTGGTCGACCGCACGCTGCAGATTGTCGCCCGGGTGCTGGTGGATTCCGGGGTGTCCACCAAGGCGGTAGACGAGGTGATGCTGGTGGGCGGACAGACCCGCATGCCGGTGGTGCAGCAGCGCCTCACCCGCTTCTTCGGCAAGTCACCTTCCAAAGGAGTGCACCCCGACGAGGCGGTGGCCATCGGTGCAGCGCTCTACGCCCATTCGCTCGAGGACGACACCAACCTCAAGCTCCAGCTCCTGGATGTCATCCCGATGGCCATCGGGCTCGAAAAAGCGGGCGGCGCCTTCCACGTCGTCTTTGCGCGAAACGCCGCCATCCCCAACGCCAAGCAGCTGCTGGCCACAACCAGCTTCGACCAGCAGACCGAGCTGGCGGTGCGCATCTTTCAGGGCGACCACGACGAGGTGGCCCACAACGACCTTCTCGGCGAATTCACCTTCTCCGGCATCCGTCCGGCGCCAGCCGGTGAGGTCCAGGTGGAAATCACCTTCGACGTCAACATCGAGGGCATTCTCACCATGCGCGCCCATGACCCGGCCACTGGACGCGAGATGAAGACCACGGTCCGCGTCACCCAGTCCTAGACCAGAGCCTCGACGAAGGCTCGAACGAGAGCGCCCTCTGTCGTCGGCGTCGAGGCGGCCCACTTCCAGCGCCTCTGCCCGGCGCCCTCCCGGGCGCTGGCCCCCTGGGGGACTGCTCTAGGCGGTCTTCTTTTCCTTCTCCAACACCAGCTGCGGGGGCTCACGCCGGGTGACGACCTCGGCCGTAATGCGACACTCCCGGACGCCTTCGCGGTAGGGGACGTCGTACATGATGTCCAGCATCGCGTCCTCCATGATGGCCCGGAGACCGCGCGCGCCGGAGTTCCGACGCATCGCCTCGCGCGCGATGGCGCGCAGAGACTCCTTGGTGAAGCTGAGCTTCACCTTCTCCATCTCGAACATCTTCTGGTACTGCTTCACCAGCGCGTTCTTCGGCTGGGTGAGGATGGTGACCAGGTCGTCCTCGCGCAAGTCATTGAGCGTGGCCACGACGGGGAGCCGTCCGACGAACTCGGGAATCATCCCGAACTTCATCAAATCCTCCGGCTCCACCAGCCGAAGCAACTCGCCCACGCTGCGGTCATCCTTGTGGGCGATTTTTGCGCCGAACCCCAAGCCTTTTTCTCCCACCCGGCGGCGGATGATGGCGTCGATGCCATGGAAGGCCCCGCCGCAGATGAAGAGAATGTTGGTGGTGTCGACCTGGACGTACTCCTGTTGGTTGTACTTCTTGCCGCCACGAGGCGTGACGTTGGCCCTCGTCCCTTCGATGATTTTGAGCAGCGCCTGTTGCACGCCCTCGCCCCCGACATCCCTGGTCACCGAAGGGGTGTCACCCTTGCGGGCAATCTTGTCGATTTCGTCGATGTAGACGATGCCCCGGGCCGCCTTCTCGACGTCATAGTCGGCGTTGTGGAGCAGGTTCTGGATGATGTTCTCGACGTCCTCGCCCACGTAGCCGGCCTCGGTGAGGCTCGTGGCGTCGGCAATGGTGAAGGGCACGTTGAGGAAACGGGCCAGGCTCTGCGCAAGGAGCGTCTTCCCGCTGCCCGTCGGCCCGACGAGGAGAATGTTGCTCTTGCTCAGCTCGACATCCTCGTGTCCGCTGGGCTTCACCCCAGGACGAGGCCGCGCCGGCGGCCGCTTCTGGTAGATGCGCTTGTAGTGGTTGTAGACGGCGACGGCGAGAACCTTCTTGGCGTAGTCCTGACCCACCACGTAGTCGTCGAGGAACGACTTAATCTCGGTCGGCGTGGGCAACGAAATCTGCGGCTTGCCCGCCTCGCGGTCGTTCTCCTCCGCGATGATGTCGTTGCACAGCTTGATGCACTCGTCGCAGATGTAGACCGTCGGGCCGGCGATCAGCTTTCTCACCTCGCGCTGCGACTTTCCGCAGAACGAGCAGGAGAGGTTGACTGTGTGCTCCTTGGCCTTCACCGACTGACCTCCGAGGGAGGAGCTAACCTCGACTCTCCCCTTCCGACAACCCTAGTACAGCCCAGGACGGGGTCAGCTCCCAGGAAACGTCGAAGCCGACTATATGCGGCCTTGTGGGTACGTCGACCCCTTGGTCGACCGTGGCGGCGTCAAATTGAGGGGACACGAGCCCAGCCACGGGGTGTCCTACCCGACGGGTTTCCTCAACGCCGTTCGACCAGCGCTTCGAGCTCGTCCGCCAGCGCCTCGGCCGCCCGCTTGGCTGCGGAGGGGACGCGGTTGCTCGCTCGGAGCTCGGTGGCCAGCCGGCGTGCGGTGAGTGCAAATTTTCGCAATTGCGCACCGGCGTCCACCGTCCGCTCCGGGACGGGAAAGCGTTCGGTGAGCTCGCGGCGCAGCTCGGCCGGTGCACGCCCCGGGTCCCAGATTGCATCTCGGACCCGGGCATAGTCGCGCTCGGTGAGCTGCCCCCGCTCCTCGGCGTCGGCCAGGACCGTGACCACCTCGAACGCTGGTGCGCGCTCAGCGGCATCGAGCTCCTGGCGCTCGTGCCGCTGGAGAAAGCCGTAGCTGCGGAGAAGCTTTTCGGCAGTTGCGCGCCGAATGTGGAGCTCGCCTGTGCAGTAGGCCTCGAAGGAGTCGAAGCCCCAACCCTGCCAGGCATTGGCAGAGCGCACCTGAACCAAGAGCCGGCCCAGCTCGAACCAGGAGGACTTGAAGCGCCTGGCGGCAGCCGCCACCGTCGAGCGCAGTCCGCTCTCGTCGCCGGTCGCCGTGGCCGCCCCACTCATCCGGTTCGACCGACGGTGAAGGAGAGCCCCACGTTGGCCCGCTCCCCCTCGTAGGGATGGAAGGGCCACTTCTGCAACTCGCGCAAGAGGCAGTCGGGGAGCGGTCCTTCCTGGTACTGCGCGTGGTCGACCCACACCTTGGTGACATGACCGTCATTGCCGATGGTGAATTCGACCGGGAAGCGCGCGCTGAGGCCCGGTGCTCGTCGGGCCTCCTCGGCAAAGCAGGGGTAGAGCGCCCGCTGCTTCTGCGCCACCACCGCCATGATGGCTGCCCGGTCGAACTGAGGCGCGGTGTTCAGCCCGTCAACGTCGGGCTCGCTCGGCTGACCCGCCGGGCGCACGCCGCCGTGGTTCCCGGCGGCCGCCGTCGCCCGCCCCGGACGCGACGGGCCGCCACCCCGGTCGAGCGGGTAGTCGACCAGGTCCTCGTCGCGACGCCGCGCTCGGGCCAGGGTGATGGTCGGTGCCTCGACGGAGATGGTGGGCTCCCCGCTCTCCTTTCGCCAGGGGTTGTGCACCGCCAGGTAGCGCGCCCCGGCCCAGGCCGCGGCGCCGCCCACCGCTGCCACCGAGACCACCGCGGCCAGGCGCGCGTTGCGAACTTTTCGCGCGCGCTCCCGTTCGCGTCGGTCCAGGGCGTCCACGCGCCACTTGGCCTGCGCCTTGGCCAGAAAAAGTCGCAGCGCGTCGGTGTCCGAGACGCGCCGGAACTGGTGGTTTCCGACGAGCGTCACTTCCGTCTGTCCATCGAGCGCTCCGTCGTAGAGCCGCTTCACGAGCTCCTGACCGCTGACCGGGCCCAGCACCAGCCCTCCCTGGCGGTACAACCAGTCACCGCCGAGCGGCGCATCCTGTTGCTTGGGGCGCGAATCCATTGGGGGGGGCGGTGAAGCTCTTCGGTATTCTAGGGTCGCTGGGCCGCAGCGGGGAACGGTCTCTGCACTGGCCCGGCGCGTCGTCCCATTCCTCGCATGCCCTCACTTCGCGCCGCACTCTGGCTGTGGTACCGCGGAACGCGCTTTCGAGGCTGGCAACGCCAGCCCCACAGCCCCACCGTCCAGGAGACAGTCGAAGGGGAGCTTCGCAGATGCGCCATCACGTCCGGTCTGGCCGCGGCGGGGCGCACCGACCGCGGCGTCCACGCGCGACAGCAGGTAGCGAGCTTACGCGTGCCCGCCGGGACGGACCTCACCGCGTTGGCGAACAGCCTTCAGGGTCCAGACTGGGGGGTTGCGGCCGTGGCCGCGGCTCCGGCGGCCTTTCATGCGCAGTGGACACCGAGCAGCAAGGAGTACCGCTACCGGCTCTCGCTGGGCGCACCTCCTTTGGCTTGGGCACCCTATGTCTGGGACGTGCGCGGCGATGGGCGCCTGGACGGCGCTCGCGTCGAGCCGGAAGCAGTCGAACGAGCCCTGGCCATGGCCACCGGCACACGCGATTTCTTCGCGTTCCACGCTGCGTCCAGCATTCGCCGTCCGCGCACATTGAGTCACGTCGAGCTGCGTCCGTATGCGCAGGGCCTCTGGGAGCTGCGGCTCACGGGAAGCGGCTTCGGCCGGTACCAGGCGCGGGCGCTGATAGGGGGCGCAGCCCTCGTCGCCGCAGGGCAGCTGCCGGCCGAGGCGTGGCGCGCGGCACTCGAGGATGCCGAACGCTTCTCTGGACTGCTTGCTCCAGCGCACGGTCTCGTCCTCTGGGCGTTGCGCTACGGCGGGCGGGGGCCCTTCGACGCGGAGGTGGCAACGCACCTTCCGGACGGGCCCCCCTTCGACGGCTTGGACTAGTGGTGCTGGTCGGCGAGCCCCGGCAGCTCGGCCGGCACTGAATACTTGGTGAGTAAGTCTCCAATGGCCTCGCGCAGGTATTCGCTCTGTCGAATGCGAGAGGTGCGCGACAGGGCCTTGAGGGCCTCGAGGCGGTCCTTCGTGAGCCGAAACACCACCGAAGTCAGTCGAGATTGTGTGGGCATGTGCGATTTCTCCTACCTTCAACTACAAAATCGCACAAAGACGCCACTCGTCAACCTTTTCACTCGAAGAGGTACGTCCGGAACTGGAACCCGGCGAGCGCCGAGGCCCCGAAGCGGATGCCCTGTCCGGCCGTCGCCTCGGCGGCTACCTGAACGAAGGCCCCGGCCACCTGCGAGAAGTCGCACTGGACACCGAAGCCCATCCGCGGCCCGGCGCTCACCGCCGGCGTGACGTGCAGGGTGCCCTCGACGGTGACGAATGTCTTCCACACCTCCTCGCCGAAGTAGGCCCGCAGGCCCCCGGAGAGGGCAACCGTGGGACGGCTGTCGAAGGCCGTACTGACGCCGAGCGTCCATTCGTTGCCCTGTGCGCCAAGCGGCAGACTCACCTGCACCTGAAGCAGCGGCGCACGACCGTCCTCAGGCACGCCGTGCTGAAGGACGGTGTCCTCGAAGGAGACGCCCGCCCCGACAATGACGCCCAGGGCCCCACGATGGTCCAGCCGTGGCGCGTCCTCCGCGGTCGCCGGGCCCACTAGGCCGGCGCACAAACCGGCAACGAGGGCCCGCGCACCCGCACGGCTCAGGACGTGCCCTTAAGGATGCCCGCCGCCTCGTTGAGGCGGCCGGAGCGAAAGGGCTCGAGGTCCAGGGCGACATATTTAAACCCATGCCCCCGCAAAGCTGCGTTGACCCGCTCCCGAAAACTCCCGTCGGCGAAGCGTGCCACCTCCTCGGCGGCAACTTCTAAGCGGGCGATGTCGCCGTGGTAACGCACCCGGAAGGTGCGCAGCCCAAGCGCGCGGAGCTCGGATTCGGCCGAGCCGACTTGGAACAGCCGTTCTTCGGTGACGCTCGTCCCGTAAGGGATGCGCGAAGCGAGGCACGGCATGGCCGGCTTGTCCCAGGTGGGCAACCCGGCGGCGTGACTCAGGGCGCGAATCTCATCCTTGGTGAGCCCGGCGGCGGCAAGAGGCGAATGCACCTTGGCCTCCTGAGCCGCCCGGTGGCCGGGCCGGTGGTCCTGGGTGTCGTCGGCGTTGAAGCCATCGACCACCGCCGCGAGGCCGAGCTCGGCGCGGGTTTGCTCGCACAGTGCGTACAGCTCGGACTTGCAGAAGTAGCAGCGGTCGGTGGGATTGCGGCGGTAGGCGGGATTCTGCAGCTCAGCGGAGTCCACCACGACGTGTCGCGCGCCAAGCAGCTCAGCCAGGCGAACTGCCTCCAGGCGCTCCTCGGGAGCGACGCTGGCCGAGATGGCGGTGAGGGCCACCGCCCGGGCGCCCAGCACTTCTACCGCCACTTGCAAGACGAAAGTGGAGTCCACTCCTCCGGAGAAGGCCACCAGTGCCGAGCCGAGCTCGGACAGCGAAGCGCGCATCCGCGCAAGCTTCGGCGCCGCCGCGGCGCCCAGGCCCTGCAACCGCTCGGGCGCGAGCTCGCTCAAGAAGCGGTCCTCCCCTGCCCTAGTGCTTGCCCTTGCCGGACTTCTTGGCGGGCTTGCTGCGCTTGGCCATCCGCGCCGCGCGTGCCACCGGTCGGCTGCGCGCGCCCTTGTCGTGGGCGCGGGCTTTCTTGCCGCCCGGCGTGCTCTTGGCGCGCTTGCCGGTGATGACTTTCATGTCCTCGGGAGTGAGGTGGCCGAGGTCAAGCAGTGCCTGGAAGATGCGCAGCGCGCCGGTCTCCACCGAGTCGACATCCGAGCGGATGGTCACTTCGGGCGAGACCGGTGGCTCGTACGGCTCGGTGATGCCGATGAAGTTGGGAATCTCCCCGCCGAGCGCCTTCTTGTACTTTCCGGTGCTGTCCCTGGCGATGAGCTTTTCCGTCGGGCAGTCGACGTACACCTCCAGGTACCGGCCGATGAGACGCCGGTTTTCCTCCCGGCCTGGCTTGTAAGGGCTCACCGCCGCGGCCAGCACCGCAACCTGGCTGCGCGAGAGCAGCGAGGCGACGTAGCCCATCCGGCGCACGGCGATGTTTCGTTCTTCCTTGACGTCGGTGGTACCCCCCCAGAGGTCGTCCGCGATGTCGTTCTCATCGAGGACTTCCACCAGCCGACCGACCTGCTTGAGGCGAGCCGCCACGTAGTCGGCAAGGGTCGTCTTGCCGGCTCCCGACATTCCGGTGAGCCACAGAGTGAAACCTTGATTCGGAGCCATGGAGAGGCAACTCCCCGGTTGAGCGGGAACGGGGCCGTCCAGAGAGCCCAGTTTGGGTGTCCCGACGGCACAAAGAGCGGCCTTCCCTACACGAGTTACCGGGGTTTGACAATCATAACGCCGCGCGTCACACCACTTCAGCTGGACAAGAAAAATGGCTCCTGCCGGAAGTGTCCAGCTTCCCAGCGCACCCTGACAGCTTCACGGGCGCGGCCCTGGAGGACGGCCACGACGAGGTAGCCCACGTCGGGCAGCAGGGGGAGGCCGCCTGGCGCGGCCTGCACCCTGTCCTCGGCGGAGAAGGTCGCCTGGCCGTCCGGGTGCGCGTGGACAATCCACGCCAGCCGCTCCGACCGCCCATCCGCCTCGCGCAGGAGCGCGAGCCACTCGGTGGGCTCGAAGAGAAAGGCCGACCGGGCGTCCCGCGGGAAGGCCACCGGGTCCCGCGCCGCCCAGGCCCCGTAGGCATTGCGGAGCGCGACCCAGCGGCTGCCCGAAGGCCCTGTCAGCACCACGCCACACCCCTCCTCCGGGTAGCACGCCTCCAGGTGACCCACTGCCTGGGCGAGGACAGCCTCGGGCAGGACCGGACGGTGCGGACAGTAGGGTGCTTGCAGCACCTCCATCCCCCCGTCCACCGCCATCCGAAGTCCGGACAGCTGGGGCGCAAGTCCCAGCACCAAGCGCTGAAAAAGAAGTGCAGCCAGCGCGCCAGCTTGAATCGCATCCGGGCCGGTGCCCGGACCCTCCGCACCCTGGACCGCGTCGGCCAGACACGCGCTGCAGGCCTCGGCACTCGCCGCCCACAGGACCCAGCGTCCGTCGCGGCGGCCCACCGCCACCAAGGGTCGCGCACCGTGGCACTCGTCGGGAAGCGCCACCAGGGTGCCCGTGCACAAAGACTCACCGACGGCATCGGGGTTGAGGCGCGCGAGCGCCCCTCGGACTGTCGGCGGTGCCGGCAGGCCGAGCTCGCTCGCCCGGACGAGAAACCCCGGGTCGCCATTGGCCAGGAGACACGGCGGGCCTTCGACGGCCATTCCGGCCGCACCGAGGTAGGCCGCCGCGGTGAGGAGCGCCGGGCCAGCTGTGGTGAGTCGCACGCCGGTGGCAAGCAGCGCCTCTTGCCCACGGCCCCCGACGCCCTGGAGCAGAATCACCCGGGAGTACCGCTGGACCTGGTCCTCCCGCAGCCCCACGTTCAGCCGCCCTTCCGAAGCAAGAGGACATGGGAGCCGTCGGCCTGCGCAACGAGCGAAAGCACGGCATGGCCGTCTTGCTGCGCACTGGCCGGCACGTTGCGCCTTGGCTCGTCCCCACGAAGACGGACTTCCAGCACTTGACCTGGCCCGAGGGACTCGAGCGCGAGCTTGGTGCGCACGTACGTCATCGGGCAGACCTCAGCTCTGATGTCCACCACGGCCGAGGGCGTGCTCGAGCTCATGCCGCTCCCTTCTGCACCGCGCACCCCTTGCATCCCGACACTCTCTTGATGCGAAGCAGGCGCACCCTGAGTTCGCGCGCATCCACCACGTGAAGGAGCGCCTCACCGGGCGGGTCGCTCGGCGCCAAGGCAAGTCGGGCCTGGAGCGCACCCGCCACGCCGGCCAGTGCACCCAGAACGCCCGTCCGAGCGCAGGTGGGGACGTCCTCTTCGCCCGAAGCGTCCCCGAAGAGACATCGCAGGCAGGGGCCTCTGGGCGCGATGCGGAAGACCCGGGCCTCCAGTTGAACCACCCCCCCGAACACCAACGCCACGCCCGTCCGCGCAACGGAGTCGGACAGGAAATACTTCGCCGCCACGCTGTCGGTGCCATCGACGACGACGTCGTGTCCGCGCACCAGCGCCTCGACGGTGTCAGCTCGGGCATGCTGAAGGATGCTGGTGACGACCAAGCCCGGGAAGGCCTCCCCGAGACGTCTGGCGGCCACCAGGGCTTTGGGTTGGCCCACGTCCTCGGTGCGGTACCAGGGCTGGCGAGGAAGGTTGGACAACTCCACCCGGTCCCCGTCGACCAGCGTCAGACGCCGCACATTGGCAGCGGCCAGTGCGAGGCTCGCCGGGCAGCCGAGGCCACCCATGCCGATGATGATGGCGCCATCCACTCCCATGGGGGTTGCCTAACACGCGGCCGGCGCGGCGCAGCGCCTGCAACGCTCGACGCGGGGGCGGCGGGGCCCTCGCCAGCCGGGCGGGAGCTTGCGATAGACTCCCGACTCTCCGATGCGCACTCTGGCCCTCTTCCTGCTCCTCTGCGGCGTCGGCTGCCAACAGCCACTCCCCTCGCCCACCCCCGCTGCACCGCAGGGGCTGAAGCCCGCGGAGGCGCAGGTGCCGACACCGGCACCCTCACCGGCATGGACGTCAACGCAGGAAGCCTGCATCGAGCGCTATCTCGAGGCCCACGGGCTGGATGGTTTCGGCTCGCCGCGAGGCTCGATGTACCCGGGCGGGACCCCGCTCTTCGACGAGGCCAGCGGGCAACGGCTGTCGCGGGACGAATACCTGGCGCGACGCCACCCGGAAATCCTCCACGCGTGCGGGCTGTAGCGGCTGCCCGGCGGCCCCCTCGCTAGGGTAGCGGCCCGACGTAGAGCGAATCCGGCCGGATGAGCCGTCCGGTGCGCTGCTGCTCCTCGAAGTGCGCGCACCAGCCGGCGACGCGACCGGCGGCGAAAACAGACGTGAAAAGAGTACGGGGAATCCCCACCACATCGAGCAACACCGCGGTGTAGAACTCGACGTTGACCTTCAGGGCGCGCTCGGGATGACGCACCGCGAGCACCTCGGTGGCCGCTCGTTCCACGGCGCGGGCAAGTCTGAGCCGCGCCGTGTGCACTCCTGCGGCCTCCAACCGCTCCACTGCCGACTCGAGCACCGCTGCCCGTGGGTCGCGCACCCGGTAAATGCGGTGGCCCATCCCCATGATGCGTCGGCCCGCTGCCAGCTCGGCGCCCAGCCAGGCTTCGGCGCGCTCCGGCGCCCCCACCGCCTCGAGCATGTCGAGCACCGGACCGGGTGCTCCTCCGTGCAGAGGGCCCTTCAGCGCGCCAATGGCTCCGACCACCGCCGACACCAGGTCCGACCCGGTGGAGGCAATGACCCGCGCGGTGAAGGTGGAAGCATTCAGCCCGTGGTCCACCACCGTGGAGAGGTAGGTGTCCAGGCCTCGAACCAGGGGCTGGGACGCAGGCTCGCCGCGCAGCATCCGCAGCAGGTCCGCGGCGTGTGAGAAGCCGGGTTCCGGAGCGATGGGCGCCTTGCCTTCACGTCGGCGCTGCCAGGCGGCGGCAAACACCGCCACCGCCGCGGTGACCTCATCTGGCGTGGACTTCGAGGGAAGCTGGGCCACCGAGGCCCGGAGGGCATCCATCGGCTCAGGGGCCTCGAGCGCCCCACCCAGACCTCCGAGTCGAGAAAATGCCTGGAGCCGCATCGGCCCGAGGTCGACCGATGGCCGTTGCCAGAGCCGCGCACACACCGCCTCGAAAGGGACGGTGCCGGCCAGGTTCTCGACGCGCGAGCCGGCGATGACCAGTTCCCCGGCCTCGCCGTCGACGCGACTCAGGCGAGTTCGCGTCACCACCACGCCCTCCAAGCCTTCCCGAACCTCCGACTCAGACGTGGACGCCATTTCCCAAGACTCCTCTCGGCCTTCTGCGCCCTTCATAACCGGAGTGAGAAGCCCCCGCAGAAAGCCCGGGGGGGGCGCCTGCCCGCCGACCAGCCTGGACGCGGAGTGCAGGAGGGCACGTGTCCAGGCGCTCAGGGCTGGACGAGGGCGGATGCTCCGGTGTGTCGCTGCAGCGTTTCGAGGACGTCTTCTAAATGCTGGGAAACACGCACCTCGTGCTGGATGACGTTCTCCACCACCCCTTGCGGACCGATGACGAAGGTGACCCGGCGGTCGAGACGTAGCAATGGCCAAAGCACGCCGAAGAGCTCACTCAGGGTGCGGTCAGAATCCCCGAGCAGGGGGAACTCGATTCGCTCTTGCTTTGCAAAAGCGCACTGCTTCGCCACGTTGTCCACCGAGACGCCGATGAGCTCCGCCCCAAGCTCCTGGATGCGTGCCTGGTGGTCGCGGAAATGGCGGACTTCCTGGGTGCACCCCACCGTGAACGCCTTGGGGAAGAAGAACAGCACCACGCGCCGGCCGCGAAAATCCCGCAGGCGAACCGGTTGGCCACCGCAGTCGACGCCCTCGAAGTCGGGCGCTGGGGCTCCCACCTTCAGCATCGGCCTGTCCGCCTCCTCTTCGACGGGCGCCCCGCCCGGGGTGCCCACAACCGAAGGGGCCGCCCCGGCCTCTGCCGAACGGCGAGGACGGAGCAGCCCCGAGAGAGTTCCGAGCAGGCCTTAGGCGGCGCCGGGGGCCCGGGACGCTGTCGTCGGTGGGACCTCGAGGGGCAGGAGCGCACCCGCATCATCGTGGCTGGCAGCCAGCGCTGCTTCCACCTGGGTAATCTCGTCGGTCGGGCTTTCGACCTCGAGGTCCAGCTGCTTGTACTGCGCGAGCCCGGTGCCGGCGGGGATGAGCCGGCCCATGATGACGTTCTCCTTGAGGCCGCGCAGGTAGTCGACCTTGCCGTTGATGGCGGCCTCGGTCAGAACCTTGGTGGTCTCCTGGAAGCTCGACGCGGAGATGAAGGACTCGGTGGAGAGCGAGGCTTTGGTGATGCCGAGCAGCAGCGGCTCACCCACCGCCGGCCGATGGCCGGCGGTCATGATTTTCTCGTTCTCCTCCTCGAAGACCCACTTCTCCACCTGCTCATCGACGAGGAACGCGGTGTCGCCAACGTCGGTGACGCGCACCCTGCGTAGCATTTGTCGAACGATGGTCTCGATGTGCTTGTCGTTAATCTTCACGCCCTGCAGCCGGTACACCTCCTGCACCTCATCCACCAGGTACCGGGCCAGCTCCTTCTCGCCCAGCACCTTGAGGATGTCGTGTGGGTTCGCGGCTCCGTCCATCATCGGCTCGCCAGCGCGCACCTTGTCTCCGGCGTGCACGCTGATGTGCTTGCCCTTGGAGATGAGGTACTCCTTCGCCAGGTCGGTACGGAGCTCGCCGTTCACCTCGGGAGTGATGATCAGCTTGCGCTTCCCCTTGGTGTCCTTGCCGAAGGAAACGACGCCGTCAATCTCCGCAATCACCGCATGGTCCTTGGGCTTCCGGGCTTCGAAGAGTTCAGCCACCCGGGGTAGACCGCCGGTGATGTCCTTGGTCTTGGTCGTCTCTCGCGGCGCCTTGGCGATGACCTCACCGGCGGTGATGGTGTCCCCATCATTGACGGTGATGATGCTGCCCTGCGGCAGGTAGTAGCTCGCCGGTTGTCCGCTCGCCAGGTTGAGCACGTCGCCCGCTTCGTTCCGCAGCGCGATGCGCGGGCGGGCGTCCGGGTCCTTCGATTCGATGATCGTCTTTCGTGAAAGACCGGTCACCTCGTCGAGCGTCTCGGACATGGTGACACCTTCGATGATGTCGTCGAAGCGGACCAAGCCCGGCACTTCGGTGAGGAGCGGGGTCGCGAACGGATCCCACTCCGCGAGCAGGGTCGGCCCGTCGAGCCTCTGCCCATCCTTGACCATCAGCTTGGCACCGTAGATGACCTGGTAGCGCTCGCGCTCTCGGCCGGAGTCATCGACGATGAGCACCTCGCCGTTGCGGTTCATCGCCACCGCCGTGCCGTCCGCGCGGCGGACGGTGCTCAGGTTGCCGAAGCGCACCGTTCCTGCGTTGCGGCTCTCCAGGGACGACTGCTCGGCGCGCCGGGTGGCAGCACCACCGATGTGGAACGTCCGCATGGTGAGCTGGGTCCCCGGCTCACCGATGGACTGAGCCGCGATGACTCCCACCGCTTCACCGATGCTCACCTTTCGGCCCCGGGCCAGGTCGCGCCCGTAGCATTCCACGCAGATGCCGCGCCGAGCCTGGCAGGTGAGCACGCTGCGGATTTTCACCTTGTCCAGGCCGCTGTTCTCGACCTTGTTCACCCGGGCTTCGTCGACCTCCTCGTTGGCCCGCACCAGCACTTCGCCGGTGACTGGATCGTGGATGTCGTCGAGCGCCACGCGGCCGAGGATTCGCTCGCCCAGTGGCTCGATGACCTCGCCGCCTTCGACCAGGGCGCCGATGAACAGACCGTCCATGGTTCCGCAGTCGTACTCGGTGATGATGGCGTCCTGAGCCACGTCCACCAGCCGGCGGGTGAGGTACCCCGAGTTGGCGGTCTTCAGCGCCGTGTCCGCCAGTCCCTTGCGGGCACCGTGGGTGGAGATGAAGTACTGGAGCACCGAGAGCCCTTCGCGGAAGTTGGCGGTGATTGGCGTCTCGATGATTTCGCCGGAGGGCTTGGCCATCAGTCCGCGCATGCCCGCCAGCTGCCGGATTTGCTGCGCCGAACCGCGCGCTCCGGAGTCGGCCATGATGTAGATGGGGTTGAAGGAGGGCTGCTTGCGTGTCTCGCGCTTGCCGGCCGTGTTCTCCCCGCTGATTTCCTCCTGCGAGATCTGCTGCATCATCTCGCCGGCCACCTTCTCGGTGACCTCGGCCCAGATGTCGATCACCTTGTTGTAGCGTTCGCCGTCGGTGATCAACCCTTCCAGGTACTGGTTCTCGATCTCCGAGACTTCCTTGCGCGCGTAGTCGAGGAACTCCTGCTTGCGCGGCGGGATGATCATGTCCTTCAAGGCGATGGAGATGCCGGCCTTGGTGGCGTGGGTGTAGCCAAGCGACCGGATGCGATCGGCGAGCAGCACCGTCTCCTTCTCACCCGTGACTCGGTAGCAGGTGTCGATGAGGACGCCGAGCTGCTTCTTGTCCATCACCTTGTTGATGGCGTCGAAGCCGACCTTGCGCGGGACGATGTCCCAGAACAGCACGCGGCCGACCGTCGTCTCCTTGCGGACACCTTCGATGCGGCAGACCACCTTGGCCTGGAGGTCCACTTCGGAGTGGTCATAGGCGGCACGCACCTCGTCCGGAGAGGCAAAGATGCGACCCTCGCCCTTGGCAAACTCCCGGGGGCGGGTGAGGTAGTAGATGCCGAGAACCATGTCCTGGGTGGGAACGATGATCGGCTTGCCGTTGGCCGGGCTGAGGATGTTGTTGGTGGACATCATCAGCACCCGCGCTTCCATCTGAGCCTCGACGGAGAGCGGGACGTGGACGGCCATCTGGTCGCCGTCGAAGTCGGCGTTGAAGGCCGCGCACACCAGAGGGTGCAGCTGGATGGCCTTGCCTTCGATGAGGACCGGCTCGAAGGCCTGCATCCCCAGACGGTGCAGCGTGGGGGCACGGTTGAGCATCACCGGGTGCTCGCGGATGACCTCTTCCAGGATGTCCCACACCTCGGGACGCTCGCGCTCCACCATCTTCTTGGCGCTCTTGATGGTGGTGACGTAACCCTTCTCTTCCAGCTTGTTGTAGATGAAGGGCTTGAAGAGCTCGAGCGCCATGATCTTCGGCAGACCGCACTGGTGGAGCTTCAGCTCCGGGCCGACGACGATGACCGAACGACCCGAGTAGTCGACCCGCTTGCCGAGCAGGTTCTGGCGGAACCGGCCCTGCTTTCCCTTGAGCATGTCCGACAGGGACTTGAGGGGCCGCTTGTTGGGACCGGTGATGGTCTTGCCACGACGGCCGTTGTCGAAGAGCGCGTCAACCGCCTCCTGCAGCATCCGCTTCTCGTTGCGGATGATGATGTCCGGGGCGTTGAGCTCTTGGAGCCGCTTCAGTCGGTTGTTGCGGTTGATGACCCGGCGATAGAGGTCGTTTAGGTCGCTGGTGGCGAAACGGCCACCGTCGAGAGGAACCAGTGGGCGCAGGTCCGGCGGAATCACCGGAATGACGTCGAGCATCATCCATTCGGGCTTGTTGCCGCTGATGCGGAAGGCCTCGACCACCTTCAGGCGCTTGGCAATCTTCTTGCGCTTCGCCTCGCTGTTGGTCTCCTTCATGTCGCGACGCAGCTCTTCGGAGAGCTTGTGCACGTCGATGCTGCGGAGCATTTCGCGCACCGCCTCGCCGCCCATTCCGGCGGTGAAGCTGTCCTCGCCGAATTCCTGGAAATGGCGCTGCATCTTCTCTTCGCCGAGCAGCTCGCCCCGCAACAGCGGCGTGCTCTTCGGATCGATGACGATGTAGCTCTCGCAGTAGAGAACCTTCTCCAGGTCCTTGAGGGTGATGTCGAGCAGGTTGCCGATCCGGCTGGGCAGACTCTTCAGGAACCAGATGTGCGCCACCGGCGTGGCCAGCGTGATGTGACCCAGCCGCTCGCGCCGAACCTTGGACTGGATGACCTCCACGCCGCACTTCTCGCAGACCACACCGCGGTGCTTCATGCGCTTGTACTTGCCGCAGTTGCACTCGTAGTCCTTCACCGGGCCGAAAATGCGGGCGCAGAACAACCCGTCCCGCTCCGGCTTGAAGGTGCGGTAGTTGATGGTCTCTGGCTTCTTCACCTCACCATGCGACCACTGCCGAATCTTGTCCGGGGAGGCGATGCCCACCCGAATCGCTGCAAACGACAGCGGATCCTTCGGCTTCTCGAAGAAGTTGAAGATGTCCTTCACGTTGCCTCCGAAGTCTTTCTAACTTTCGTCATGGGTGCCCTCGAAACCCAACGCCTCTGGGCACCCTCGAACTCATTCTTTGTACGAGCCCCGAGGTCGCTCCACCTCGGGCCTCCGCCCACTGCCAGCCCCATCGCCCTCAAGCGTCGGAGCCCGTCTTTTTCAGCGCCCCGCTGTCCGAGGGAGGCGTGCGCACGCGCTCTGGCGGCGCGGTCTCCAGCAGCTCGACGTCCATTCCCAAGCTCTGCAGCTCCTTGAGCAAGACGTTGAACGACTCCGGCAAGCCGGACTCGAGAACGTTGTCGCCCTTGACGATGGCCTCGTACATCCGGGTCCGGCCCACCACGTCGTCGGACTTCACGGTGAGGAACTCCTGGAGGGTGTAGGCCGCTCCGTAGGCCTCCATGGCCCACACCTCCATCTCGCCCAGGCGCTGACCGCCGAACTGCGCCTTTCCGCCCAAAGGCTGCTGGGTGACCAGGCTGTAGGGACCGATGCTGCGAGCGTGAATCTTCTCGTCCACCAGGTGGTGGAGCTTGAGCATGTACATCACGCCCACGGTGACGTTCTGGTCGAAGGGGTCACCCGTCCGCCCGTCGAAGAGCACCATCTGGCCCGACCGCGGCAGATTCGCCTCGTCGAGGAGTTCGTGGATCTCCCTCTCGCGCGCCCCATCGAACACCGGGGTGGAGACATGGATGCCGGGCCGGAGGCGCTGGCAGAGCGACACCACTTCCTTGTCGGAGACGCCATCGATGAAGTCGCCGAAGGCCTTGTCGTCGTAGATTCGCTTGAGTTGCTTGCGCAGCTCGTCGCCGCTCCACTTCTCCGCAATGTACGTCTGGAGCCGCTCGCCCAAGCCCCGCGCTGCCCAGCCGAGGTGGGTTTCGAGAATCTGACCGATGTTCATCCGGCTCGGAACGCCCAAGGGGTTGAGGACCAGGTCCACCGGACGGCCGTCTTCCAGATACGGCATGTCCTCCTCGGGGAGGATGCGTGAAACGACGCCCTTGTTGCCGTGGCGACCCGCCATCTTGTCGCCCACTGCCAGCTTGCGCTTGATGGCCACGTACACCTTGACCATCTTGATGACGCCAGGCGGCAGCTCGTCGCCCTTCTTGATGCGGGCGATCTTCTCGCCGAAGACGAGCTTCACCGCCTCCTTCTGATCTTCCAGGTTGCGCAGGATGTCGCGCACCTTCGAGTCCGTCGGGTCGCCCACCGTGATCTCCGCCCAGTAGCGGTAGGGCACTTCGGCCAGCAGGTCGTCGTTGAGCGCATCGCCCTTCTTCAGCAGGACCTTGCCCTTGTCGTCGATGAGCTTGCCTTCCACTTCCTTGCCGTGGAGCAGCTTGCGCAGCCGGGCGATGGCGCTGTCCTGGATGACCTTGATTTCGTCGTTCTGGTCCTTGAGGAGCTTCGCCTCCTCCATCGACTCGATCTGCTTGGCGCGTTCGTCCTTCTCCACGCCCTTTCGGCTGAAGACCTTGGCGCCGATGACCGTGCCGCTGACACCTGGCGGAACGCGCAGCGAGCTGTCTCGCACGTCCCCCGCCTTCTCGCCGAAGATGGCCCGGAGGAGCTTCTCCTCGGGGCTGAGCTGGGTCTCGCCCTTGGGCGTAATTTTGCCCACCAGCACGTCACCCGGCTTCACCTCGGCGCCGATGCGGATGATGCCCGACTCGTCGAGGTCCTTGAGGGCCTCTTCGCCGACGTTGGGAATGTCGCGGGTGATCTCTTCTTTCCCCAGCTTGGTGTCGCGGGCGATGCACTCGAATTCCTCGATGTGGATGGACGTGAAAACGTCCTCCTTCAGCAAGCGCTCGCTGATCAGGATCGAGTCTTCGAAGTTGTAGCCCTGCCAGGGCATGAAGGCGACCACCACATTGGCCCCCAGGGCCAGCTCACCGGTCTCGGTGGCCGGTCCATCGGCGATGACATCGCCCTTCTTCACCCGGTCGCCTTTGCGAACGATGGGCTTCTGGTTGAGGCAGGTGTTCTGGTTCGACCGCTGGTACTTGACCAGATTGTAGATGTCGACCTCGGACGCGACGTCGGCCATGCTCGAGGAGACGTCCGCCTTGACCACGATGCGGCTCGCGTCGACGGCCTCCACCACGCCGTCGCGTCGACCGATGACGGTGACGCCGGAGTCGCGGGCCACCACCGCCTCCAGTCCGGTGCCGACCAGCGGCGACTGGGTGCGCAGCAGCGGCACGGCCTGGCGCTGCATGTTGCTGCCCATCAACGCTCGGTTGGCGTCGTCGTTCTCCAGGAAGGGAATCATGCTCGCCGCCACACTCACCAGCTGGTTGGGCGAGACATCCATC
>Ga0302325_10002780_pt1 | contig 42068 bp, 41 predicted proteins | sample Palsa_T0_2_FD_201948 | JGI IMG/M metagenome (GOLD analysis project Ga0302325, IMG submission 201948) | Peat permafrost microbial communities from Stordalen Mire near Abisko, Sweden - Palsa_T0_2 | ecosystem: Environmental > Terrestrial > Soil > Palsa > Peat permafrost | place: Sweden: Abisko...
ATGTCCGCCGTGCTTGCGCCGCCGACGTTCTCCACGAAGTTCGCATGCTTTGGCGAGAGGCGCGCCCCGCCGATCCGCAGGCCGCTCAGCCCGGCGGCCTCGAGCAGCTTCCCCGCGCTCGCCCCGGGCGGGTTCTTGAACGTCGAGCCAAACGTCTTGATGCCCTTCGGCTGTGCCGCGTGGCGTAGGGCGCGCATCTCGGCGAGCGTCGCCCGCACGGTCTCGGGAGCAGCATCGGTCAACGCGAACTGCACTTGTGCGACGACCTCACCGGCCCGGAGCGCCGAGCCGCGGTACTCGAAGCCGAGCTCGTGCGGTGCACGCCGCGCTACGCCTTGCGCGCTGACCACCTCGACCCAGCTGAGGACGCTCGCGAGCGCGCCATCGTAGGCGTTTGCGTTCATCCGCACCGCGCCGCCGACCGTCCCGGGGATGTTGACGGCGAACTCGAGCCCGGCGAGGCCGAGCGCAGCCGTGCGCGCGGCGGCCTTCGGCATCCGCGCGCCGCCACCGCAGCGCAGCCCTCCGGAGACCGTTTCGATCTCCGCCAGCTGGCGCTGGAGGTGCAGCACGAGCCCGGGCACACCCTCGTCGGCGACGAGCAGGTTCGAGCCTGAGCCGACGACCGCGACGTCGTGGTCGTGAGCGTTCGCCCAGACCAGTAGCTCTTGCAGCTCGGCGATCGTTCCGACGGCCGCGAACAGCTCGGCCGCACCGCCTGTGCGTACCGTCGTCATCCGCTGGAGCGGATAGGTCTCGTGCAGCTCAACCATCGACGTTTCCGACGCCGGCGAGTCCCCGTGCGAGTGTGTCGCTGTCCCCCGCGCCCATCACCATCACGAGATCGCCGGGCCCGAGCAGCGCGCCGAGCACGCGCTCGGCCGAGCCGCGATCCGGCAACCAGTAGGTGGGCTTGCCCGGTGCCGCATCGACCGTCGCCTCGGCGATCATCAGGCCGCTGACGCCGGAGAAGTCGCTCGCACGCTCGCGCGCCGCGTAGACGTCGAGCACGGCCACGAGATCGGCTGCGGCGAGGGCGAGGCCAAACTCGCGGTGGAGCGCGCGCGTGCGCGAGTAGAGGTGCGGCTGAAAAACCGCGATCAGACGCCGCGGGCCGAGCGTGCGCGCCGCCGCGAGCGTCGCCGCAATTTCGGTCGGATGGTGCGCGTAGTCGTCGTAGACCTCGGCGCCATGCGGGCTGAGGCCGAGGCGTTCGAAGCGCCGTCGCGCGCCGCTGAACTGCGCCAGTGCGCCTGCGGCGACGGCTGGCTCGACGCCAACGATGCCGGCAACGCGGAGTGCCGCCGCAGCGTTGCGCGCGTTATGCGCGCCCGGTACCGACAGCTCGACCTCGACGCCGTCCAGCACAAACCGCGAGCCGCCGGCGCGGAGCTCGGGCGCCGGCACGTCGTAGGCGACGACCGGTCCGCTGCGCAATGCCAAGAGCTCGGGGCGATCCCAGATGACGGCCTCCGTGGCGTGGCTGAGGAACTCGCGGTAGACCTGCTCGAGCTCGCGCAGCGAACCAAAGGCCTCGTGGTGATCGAGCTCGACATTGCCGAGCACGGCGATCTCGACGGCGAGGGCCAGCAGGGAGCGATCGGACTCGTCCGCCTCGACGACCAACCATTCGCCGCTGCCCCAGTCGCCGTTGCGCCCCGTCTCGCTGAGCGTTCCGCCGATCAGGTAGCCCGGATCCAGGCCGCCGCCGCGCAGCGCGCGGACGATCATGCTCGCCGTGGTGGTCTTGCCATGGGCGCCGGCAACCGCGATCGTGCGGCGCAGGCGGCTGAGCTCAGCGAGCAGCTCAGCGCGGGCCAGCACGACCAGTCCGCGCTCAAGCGCCGCAACTCGCTCCTCGTTATCAGGGCCTACGGCGCTCGAGTAGAAGACCTCGACGTCGTCGCCTGCGGGGATGTTCTCGGCGCGGTGGCCGACGTGCAATTCGAGCACGCCATCGACGGCGAGCGTTTGCGCGAAGTGCGAATCGACACGGTCCGAGCCGCTGACGCTCGCCCCGAGCTGGTGGGCAGCGCGCGCGTAGGCGCTCATCCCGGCGCCCGCCACGCCAATCAGGTGCAGCCGCCGCCCGCTCCACGGGGCGCGCCCGGAAGGCTCGGCGCTCACCGGTGCGCCACCGCGAGCACCTCGGCGGCGATTGCCTTCGCCGCATCCGGGCGGGCAAGCGCGCGCGAGGCGCGGCTCATCGCGGCGAGCCGTGCCGGATCGCCGATCAGCCGCCCGACCTCGCCCGCGAGCCGCGGGCCGCTCAACTCGGCGTCGGCGATCACGACCGCCGCGCCGTGGTCTGCCATCCACGCCGCGTTGGCGCTCTGATGATCGCCGGTGGCATGCGGATAGGGCACGAGGATCGCCGGCCGGCCGTGAGCGGCGATCTCGAAAATCGAGCCTCCGGCCCGCGCGACGACGAGGTCGCACATCGCGAGCGCAGCGTCGAAGTCCTTGGGCGAGAGATACTCGCGCAGCTCGTAGAGCCCTCCGTGCTCGCGCGTGCGCAGCTCCGCCCAGTCGCGCGTGCCGGTCACGTGCAGGACGCGGAAGCTCGCACCGACGAGGCCGGCAAGCGCAGCCTCGTTGATCGAGCGCGCACCGAGCGAGCCGCCGAAGACGAACACGAGCTGCTCCCAGGATCCGAGCCCGACCGATTGGCGTACTGCCGCGCGCTCGGCGCGTACCGGCGGCACGGCGCGCCCGGTCACGAGATAGCGCGGCCCGCTGCGAGACGCGATCGGGAAGGCAAGACAGACCCGCCGCGCGAGTGGTGCGAGCGCTCGGTTGGTCAGGCCAAGATGGCTGTCGGCTTCGCAGAGGACGATCGGCAGCCGCAATGCGGCGCCGGCGAGGACGACCGGCCCGGCGACATAGCCGCCGGCGCCGAGCACCGCGCCTGCACCCTCGCGGCGCAGCAGCCGGCGGGCACGCGCCGTCGCCGCGGCGGAGCGCGCAAGCGCCGCGGAGGCCTTCAGCGGGCTGTGGCGATCCAATCCACGAACGTCGATCCGTTCGAGCTGGTAGCCGGCCGCGGGAACGAGCTCGCGCTCGGCGCGGTCGCCGCCGATGAAGAAGACGCTAGCGCCCTGCGTAACCAGCGCGTCGGCCACCGCCAGCGCCGGCACGACGTGCCCCGCTGTTCCCCCGGCTGCGATTGCGATCCGCGGCTGGCTGACCATTCACGGATCGTCGCGCGTTTTGCTCCGGCGTGCGGTCAACCGCTCGCACGACGATCGCGTTGTCGCGCACAACAGCCAGCAGCAGACCCATCGCCGCGAGCATCACGAGCAGACTGCTCGAGCCGTAGGAGATGAACGGCAGCGGCACGCCGGTGAGCGGCGCGAGGCTGAGCACCGCGAATACGTTGAGGATCGCCTGCGTCGCGATCAGCGAGGTGACGCCGGCGGCCAGCAGCTGTCCGAAGGGGTCGTGTGCTCGGCGCGCGGTGTGCAGTCCGGCGTAGACGATCAAGCCGTATAGGAACAGCACGCCACAAACGCCAACGGCCCCGAGCTCCTCGCCGATCACGGCGAGGATGAAGTCGGTCGGCGCGTTGGGGAGCCAGAGGTCCTTCGCCACCGAGTTGCCCGGACCGTGACCAAAGAGGCCACCGGAGCCGATCGCAATCTGCCCCTGCACCGCCTGGTAGCCGGCGCCTGTGGCGTGGGCCCAGGGGTTGAAGGCCGAGGAGATCCGCGCCGCCGCGTACGGCTCAGCCTTGACGAAGATGAGGACCGCAACGCCGAGCATGATGAAGCCGAGCCCGAGCAGGCGCAGCGGCACGCCGGCCGCCAACACGACCGCCGTCAGCGTGAAGACGATCACGAGCGTGGTGCCGAGGTCGGGCTGGGAGGCGATCAGCAGCGCTGCCGCGCCGGCAATGACAAGCAGCCGCTTGAGCGCGGTTCGCAGGCGGTCGGCGTTCGCGCTGCGCCCGGCGAGCACCTGGGCCGCGTAGAGCACGAGGGCGAGCTTCATCAGCTCCGAGGGCTCGAACTGCACCGGACCAGCGCCGATCCAGCGCTGCGCCCCGCCGGCGGCGTGCCCGAGATGGGGCAGCTTGACGGCCAGCAGCAGTACAAACGAGACACCCAACAGCGGGGCGGTGAGGGCCCGCACGCCGGCGATCCCGCGGTGGGCGAGGAAGAGCATCACGCCCAGCCCGACCGCCGACCACACGACGAAGCTGATCAGCTCGCCGAGGCCGCTGCCGCCCGAGGTCAGCAGCGACGGCGAGGAGGCGCTGTAGACCATCACGGCGCCGAGCGCGAGCAGGCAGAGCGTCGCCGTCAGGAGGATCGAGTGCTCGACCGGCGCGGGGCGCGCCGCGGCGCGACGGCGCGCAGGTGCGGGGACGGCGACGGCGGAGGACATCGCCGTCTGCTTCGACGCCCGCCGGCCTAAGCCTGCCCAATAATCAGAGCCCGAAACTCCTCGCCGCGCTGCTCGAAGTCGTCGAACTGATCGAAGCTTGCACAGGCGGGGCTGAGGAGGACGACCATGCCCCCCGTTGCGCCTGCTCGCGCGAGCGCCACCGCGCGCTCGAGCGTCCCGGCGCGCGTCGTCTGGAGGCCCTGGAGAGCATCGGCGATCTGCTCGGCGTCCTCGCCAATCAGATAGGTGTGGTCGGCATGCGTGGCAACCGCTTCCCGTAGAAGGCTGAAGTCCTGACCCTTGCCCTGGCCCCCGAGGATCAGCCGCACGGCGGCCGGGGCGAAGGAGCGCAGCGCGGCCACCGTGCTCGCGATGTTGGTCGCCTTGGAGTCGTTGACGTAGAGCACGCCGTCGAGCGTCGCGATCTCCTCGAGGCGGTGTGGGACGCCGGGGAAGCTCCGCAGCGCCGCGATGATCGCTGCCGGCGCTGTTCCGCGGGCGAGCATCACCGCGGCGGCCGCCATCGCGTTCTCCAGCGGGCCGCGCAGGCGGACATCAGCTGCCGCGATCAGCTCCTTGCCCTCCCAGCGCAGGATGCCATCGGTCAAGCGCAGAGCGCAGCCGCTCGCGCTGCCGAAGCTGATCCGCCGGGCCCCGCCGGGGATCGCGAGATCGGTGAGCGCGTCGGGGAGGACGGCGATCGCACTCGCCGGCTGGTTGGCGAAGATTCGGAGCTTGGCCTCGGTGTAGCGCGCGAGGGTGTGGTGGCGGTCGAGGTGGTCGGGTTCGATGTTCAGCAGCACCGCGGCCTCCGGCGCGAATGCGACGCTGTCCTCGAGCTGAAACGACGAGGCCTCGCAGACGACGGTCGTTCCTTCGGCGAGCGGGCCCGCGCCAAAAGGCGGCGGTGCGGCGAGCCCGCTGACGGCGCGCCCGACGTTGCCGGCGACGGCGACCGGCGATCCCGCCGCCCGTGCGATCGCCCCGATCAATTCGACGGTCGTCGTCTTGCCGTTGGTTCCGGTGACGGCGATGAACTCCCCGGCGAGCATCCGCCAGCCGAGCTCGAGCTCGCCGATCACGCTGATCTCGCGCGCGAGCGCGGCGGCGATGATCGGTGCTTCCCGGGGCACCCCCGGGCTCTTGACGACGCAGCGAACACGGTCGAGCAACTCGAGCCCAGCGCCGTCGGTGTGCAGCTCGACTCCCGCGGCCTCGAGCTCGGCCGCAGCCACCGGTGCCGTTCGGTCGAGCCCGATCACCTGCTCGCCCTGGCCGCGGAGCGCCAGCGCCGCGGCGGCGCCCGAGCGCGCGAGGCCGACGATCAGATAGGGGCCGCCCGGAAGCTCCGGCCTCACTTGATCGAGTGCTGGTAGATGACGAAGCCGATCGCCGCGCCGACCGCGGCGATGATCCAGAAGCGCAGGATGATCTTGGTTTCCGACCAGCCCTTCAGTTCGAAGTGGTGATGGATCGGCGCCATCATGAAGACGCGTTTTCGAAAGGCCTGGAAGGACACGACCTGGATCAGCACCGAGAGCGCCTCGAGCACGAAGATCCCGCCGATCGCCAGCAGCAGGATCTCGGTGTGGGTCATCACGGCGAGTCCGGCGATCGCGCCGCCGATGCCGAGCGAGCCGGTGTCGCCCATGAAGATCGTCGCCGGAAAAGCGTTGAACCAGAGGAAGCCAACGCAGACGCCGAGCAGGCAGCTCGCGAGCAGCGCGAGATCGGAGTCATTCGTGGTGATCGAGGTGATCAGCACGTAGGCGAGCAGCACGATCGCCGCGCAGCCGGCTGCGAGCCCGTCGAGGCCGTCGGTGAGGTTGACGCCGCTGGTCGTCCCCGCGACGACGAGATAGATCAGCAGCGGGTAGAAGGCGCCAAGGTAGATGTAGTCGTGGTTGAAGGGAAAATCGAGCGTCGGACTCAGGTGCACCTCGTGCCTGGCTACCCACCAAAGCCCGACTGAGACCAGCGCCAGCAGGACAAGCTTGGTCCGGGCGCGTAGGCCGAGCGAGCGGCGGCGGACGATCTTCATGTAGTCGTCGACGAAGCCGAGCAGCGCGCAGGCGACTGCTGCAAGGAACACGGCGATGGCGTTCCAGCTGTAGTGCGAGAGGACGAGGAACGGCGCCGCGACCGCGGTGAACATGATGATCCCGCCCATCGTCGGCGTACCCGACTTGGTCAGGTGCCCCTGCGGACCGTCGTCGCGGATCTGCTGGCCGAAGGAGCGCCGGCGGACGAAGTCGATGAACTTCGGGCTGAGGAAGATGCAGATCAAAAGCGACGCTGTGCCGCCGATCAAGACCCGCGCGAGCTGCCCGCCGGAGGCGACGGCCGCGAGCGCGTTCACGAAGTCACCCGCGCGAGCGCCAGCGCCCGCGCGACGGTTTCGAGGCCGACGCCACGCGAGCCCTTGACGAGGACCACGTCGCCGCGGCGCAGCAGCGGCTCGAGCGTGCTCGCAACCTCGCCCGCCTCCTCCACGTGGATGTGCTCGCCGCCGCGGAAGGCCTCACCGGCGAGCTCGGCACGCGGCCCGACGGTCACCAGCAGGAGCACGCCCGCGTCGCGCGCGAGCTCGCCGAGCTCGCGGTGGTAGCGCTCCTCGTCCGCCGCCCCAAGCTCGAGCATGTCGCCGATCACCGCGAGGCGACGCGCAGCCAGGGTGTCCGAACCGAGCTGCTCGAGGGCGGCGCGCATCGACATCGGGTTCGCGTTGTAGCAGTCGTTGATGATCGTCACACCGCCGGCTAGCTCGACGCGCTCGCCGCGGAGCCCGGAGAAGACCACGTCGTAGGTGCCGCCGACCGCCACCCCGAGCGCGCGCGAGGCGGCCACGGCGGCGCACAGATCGGTGAGGAGGTGCGAGGAGCGGAAGTCGACGTCGAGCTCGATCAACTCGCCCTCAGCCTCGATCGTGACGCCGTCGCTCGCGCTCGAGACGACGTGCACATCGCCGCCGGGGCCAAAGCGTAGAACGCGCAGCCGCTCCGGCAGGTGTGGATCGAGCAGCGGCTCGTCGGCCGGTATCACCGCCGTTCCATCGGGCGGGAGCGCGCTCAGCAGCTCCGCCTTGGCGGCGGCGATCGCTTCGAGCGAACCGAGCAGCTCGAGGTGCGCCGGGCCGACGTTGACGATCACGCCGACCTCGGGCCGGCAGATCGCGGCGAGCGCGGCGATCTGCCCCGGCCCGCGCATCGCCAGCTCGAGGACCAGCACCTGCGTCCCCGCCGGCGCCGCGAGGATCGCCAGCGGCAGGCCGATCTCGGTGTTGTAGTTGCGCGGGCTGGCGACCGTCCGGCGCTCGCGAGCGAGCAGGGCGGCGAGGATGTCCTTGGTCGAGGTCTTCCCGGTCGAGCCGGTCACCGCCACCACGCGAGCACCGAGCTCCTGCCGCCAGGCGTGAGCGAGGGCCTGCAGGGCGGCAAGCGGGGCCTCGGTCGTAAGGACGGCACCGGTCTGCGGCCCCCTGGGGGCGAAGACCGGGCGGACCGCAACCCCCCAGGCTCCCGCCTCGAGCGCCTGCGTCGCGAAGCGTCCGCCATCTTCTCGCGCGCCCGCCAAACCGATGAAGAGATCTCCCGGCGCCAGATCGCGAGAGTCGATCGCGACGCGCTGCGGGCCGCCGCCGCCCGGCGCCGCCGCGAGGATGCGCGCGCCGGCGGCCTGCGCGACGCGCTCGGTGTCCCAGTTCTTCACGGCCGCGCTGCGGCGGCCGGACGCAGCTGCTCGCGGGCGACCGCTGCGTCGTCGAAGGGCACCGTGCGCCCGTCTTCGAACTCCTGCCCCTGCTCGTGGCCCTTGCCGGCGATGACGACGACGTCGCCGCTGCGCGCGAGCGAGATCGCGCGGGCAATCGCGGCGCGCCGCTCGACGATCGCCTCGACGGCGTGCGTACCATCGGCGCGAGCTCCGGCGAGGATCTCCTCGACGATCGCCTGGGGCGACTCCGAACGAGGGTTGTCAGAGGTGACGATCGTCAGCTCGGCGAGCGCGGCGCTGATCTGACCCATCTGTGCGCGCTTGCCGCGGTCGCGGTCCCCGCCGCAACCGAAGACGCAGATCACGCGTGCCGACGTCAGCGCGCGGGCGGCGCGAAGCACGTTCTCCAGCGAGTCGGGTGTGTGTGCGTAGTCGACGAGGACCGCGAACGGCTGGCCTTCGTCGAGCGCCTGGAAGCGACCGGGGGCCGGCGCCGCGTCGGCCAGCGCAGCGACGATCGTCTCGAGCGGGACGCCGAGCTGATGGGTGACGGCCAGCGCGGCGAGGACGTTGGCCGCGTTGAAGCGACCCGGCAGGCGGGTGCGCACCGCGACCTCGCCGTCCGGGGTGAGCGCGGTGAAATCGCCCTCGGCGATCCCCGAGCGCAGCTCGAGCGCGCGGTAGTCGGCCGCGGCGTCGAGGGCGAAGGTAACGGCGGCCGGGAAATCAGCTTTCAGGCGCGCGCCGTAGGGGTCGTCGATGTTGACGACGGCGAGCTTCGGGGCCGCTTCGAAGAGCCGCCGCTTGGCGGCGAAGTAGGCCTCCATCGTCGGGTGGAAGTCGAGGTGATCCTGGGTGAGGTTCGTGAAAACGGCGGCCGCGAAATGGATCGCATCGGCGCGGTGCAGCTCCAGCGCGTGCGAGGAGACCTCCATCGCGCAGGCGCGGTCGCCGGCGTCGCGCATCGCCGCGAAGCTCGCCTGGAGGTCGATCGCTTCTGGGGTCGTGTGGATGACGGCGCCGTCGACGCCCCCGATCACCGACTTCACGGTTCCGAGCAGCGCGCACTGCTCGCCCGCGGCTTCGAGCAGCGCGCGGATCAGGAAGGTCGTGGTCGTCTTGCCGTTGGTGCCGGTGACGCCGACGACGCGCAGCGCCGCGCTCGGATCACCGTAGAAGCGGGCGGCGAGCGGGGCCATCGCTTCGCGGACCGAGGCGACGCGCAACTCGGGAACGCCGAGGGAGAGCGGACGCTCGACGACGAGTGCGCTGGCGCCGCGCTCGACCGCGTCAGCCGCGTGGTCGTGACCGTCGCTGCGGTGCCCCGGTACACAGAAGAAAAGCGTTCCCGGCCTGACGGTACGGGAGTCGTAGGCGAGCGAGGTGAGCTCGACCGGAGCTCGGCCTTCGCTCAGTTCCGAAAGCAGCATCGAGTCCGGAGTTTAGGAGGCGGCGCGGGCGCCGGGGCGCTCAGCCGGGCGGGATCTTCAGGTAGCGCAGTGCCCAGGTCATGATCTGGCCCCACGCGTGGGCCGGCGCGTCGGTGCCGTAGATCTCCCCGTCCTGGGGTTGGTCGACGACGACCTCGACCTCGACCTTGGGGTGCTGGGCGGGCGCGAAACCGACGAACGAGGCGACGTACTCGGTATCGGAGTAGCCGCCCGGGATCGCCTTGTTGGCGGTGCCGGTCTTGCCGGCGAGCGAGTAGCCGGGGATCGTGATCTCTGACGCCGTGCCGCCGGGCTCGAGGACGCCTTTGAGCATCGTTCGCAGTTCGCCCGCGACCCGGGGTGAGAGGATCCGCTGACCGGCGGGCTCGCGCACCGGCGTGCCGCCGACGGCGGCGACGAGGTGCGGCGGGCGCAGGATGCCGCCGTTGGCGATCGCCGCGTAAGCCGTGGCAATCTGGATCGGGGTGACCGACTCGCCCTGTCCGAACGGCAGGTTGCCCATCGAGAAGTTGTTGTAGTCGCTCAGCGGCGGGATGATCCCCTGGTTCTCGCCCGGCAGATCGATGCCAGTCGGTGAGCCGAAGCCGAAGCGCTTGACCCAGTAGGCGAAACGTGCGGCGCCGAGCTGCTGACCGATCTCCACCGCCCCGATGTTGCTCGACTGGGCGAGGATCTGCGCGGTGGTGAGCGTCTCGTTGCCGTGCGCGACCGAGTCGTTGATGATCCGGCCATCGAAGGGCAGCCGCGCGGGGACGTCGAACGGCGAGTGCGGCGTGACGACGCCGTCAGAGAGCGCGCCGCCGATCACGACGACCTTGAACGTCGAACCGGGCTCGTAGTTCAGCGCGATCGCATGGTCTGACCAGTCAAAGCTGTTGCCGACGTCGTTCGCATTGACGCTCGGCCAGTTGGCCAGGGCGAGGACCGCGCCGGTGGAGGGCGTCATCACGATCGCCGTCGCGTCCTCCGGCGAGTACTCCTGCCCCACTCCGGCGAGGACGCTCTCCACCTCCTCCTGCAGGCGCGCGTCGAGCGTCAGTCGCACCGTCTCACCCGGGAGCGCCTTGCGCGGGTCGCTGACGCTGATCGGCGTACCGTCGGCGGCCACGACCGTGTCGCTCGTGCCGCTGACGCCGGCGAGCGGGCCGTTGAGCGCGAGCTCGAGGCCGCCCGCTCCGCCGCCGCCCATATGTACGCCGCCGAGGAGCTGCGCGGCGAGATCACCGAAGGGGTAGAAGCGGATGTTGTCGGTGCTGAGCGATATCCCGGCGATCCCGAGCGCGGCGATCCGCTGCGCGGTGTTAGCGGGCACCTGGCGCGCGAGGTACTCGAAAGTGGTGTGCGCGGCAAGCTCGGTCGTCAAGGCGGTGACGCTCTGCCCCAAGAGCGGCGCCAGCCGCGCCGCCGCGCTCGCGGGGTCCTTGATCTGGTAGGGCGTCGCGGAGATGTCATCGCCGGGCTCGGTGACCGCGAGCGCCTCACCGTTACGGTCGAGGATTGTGCCGCGAACCGCGGTCAACGTCTGCGTACGAACCTGCTGCTGGGTCGCGATCGCGCTGAGGTGCGCCGATTGCAGTGTGCCGAGATCGAGGGTGCGCAGGGCGGCGATCGCCAGCAGTGCGGCGAAGGCGCCGAACAGCAGGCGAAGTCGCCCTTGCGCGAGCGCCATGCCCGCGCTAGCCCGTGCCGCCCACAGCCGGCGCGGAGGAGCCGCCCTCTGCGCTCACTGCGCCACCCGGCGTGGATGTGGGGGCGCCGGTGGAGCTCGCGGGCGTGGTCGTGGTGGTCGTCGTCGAGTCGCTCGTCGAGCCTGGGGTGTTGGTCGTCGTGGCGCTCGTCGAGCCCGTCGTGCCAGTCGCCGCGGCGCTGGTCGTCGTACTCTGGGCCGGCGTGGTCTGGGTGCTCGTCAGCGTCGTCGAGCCGGCGGTGTTCGCACTGCTAGACGGCGTCGTGCTCGCGCTCACGCCTGCGCTTGCGGGCGGCGCCAGAGGGACCGTCGGTGCGCTGATCGAAGCCGCGGCCAGCGTGGCGTCCTGCGCGTTGTAGCCCAGGTAGACGATGTTGTTGTCGGGCGGGTAGACCATATCGAGCGCAGCTGCCTCAGCGGCCGAGTTCTGGCGCGGCTCGAGTGCCGCGATCGACGTCGCGGTGGTCTCGTTCTGCTGGGTCAGCTGCTCGATCTGGCTGACAGAGCGACCGATGCTCGCGCCGAGGCGGAGAATTGCGACCTGCATCGCGACGATCCCGAGCAGGGCGAAGGCGACGAACGCGATCCAGGTGCGACCACGAATCAGGCGATCGAGTAGCGGCGCGTCGAGCAGCCGAGCCAGCAGGTGGCGGCGCGAGGACGGAGCAAGTGGAACCGCGCGTGGGTGGCGGCTCGGCCCGGAGACACGCCGCGGCGCGATCGGTTGGCGAAGCGGCGCGGCGGCGCCGGCTCGCGCGCGTGCGGCAGCCGCCGGTGTCACGAGGTCACCTCCAGCTTGCGTGCGAAGCGCAGATGAGCGCTGGCGGCGCGTGGGTTGAGCGTCAGCTCGCCGGAGCTGGCGACGATCGCCCGCCGTCGCGGGAGCTCAGCTTCGGGGGTACGCCCGCAGACGCAGATGGGCAGGTCGGGCGGGCAGATGCAGCCGATGGCGCGAGCCGCGAGAAACTGCTTCACGCGACGGTCTTCGAGCGAGTGAAAGGAAATCGCGGCGATCCGGCCGCCGGGGACGAGCAGCTCCCAGGCCAGTGGTAGCGCCTCGTCGAGCTGGTCGAGCTCCTCGTTGACCATTATGCGGATTGCCTGGAAGACCCGCTTGGCCGGGTGCCCGGAGGCAAACCGCGCCGGCGCCGGCACCGCCGCCTTGATCACCTCGACCAGTTCGAGCGTGGTCTCGATCGGCGCACGCGTGCGCTCGCCGACGATCGCGTGGGCAATCTGGCGCGCGTAGCGCTCCTCGCCGTAGTCGCGGAAGATCCGTGCGAGTCGCGGCTCGTCCCACTCGGCAATGACCTCGCGGGCCGACAGCTCCTGAGCGGGGTCCATGCGCATGTCCAGCGGCGCGTCGTAGGAGTAGGAGAAGCCGCGTTGCCAGGTATCGATCTGCATCGCCGAGGTCCCGAGATCGAAATACACCGCGTCGGCTTCGAGCTCCTCGTCGCGCAGCAGCCGCAAACCGTCGACGAAGCTCGCGCGAATGAACCGCGTGGCGCAGCTGACCTCATGAGCGACCGCCTCGAAGGATTCGGCGGCCGCCGGATCGCGGTCGATGCCGATCAGCGTCCCGGTCGGGCCGAGGCGCTCGGCGACCAGGCGGGCGTGGCCGCCACCGCCGGCGGTGGCATCGACGACTGTCTGCCCGGCCTGCGGATCGAGCGCGTCGACCAGCTCGCCGGCCAGCACCGGGATGTGCGTGATCGTCATGTCAAGCAATGGTGCCAAGTGCCGGCCTGATCTCTTTGACCGCTTCGGTTAGCTCCGCGTTGACCTTGTTCCAGGTGTCTCGCGCCCAGACCTCGAGCCGGTTGGCAACACCGTTGACTACGACGTCCTTCTCGATTCCTGCCGTCGCAAGCATCCGGGGCGGAACGATCACGCGACCGGCGGCGTCGAGCTCGGCGTCCTGCGAGTTGGCGCCGTAGAAGCGGGCGAGGGCCTCGCGCTCCTCGGAAAGCGGATGACAACTCGCGATAAGACTTTCGACGTAGGCGTCGAATACCGGTGTACACCACACCGATACGCAGTCAGTCACGTCACGCATCCGGGCAAGCGTCACGCCGTCGACGAAGGGGCCGCGGAACTTGACCGGGATCGTGAGCCGGTTCTTTGCATCTAGCGTGAATTCGAATGATCCGCGAAAGGCCAACTCGGCTGCCCCACCTTCAAAGGTTCGAACCGGGCTGGAGGCGGCGGGAGGAACCCCTCCAGCCAGGTTCGCTGCCGCGAGAATGCCCCATTTATCCCCACTTGTCAACACCTGGACGTAACTTCACCCCACCAGGGTCCACGTAACTAGCTCGACGCGCCCCCTGACAAAGGGCTCCGAGGGGCGATCAGCTGCAGCGATTTCATGCCGCCGAGCCGCGGCAATCGCGGACCGCGCGTGCCTTTTCGCGCCGAGCGAGGGTGCTCGCCGACGGGCACACGTTCGGTCGAGAGGGCGAAAACGACGGTCGGTCCGGGCACGCAGGGGCCGCCGGCGGCACGTGAAATAAAGCGTGCATGGCAGGCGCGAAAGCAGGGATCCCGCTTATGATCTCGACGCCCCCGTTGGGCCCCTGGTCATGGATACTGCGCGTCGCGGAAACTACAACTCTGGCGAGGATTTTGTCCTCGAGTACGGAGAATTGCGGTTCACCTTCAACGAGGATGATTTCCGCGAGCGCTGCGAGCAGGCCGCGGTGCGCCTCGGGTTTGTCGGCGGTCGTCTCGACGAACCCGAGCTCGAGGATCTCGTCAACCTTGCGGTCAACGGCGAGATCCTTGATCCCGCTTCGGCGCTCGGCGATCACGTCTGCGATCGCTGGGGCGAGCTGATCGGCCCAGCCGAGCAGTCGCTTGTGCATTGGCTGCGTCGCCTCGTTTTCCGCGGCGCCTGGCTGGACCAGCGCGTCCGCGAAGGCGAGCTCGATGTCGCCTTCTGCGACCAGACCAACAGCTTCTCCTACGTCCAGCCGGACCGGGGCGGCGAGCCGATCGAGCTCACGCCGGAGCCGTCCTGGGGCCGCGTCGCCTACCGGCCCTTGAGCGCCTAGAGCACTCCGTCGGCGCTAGCCGGCCTCGGCACCGTCCTCGGGCGCCGGCTTGGCAGCCCGCGTGGTGCGCTTGCGCGGCGCGCGCGGTTTGGCCGGCGCACGCTTGGGCTTCGCCGCGACGAGCAGCTCGCTGCGCAACGTCCCGCTGGCGCTCGTATCAATCGTGCCGGGCTCGCCGCTGTCCGCCAGTACCACGACCGTCGTCTCGCCGCCAAGCGGTGCGCCCGCGGTGGCAATGATCGTCAGCGACCCGGCGTTGCGGAGGTTGCGCGCTGCGGCCAATGCACGCCGAGACATGCCGGCGCCGAGTCCGTCGAGCGTGTCGATCAGTAGCACTGCATCGCCACCACGGACGGCGACCCGCCGGCCGCGCTCGACAGCCTGCTCGATGACGGCATCCTGGGTCTCGTGGGAAGCGGCAAAGGTCTCCCCGGCCACCCGGGAGTACTCGAGCGTCTTGTATTCCGTCAGCTCCTCGGGGCGCACGCCGACCGCGACCAACTCAACCTCGAGCCCCTCGATCGCAGCCAGTGCTGCCGCGAGGCGGCCGAGCAAGAGTGTCTTGCCGGAGCGCGGAGGGCCGACGATCAGGACCCGCGAGCCTCGCCCGAACGGCGCGGCCTCGGCGATTGGCGCGAGCGTCGCATCCGCGGCGTCAAACGTGATCAGCGCGCTCGGCCAGTCGACGTCGATGTCGTCGATGCGCGTGCCGTTCACCGCCTCGTCGGCGGAGACGCCGTTGATCGTGTCGATGCGGATCAGCGACGAGTGACGCTCGGAGCGTCGCGCTGGGCGAACCGGACCGCCGATGCGGTCGCCCGCCACGAGTTCACAGCGTCTAGCCTGCGCCGCTGAGATGTAGATGTCGCCGTCGCTGTTCGTCGCGCCGTCCGGGCGGACAAAGCCCGAGCCGTTCGCCAGCAGCTCGACGATCCCCTCGACCGTGCGCGGTGGAGCGTCGGCCGCCGGCTGCGGCGCCACAGGCTCAGGCGGGGCACTGCCGTTGCCGCTGTCGGCGTCTCGCGCGCGACCGCGACGGCGCCGCGGCGGGCGCGAACTGCGGCTCGGCGCGTCGGTGGCAGAGGCGGAGGCGGAGGCGCTGCTCGGCGGCGTGGCTCCCTGACGGGCGAGGATCGCCTCGACTAGCGGCGGCTTGCGCAGGCCGCGGAAACCGTCAATTCCAAGTGTTGAGGCGAGGGCGTGGAGGTCGGCGAGTGGGCTCGCCTCGAGGTCCTCGGCGTTGATGATCGACATAGTGTTCCCTTCGTGATGGGTGGTAGGCGTCCGGTGGCGTTGATGTCAGCCGCCGGCACCCCTCGCGAGCGTGCAGCGCACGCGTAGCGTTACAACTAGCTTACGCGCTCGGGCGGCGGCTCCGAGCGCAGCTCGTCGGGCAGTGCCAGATCGCGCTTAAGCTCAATCTCACCCCGTAGTGCCTGGCGGACCGCGACGAAGTCCGCGACGGCGGCGACGTCGTGCACGCGGAAGATCTGTGCACCGATGTCCAATCCGTAGGCCACGGCGGCGAGCGTGCCCGCGCCACGCTCGCGGGGCGAGCGCCCGGTGAGGGCGCCGATGAAGTCCTTGCGCGACAGCGCCATCAGCACCGGGCGGCCAAACTCATGCAGTCGCGCACCGCCCCTTAGCAGCTCAATCGTCTGTACCGGGGTCTTGGTGAAGTCTGGTCCCGGATCGACTATCAGCGACTCCGTGGCCAGCCCCTGCGCGCCCGCGACGGCGATCCGCTCGGCAAGAAAGCCGACCACCTCCTCGAGCACGTCGTCATAGAGCTCCGGGTCCGCCAGCCGCCGCTTCGGCGCCGCGCTGGTGTGCATCACGACAAGCGCGGCGTCGCCCCGGGCGCAGACCGCGGCGAGCTCGGGATCGCGCAGGCCACTGACGTCGTTGACGATCACCGCCCCGGCCGCCAGCGCCGCGGCGGCCACAGCCGGCTTGTAGGTATCGACGGAGACGAGGGCGCCCAGCTCGCCAACTACGCGCTCGATCAGCGGCACGACCCGCTCGATCTCTTCCTCGGCGCCGACCGGCGGCAGGTTGGTTCGTCCCGACTCGCCGCCGATATCGATCACGTCAGCGCCGTCGGCCAGCAGTTTGCGCGCCAGCGCAAATTGCGACTCAACGCTCGGATGCAGGCCTGCGTCAGAGAAGCTGTCGGTCGTCGCGTTGACGATGCCCATCAACCATGGGCGGATGCCGAGCGTGTAGGCCTGCCCGCCGGCGCGCAGCTCGACCATCAGCCGGCGCCGACCGGCACACGCGAGGCTGCGACGCAGCGGAGGTGCCCCAGATCGGCCGCAGCCGCGGCACCAACATCATCCTCTGGGCGCGCAGTCACGACCATTCAGTCTCGCAGGCCGGCGCGACGGCGCGGACTCAGTCCTAGAAGAATCACCGCGCATGCCGTTTCATCTCGCCCAGGTGAATATCGCGCTGCCGCGTGAGCCGCTCGACGCTCCCCTTCTTGCGGATTTCGTCGCTGCGCTCGACCCGGTCAACGCGGCCGCGGATGCTGCGCCCGGCTTCGTCTGGAGGCTGCAGACCGACGCCGGCGACGCGACTGGGATCAAAGCATTTGGCGACGAGCGCTTGATCGTGAACATGTCGGTTTGGGAATCCCTGGAAGCGTTGCGCGCCTTCGCCTATGCCGACAAGAAGCACCTCGCCGTTCTGCGTCGCCGTCGCGAGTGGTTCGCGCAACTCGCTGACCTCCACATGGTTCTCTGGTGGGTCCCTGCCGGCGAGCTGCCGACGGTGCGGGAGGCCGAAGAGCGTCTCGCGCTCCTCAGGTCGATCGGGCCGTCGCCGGCTGCGTTCACCTTCAAGGAGTACTTCACGCCGCCCGACGATGCGACGGTCGTCGGCGTTACCGACGACCGCGACCTTTGCCCGGCGGGTTGACGGGGCGGGCAACCCACGCACTCGTCCTCAGCCCGACGGGTGTCAGACGTCGGCGCTTCAGCTCGACGCTTCGCCCCTCCCACATCTCGACGCGGATGATCAGCATCGAAAAACCCTAGAGCGGCTGTTGTCTGTCGCGCTTGTCGACGCCGAGCGCGAACGCAATGGCGGCGAGCGCCGGCTCGTACTCCTCCTGCGATACCGAAACGCTGAGTCGCCAGCGGTCGGGCTCCCACGTCAACCCGAAAAACGGGCAGCACTCACGCTCAACGGCGATCGCCTCGCCAACGAGCTCGACGTCCACGCCGTGATCGAGATCGACCGCCAGGCTGCGCGCGGTCCGCTCAATCACCCGCCCACGCTGCCCGGCGACGCGGTATCGCTCGCGCTGCAAACGCAGTCCGCTCTCGTCAAGGGCGCAACTCGGAGCCAACTGCGAGGCGTCCTCAAAGTCCACACCATCCAGGCTACGCGCCACGCACTCCCCGCACGCCGCCGCCGAGCGCGGCTAGGCCATCGTGTGCTCCCAGCGGTGGTTCGGCGACACCGGTGCCTCGCGCGCCTCAACGTGGCGGACTATCGCACCGGTGTGCTGCTCGACCCGCCGCGGCAGACCCGATCTCATCCAACGCGACGTCGACGCCGGGAGCGTGGAGATGATGATCTCGTCGAACTCCGCCGGGTTCCAGACGTCGAGCACGGCATTCAGCGGATCGCTGTCCGCCGCCTGGCCGTAAACCTCGAGGCCGGCGCCGCAAAGACTCGAGGCCATATTTCGTGCCGTACGTTCGGCGTCGGCTGAGCGGCCGAGGGGGACAAGCAACGTAAACCTCGCCGGACCACGGTCCAGCCGGGCTCGAAGCGCCTCCTCGAGACCGACGGACAGAGCGGTGCGGTTGGCCAGCACCAGGATGTTCGCCTTGCCGTGCAATGCGCTCACTCCTCGATCTTGCGGTGGACTTCGTCCAGCATCCCCACCACTGAACGTGACCAAGAGTCTGTGGCTAACAGGCAAGGCGCGGTATGGACAGCGGGCCAAACATTTGCCGCTGCGCCTCAACAACGCAACAGGCGAATATGCCTGCAAACCGGGCCGCCGATAGCGCCCGCTCACGCCCCCGGAAACTTTTCCCAACGGCCCGACGCGGCGGACTACAGTCGCCTCGTCCCGACCCAAAGGAGAAACGATGGCCGTAGGAATCCGCATCAAGGGCAGCGGCTGGACGCTCGAGCAGGTCGACAAGATCAACGCCCACATCGACCCTGACGCCAACCCGCCCGATGGGCTGATCTTCCACGCGTCCGGCCCGCTCGAGGACGGTTGGGGCGTGATCGACTTCTGGGAGTCGCGCGCGCATTTCGATCGCTTCGCGCAGGATCGCATCGGACCCGCGGCAGCCGCCGTCGGAGTCAGCGGCGCACCCGAGATCCACGAATTCGAGGTGCACGAGCACTTCCCGCGCTAGCCGGCGACTGCGCGCAGCGCGGCCGAAGGCGAGTCTCCGGGCGGCCCGGCGTCGGGAGACTCGCAATCCGCGCGCCCCGCGCCCACCCCCGCCCGCCCGCCCGAGCGCTCAGACGGCGGCAAGCTCGGCGGTGATCGCGGCGACGGCGGACTTCGCGTCGCCGAAAAGCATCGACGTGTTGGGCCTGAAATAGAGCTCGTTCTCGATCCCCGCGAATCCGGGGTTCATCGAGCGCTTGATCACGATCACCGAGCGGGCGGCCTCGACATCGAGGATCGGCATGCCGTAGATCGGCGAGCCGGGATTGGTCTTGGCAGCCGGGTTGGTCACGTCGTTCGCGCCGATCACGAGCGCGACGTCGGCGCGCGAGAACTCGGGATTGATGTCGTCCATCTCCTTCAGCAAGTCGTATGGCACGTCAGCTTCCGCGAGCAGGACATTCATATGGCCGGGCATCCGCCCGGCAACGGGGTGGATCGCGTACTCCACCTCCACACCGCGGGCCTCGAGCGCCTTCTCGAGCTCGCGCACCGTGTGCTGAGCCTGCGCGACCGCCATGCCGTAGCCCGGCACGACGATGACCAGGCGCGCGTAGGCGAGCTGGATCGCGACGTCCGCGGCGCTGACCGAGCGCACGGTGCCGGCCGCCTCCCCGGCGCCCTCCGCACCCGCGACCGCGCCGGTTCCACCGAACCCGCCGGCGATGATCGCCGGGATCGAGCGGTTCATCGCGACCGCCATCAGCCGCGTCAGGATCGAGCCGGACGCGCCGACGATCATCCCCGCCACGATCAGCGCCGGGTTGTTCAGCGCGACGCCGGTCGCCGCGGCCGACAGGCCGGTGAACGCGTTGAGCAGCGAGATCACGACCGGCATGTCGGCGCCACCGATCGGCAGCACGACGAGCTTGCCGAGCGCCGCCGCGCAGACCAGCATGCCGATGAACTCGGCCTGGGAGTGCGAGCCGTCGGCGACCAGCGCGGCGAGCAAAACCGCGCCGGCCAGCAGCAGGCCGTTGATCAGCTGCTGCGGGCGCCCAAGCGTGATCGGACGGCCGGGCAGCAGCTCCTGCAACTTGCCGAAGGCGATCAGCGAGCCCCAGAAGGAGATCGAGCCGACGATCGCCGCAAACAGGCTGAACAGCGCGACGTAGGTCGGCGTCGCGACGTAGCCGTGCGAGTTGCGGAACTCCGCCCAGGCGATCAGGAACACCGCGCCGCCGCCCACGCCGTTGAAGAGCGCGACCATCTGCGGCATCGCGGTCATCTTCACCCGCCGCGCCGCCGGCGCCCCGACCGCCACGCCGATCGCGACGCCAATCGCGATCAACCCCCAATTGCCCTCGCCGCGCTGGAGCAGCGTCGCCACGACCGCGATCGCCATCCCGACCGCCGCGATCCGGTTGCCACGAACCGCGGTCCGCGGCCCGGTCAGCCCGGAGAGCCCGTAGATGAACAGCGCGAACGCGACGATGTAGAGGACATGGAGGAAGTCCGCGTTCTGGATGAACGCTGTCGCGAAGGTCGACGTGACCGAGCTTTGGAGCTGCTGCGTCACTCCTCGCCATCCTTCGGCGCCTTCTCTGGCTTGCGCTTGAACATCTCGAGCATGCGGTCGGTGACGAGGAAACCGCCGACGATGTTGATCGTGCCGAAGGCGATCGCGATGACGAGGATCACCTTGTTGAAGGTCGAGTTGCCGGAGAAGCCGATCACGAGCAGTCCGCCGAGCAGCACGATCCCGTGGATCGCATTGGTGCCGCTCATCAGCGGTGTGTGCAACGTGTTCGGCACCTTGGAGATGACGGCGAAGCCGACGAAGCCGGCGAGGACGAGGATCGTCAGGTTGGTGAGGAGCACTACTTCGCGCCCTCCACGAGAGCCCGCGCGGCGGCGTTCAAGATCTCGCCCTCGCGGGTGATGCAGGCGCCGGCGATGATCTCATCGTCGAAGTCGAGCTTCAGTTCGCCCTCGCCATCGAGCATCAGCTCGAGCAGCGCCTGGATGTTCCGCGCATAGAGCTGCGAGGCGTGCTCGGGCATCTCCGCCGGGAGGTTGAGCGGCGAGCAGATCGTCACATCGTGCACGACCGTCGTCTCGCCCGGCGTCGTCAGCTCGCAGTTGCCGCCCGTCTCGCCGGCGAGGTCGACGATCACCGATCCCGGCTTCATCCCCTCCACCGCCTCCGCGGTAACCAGTCGCGGCGCCGGCCGCCCCGGCACCAGCGCGGTCGTGATGACAACGTCAAAACCCTTGATCGCATCGGTCAAAGCCTGCTGCTGGGCCGCCTTCTCGGCATCGGTCAGCTCCCGCGCGTAGCCCCCCTCCCCCGCCGCCTCGATACCGAGGTCAAGCCAGTTGGAGCCGAGCGAGCGGACCTGCTCAGCCACCTCCGGGCGCACGTCATAGCCGGTCGTCTGCGCACCGAGCCGCCGCGCCGTCGCGAGCGCCTGCAGACCGGCCACGCCAACGCCGAGCACGAGCACCCGCGCCGGCGGGATCGTCCCCGCTGCGGTCATCAACATCGGATAGAAACGCCCCAGCGTCTCGGCGCCAAGCAGCGCGGCGCGATAGCCCGCGACGTTGCTCTGCGAGGAGAGCGCGTCCATCGCCTGCGCGCGCGAGATCCGCGGGATCGCCTCCATCGCAAACGCCGTGACCTGCCGCTCCGCAAGGGCCTTCGTCGTCGCCGGGCTCGACAGCGGCGCGAGGAAGGCGATCAGCACCCCACCCGCGCCCAGCCGCGCGATCTCCTCTGCGCTCGGCGGCGCCACCTTGACGACGACGGGCGCCGCCCAGACCTCCGCCGCGTCACCGGTGATCCGAGCGCCGGCAGCCGTGTAGAGCGCGTCGGGAATGATCGCCCCGGCACCGGCGCTCGCCTCCACCAGCACATCAACGCCGCGGGCCGCCAGCTTGCGCACCACATCGGGCACGAGCGCCACACGCCGCTCCCCCGCAGCACTCTCCTTAGGAACGCCGACGAGCATCGGCGGGAACCTTATTTACTTTGAGGTTTGAGGCGACGAGCACGACGCCCGGTCAGCATTTTGGCCGTCACCGCAACACGCAGAATCACGCGTGGCTGCTGTTCGCGCAAACGGGGCCACACGGACGTCGGGCGTTGGCCTACCACGGGACCGGTGGTGTCGGGGCGCTACCAGCTGCCGTTGACGCAGCCGCCTGTATGCGTGGTCAGGGCGCTGCCAGTGGCAGCAACGCCGTTAAGTACAGGGGGAGCTCCACCGTTGCACCATCGGGCGATACTGCCGTTGGCGGCACGAATGATCTCGAACTGATCAGCCGTGTTGTACGCAGTCGCCGTGACGTAATAGCCCTGACCGCCGTAGAGCGGGCCAGCACCACTGACCCATGCGTTGCTGGTTGTGCTCGATGTGTTGATCGTCGATTCGTACGTGGAAAGGGTCGCCAGACTCAACTGGTTGTAGCTTCCGCCGTTGTCAGTCGCGATTGTCTCCGCGGTCGTCTCAGCGGTCCGCGCGAGCTCCTTCGCCGACGCGTCATACGCTTTGGTCTTCTGATCCAGAAACGAGGGAATTGCGATCGCCGCGAGAATGCCGATGATCAGAATGACCACGAGCAACTCGATGAGCGTGAACCCTCGCTCGCCGTGTGCGTGTCGAAACAGCTTGTGCTGCATTGAATCCTCCGAGGCGTTGATTCGTCGCGTGACGGGCGACCTTCACACTCATCGGCAACATCCAGTGAACCCTTAACATTCCTGACAGTGCCTTGTTGCACGGTGTGTGCGCGCAACGGAGCGGTTCGTACGTACAGGCCCCTCGCACATGCTCGCGTCGGACGAGCAGCATTGGACCCGGTCCCCGCGGCCACGGAGCGTTCGAGAGCACCCGGATATTCCGTCGTTGCGCCACGCAGCGGCGTCGACCTTTCTCGCGGTTCTTCCGGGTATCCGCACCCTCTAAGCGCAGGAGATCACAAAGCGACCGAGCACCCACGCGTTGATCGCTACGGCGTGAGCGCGCCGGCGACAAACACCTTCTCGCGCTCGCCGGCGAGATACCGGTGCTAACGCCGCGGCAGTTCCTCGACCTCCTCGCCCGATTACGGTAGTTCTCCCGACTCCTGATAGCGGCGGCGGCCGCCGCGTTAGGACGTGACACGCCCAGGGTGGGCGTCAAGCCCGCTCATGCTGCTCCGTCTGGGGCATTGAGACAGAGGTCGATGTGCCACGGGAAGCAGCGGCCCTCCTTTTCGCGCGGCAGAAAAGTCCTTGGCGCGTTGCGAGAAAAGCCCTTGACGCGTTGAGTGGTTATCCCTAGTTTTTTCGCGACATAACTAGCAATGAGGGCTGAACATGACGTGGGCTGTTGTAGCTGTTCTCACTCTCGACGTCGCGATCGTCGGCGCCCTTGCGTTTCTGATGATCCATGCCGCACGATGGGGATCACACGATCGTCCGGATCCGTTTGTCGCCTGGTACAAGCACACACGTGAGGCGTTCCCGCGTTGGCACGCAGCGCAGGCCGCGGTCGCCCGCGTCGACGCGGGCGTAGAGGCGATCGAGAACGCCCTCCTCGGCGCGCCCAGCGAAGAGCAACAAGTACAGATCTCCTGAGCGGCCCGAAATAGGTCCCGGAGGCCACGGACGGCCTCCGGAGCTATTCGAGGTAGCTCCGGAGGGTCTTCGGCGGATCATCTCGGCCCGCTCGCGCCACGGGGCCTGCGTCTGCGGACGGCCGCTCAGCCGACCTGGTATTTGATGTGTGTGACGCCGGGCGCGTCCACGGCCCGGATCTGCGTCAGCTTGAGAGCCCCGGGTTTGAGGCCCGCGAATAGGCGTTCGCCGCCGGCCATGATCACGGGCGCAATCGAGATGTCCACCTCGTCGACGAGGCCCGCAGCCAGGTACTGGTTGACCAATGACGCGCCGCCGGCAAGCCAGATGTCGTGACCCTGGGCGACGTCATTGGCCTGCGCGAGCGCCGACCCGATCCCGTCGGTCACGAAGTGGAAGGTGGTGCCGCCGTTCATCTCGAGCGGCTCGCGCGCGTGGTGGGTGAGCACAAACACGGGATGGTGGTAGGGCGGGTCCTCGCCCCACCAGCCTCGCCACGGATCCTCGCCCCACGATCCGCTGCCGCCGCCGAACATGTTGCGTCCCATGATCGTGGCGGCGATGTTCGCGCGGCGCTCGGCGACCACCGGGGAGCTGGCGTTGGTCTCTCCGCCCTGCTCGCCGTGCATCTCGCGGAACGCCTTGAGCGGGAAGAACCACTCGTGCAGCTTCATCCCGCCGACCCCGAGCGGGTTCTCCTCGCTCTGGTCAGGACCGGCGACATATCCGTCCAGCGACATCGTGATGGTCAGCCTGAGCTTGCTCACGGCAACTCCTCTTTGGGGTCGACTCTACTCACAAGACAAGACTGCCAGAGGGCTTGAACCCAGCCGCGGAGCGCGTAACCTACAACCATATGGTTGCAGATAGGCTGGCTGATGGCGCAGCTGATCGCATCTTCCAGGCGCTGGGAGCTGCGACTCGACGCGACATTCTCGTGCGCGCGATCCGCCAAGAGCAGTCGGTCTCGGCGCTCGCACGTCATTACGAGATGAGCTTTGCCGCGGTGCAGAAGCACGTCGCGGTCCTCGAGCGAGCCGCACTGGTGACCAAGGAGCGGCGAGGCCGCGAGCAGATCGTCCGCGGCAACGCCCCGACGCTACGCAAGGCCGCCGCACTGCTTGACGCATACGAGCAGCTGTGGATCGAGCGCACAACACAGATCGCCGAAATCCTCGCCGGCGAAGAAGGGAGCACGACATGACAGTCATCAGCACGACTAAGGATCCAGATGCGTTGACCCTCACGCTGGTCGCGCAGTTCGATACGAGCCCTGACCGGGTGTGGGAGGTCTGGGAGGACCCGCGCAAGCTGGAGCGTTGGTGGGGTCCGCCAACGTTCCCCGCGACATTTACACGCCATGAATTCATCGTCGGCGGACAGTCCCGGTACTTCATGACCGGCCCCGCAGGCGAGACGTCGCGTGGCTGGTGGCGCATCGATGCGATCGACAAGCCACGCAGGCTCACATTCGCGAACGGGCTCGCAGGAGATGACGGGGAGCCCATGTCCGGTATCGAGCCGATGACCGGCCATGTCACGTTCGAGCGGGCCGACGGCGGCACCACGATGACCGCGGTCACCCAATTCACCGATGTCGAGCAGATGCAGAAGATGCTGGCCATGGGCATGGAGGAAGGCATGACACTAGCGATCGGCCAAATCGACACCGTGCTCTCACCGGTCCCGGTCTAACTACTCGCTGCGGCTACGGGGTGAAGCCCTAAATCGCGTGCCAGTTGTCGGGAACACGACTCGCAAAACCGGGACGAGTTCGAGGCCCCCGCCACGTCTCACACTTGGCTCTCCACGCGAGCTAGGCTGCGCCGATGCGGATCGTCTCACTACTCCCGAGCGCGACCGACATGATCGCCGAGCTGGGCCTCCTAGACTCGCTGGTCGGCATCTCCGAGGACTGCAACTGGCCGGCGGAGGTCGCCGACAAGCCGCTCGTCGCGCGGACGCAGATCGACGTGTCCACCCTCTCGAGCGCCGAGATCGACGCGGTCGTAAGAGCCACAGCGTCCGCCGGCCATTCGCTCTACACCCTCGACGCGGAGCTGATCGACGAGCTCGACCCGGATCTCGTGATCACCCAGGATCTCTGCGAGGTCTGCGCCGTCTCGAGCGGCGATCTCGAAACGGCCGTCGCGATCGACTGCGAGCTCTACTCGATGAACCCGCGCACCCTCGGCGATGTCGTCGAGAGCGTGATCGCGCTCGCCGCGCGGCTCGGCAAGCGTGATCGCGGCGTCGCCGTGGCCGCCGCGATGCGCACGAAGATCGCCTGCGTGCAGTCCGCCGTAGCCGGTCTGCCGAGGCCGCGCACCTTCGTCGCCGAGTGGATCGATCCGCCCTACTGCGCGGGCCACTGGCTGCCCGAGATGGTCGATGCGGCGGGCGGCACGAACATCCTCAGCAAGCCGGGCGAATACTCCTCCGCGACGAGCTGGGAGGCCGTCCTTGGCGAGGACCCCGAGCTGATCGTGGTGGCGGCGTGCGGCTTCAGCCTCGAGCAGGCGCGCGGGCGTGCCGGCGAGCTCCGCCTGCCGACTCGCACGGTCATCGTCGACGGCGACGCCCATTTCTCAAGGCCGGCGCCGCGGCTGGCGGACGGCGTCCACCAGCTCGCCCATCTGCTCCACCCGGAGCGGATCGCCGACCCGGGCCTCCCCTACGCCGAGCTGCCGCTGATGCTCGCGCCCACCACCTAGAGCGCGCCGCCGCCGAACGGCCACCGTCCGCGCAGGCGTAGTAGGCTGGCGCCGCCGGGCACATATTCCCCGGTCGGTGTAGTCGCAGCGAAGCCGGTGTGATTCCGGCGCTGTCCCGCAACTGTGATGCCCCCGCGGGGGATGAGCCAGGTCGCCTGCCTGCACCGTGCGAACAATGCCCTCGGAGGAAGGGCGGTCCGCGCGGCACTGAGCCGCCGAACCCTCTCCCTTCGCTAACGCGGAGGTCTAAATGATTAGTTTCACCTCACGGCAGCGGCGCCGACCGCCGCTGGCACTCGCTGCCCAAATCGCTGCGATCGTCGCTCTCGCCGGCGCCGGCAGCGCAAACGCCGCGACCAGCCCGGGTTTCCCGGTCACGATCAAGGCGGCAAACGGCACGGTGACGATCCCCAGCCGCCCGACGCGGATCGTCTCGCTCTCGCCGTCAGCAACGCAGGATCTCTTCGCCGACGGTGCCGGCAAGCAGGTCGTCGCGGTCGACTCCTACTCGACCTACCCAGCCGGGGCGCCGGTCACGAGCCTCAGCGGCTACGAGCCGAACGTCGAGGCGATCGCCAAGTACCGGCCGGACCTTGTCGTGATCTACGACGACATCGACAACATCGTCGGCCACCTCCAAAAGCTCCACATTCCGGTGCTCCTCGAGCCGGCGGTGACGAGCCTCGCCGCCGCCTATGCGCAGATCGACCAGCTCGGGCAGGCAACCGGACATCTGAGTGCTGCCGAGACGGTCGTGGCAGGCATGAAACACCAGGTGAGCACGATCGTCGCCTCGGTGCCCAAGCCGAAAAAGTCGCTGAGTGTCTACTTCGAGGTCGGCACGGACCCCTATTACTCGGTGAAGTCCGACACCTTCATCGGCCAGGTCGCGCAGCTGTTCGGGTTGCGCAACATCGCCGACGCGGACAAGTCTGCTCCCGCCTATCCGTCACTTTCGGCCGAGTTCATCGTCTCGAGCAACCCGAGCCTGATCGTCCTCGCCGACACGGTCTGCTGCGCTCAGACCGCGGTGACGGTCGACAAGCGGCCCGGCTGGAAGAACATCGCGGCGGTCAAGGATGGAGCGGTTCTACCCGTGAACGACTCGATCGCCTCGCAATGGGGACCGCGCTTCGTCGTCTTCATTCAGGATGTCGCAAACGCCGTCAAGAAACTGGAAGGAGCGGCCAAGTGAGGGGCGCGGGGTTTGGCTGTGGTGGCGGCGACGGTTGACCAGCCGAGTTCTTCACGACGCAAGCTCTGTCCGAGCTGCGCCGCGGAGTACGGCTGCGGCGACGGCGAGCCGGGCTGCTGGTGTGAGGCGGTCGTCCTGGCGCGCGAGACGCTCACCGAGCTGCGCGCGCTGGCTGACGACTGCCTCTGCCCGGCCTGCCTCGCCGGCTTCGCGGAGCGCGACGCGAGCCGCGCCGGCGCAGCCGGTGAGGCAAACGGCACTGCGCGTGCCGGCTCGGGTCACTGGGCCAAGGCGATCCCCCACGACGCGATCCGCGCGCGCGGCGTCCCGCCGCTCTGGGGATTGGGCGCGCTGCTCATCCTCGTCGGCGCTCTGCTCTTCGCGCTCACGGTCGGCGCCGTCCCGATCGGGACCGGAGCGATCGCCCAGTCGGCGCTCGCCAGTCTGCCGCTGCTCCACATCCACTCGCCGCTGAGCGCCACTAACGAGGCGATCGTCTGGCAGCTGCGCGCCCCGCGCGTCGTGCTCGCGGCGCTGGTCGGCGGGATGCTCGCGATCTCGGGCTGCGCCTACCAGGGCGTGTTCCGCAACCCCCTCGCCGACCCCTACTTCCTCGGCGTCGCCGCCGGCGCCGGCCTCGGCGCGACGTTCGTGATCGTCTACACGGCGTCCGGAACGAACAGCGGCGAGCTCTTGCCGATCGCCGCCTTCGCCGGCGCGATCGTCGGCGTGAGCGCCGCCTACGTCCTCGGCCACTCGGTCGGCGGCAGCCACAACACCGGCGCGCTGATCCTCGCCGGGGTCAGCGTCGCCGCGTTCCTGACCGCCGTGCAGACCTTCGTCCAGCAACAGCACACGCAGACGCAGACCGGCGTCTACTCGTGGCTGCTCGGCGGCTTCGCCAGCGCCGACTGGCAGCAGGTGCTCTTGGTCGCGCCCTACATCGCGATCAGCGCGACCGTTCTCTTCTTGCACCGACGGATCCTCGACGTGCTCGCGCTCGGCGACGAGGAAGCCGCGAGCCTCGGCCTCAACGTGCGCCGCGTGCGTCTCGTGATCGTCGTCGCGGCAACACTCGGCACCGCATCAGCCGTCGCGGTCAGCGGGTTGATCGGCTTCGTCGGGATCATCGTCCCGCACACCATTCGCCTGCTCGTCTCGAGCAGCTACCGCGCGCTCGTACCGCTCTCGCTGATCCTCGGCGCCGCCTTCCTCGTGCTCGCCGACGTCATCGCGCGGACGATCCTCTCACCACAGGAGCTGCCAATCGGCGTCATCACTGCGTTCTTCGGCGCGCCGTTCTTCGCCATCGTGCTGAAGACGGCACGAAGGATCGGCGCGTGAACCCCGCCCTGACCGTGGACGACGTCGCGGTGACGCTCGGGCACACAGAGGTCGTGCACGGCGTCTCGACGACCGTCGAGCGCGGCGAGTGGGTGGCGCTGATCGGTCCCAACGGCGCCGGCAAAACGACGATTCTCCGCGCCGTCGCCGGTCTGCTCCCCTTCAGCGGACAGGTGCTCTTTGACGGCGGCTCCGTCGCGAGCTCGAGCCGGCGCGAGATCGCCCGCCAGATCGCACTCGTCCCCCAGCTCCCGCAGACGCCGCCGGAGCTGACCGTCGCCGAGTATGTGCTGCTCGGAAGGACGCCCCACATCGGCTATCTCGCGAGCGAGACGCGCGCCGACCGTCTCGCCGCCGAACGCGCGATCGCCCGCCTGACGCTGCGCCCCTTCGCCGCCCGACCGCTCGGCTCGCTGAGCGGCGGCGAGCGCCAGCGCGCCGTGCTCGCCCGTGCGCTGGCCCAGGACGCGCCGATCCTGCTGCTCGACGAGCCGACCAGCGCGCTCGACCTCGGCCGCCAGCAGCAGGCGCTCGAGCTCCTCGACACGCTGCGCCGCGAGGAGCAGCTGACGGTCGTCGCGGCGATGCACGACCTCAGCCTCGCCGGCCAGTTCGCCGACCGCCTCCTGTTGCTCGACCACGGCCGGATCGTCGCCGAGGGGAGCGCCGCGGAGGTGCTCCGCGAGGATCGCATCTCCTCCTACTACGGCGCCAACGTGCGTGTGATCCGCGAAGGCAAGAGCATTTTCGTACTGCCCCAGCGCGAGAGCCCGCGATGAACACGCCGATGGTCCATGGAGCGCTCGTCGAGGCCCTGACGGACGTGCTCAGCTAGATGCCCCTGGTCCTCCTGATCGGCGGCGCACGCAGCGGCAAATCGGCCCTCGCGCTGCGCCTCGCCCGCGAACAGAGCGCGCCGGTCGTCTTCATCGCCACCGCGCAGGCCGGCGATGCCGAGATGGCAGCGCGGATCGCCGCGCACGCGCTCGAGCGTCCCCCCTCCTGGCAGACGATCGAAGAGCCGCTGCAACTGCAGCGAGCGATCGATCAGGCCGCCGACGGCGATTGCGTGGTCCTCGACTGCCTCACGCTGTGGAGCGCAAACGCCCTCGAGGCACTGGGCGTGGCCGAAACGGAAGAGCACGCCAAGGCTACGGCGCGGGCGGCAGCAGCCCGGACCGGCCTGACGATCGTCGTGACCAACGAGGTAGGACTCGGGATCGTCCCGACCGACGGCGCGCTCAGCCGGACCTACCGCGACCTGCTCGGACGCGTCAACGCAATCTGGGCCGACGCCGCAGACCGCGTCTATCTGCTGATCGCCGGCCGAGCGCTCGCCCTGGCAAAGACCGATGCGCTCGGCGAGCTGCTGCCATGAGCGAGGCCGGGGGGCAAGCCCTGAGCGCCCGGCGTTGGCCGGAGCTCCGGGCGCTGGTGGCGGCCGTGACTTTTCTGACGCGGATCCCCCTCGGACGCTGGATCGTGCTCGACGGCGAGGACGTCGCTCGCGCCGGCCCGGCGTTCCCGCTCGTCGGTGCCGGTATCGGCGCCGCCGTCGGCGGGACCGCGACCGTGCTCGCGCACCCGCTCTCACCGCTACTCGCCATCGCGCTCGCGCTGACCCTCGGCGCGCTCTTGACGGGCGCCCTTCACCTCGACGCGCTCGCTGATAGTGCCGACGCCCTCGGCACCTCCTCACGCGAGCGGGCGCTCGCGATAATGCGGGACCACACCGTCGGCGCCTACGGCGTCGTCGCGGTCGCACTCGATCTGTTGATCAGGGCAGGTGCGCTCAGCGCCCTCCTCCACCACGACCATCTCCTGCGCTTTGCGATTGCGGCGGGTGCGCTGTCGCGCCTAACCCCCGTCCTGCTGGCGACCGCGCTGCCCTACGCCCGGGACGGAAGCGGCGCCGGAGACTCGCTCACGCAGGGCGGTCCGGTGCGCGCGGTCGTGGCGGGCGTCGTCGCGGTCGCGATCGCTGTCATCCTAGTCGGGGTGTCTGGAGCCGCCCTTACCGCCTGCGCCATAGCGACCGCCGCTGTCCTCGCGCTCGCCTTTCGCCGCTGGCTCGGCGGCGTCACCGGCGATGCGCTCGGTGCCGGCGTCGAGCTGACCGAGCTCGTGGTGCTCATCGTCGCGGTCGCGCTAACCGGTGCCGGCGGATGAGCCTCGCAAGCGGCACCGACCTCGACGTCGCCCAGCCCCCGGTGACGCACCAGATCACTCGCCTCGTGCTGGCGCGCCACGCCCAGCCGACTGAGGATGCGCGCGGTCGCTGTTACGGCGCGCTCGACGTCGGCCTCTCGGCGGCCGGTCGCCGCCAGGCGCGCCTGCTCGCCGCCACGCTCGCGCGGACGCCACTTGCCGCGCTCTACTCGAGTCCGAGCCGCCGCGCGCGCGACACGGCAGCGCCAGTCGCAGAGACCCACGGCCTCGAGCCGATCATCGACGAGCGGCTGAGCGAGATCGACTTCGGCGACTTCGAGGGTCGCCGCTACGAGGAGCTCGAACAGGCCTATCCCGAGCTCTTCCAGCAGTGGATGACGACGCCGACGCGCGTGCAGTTTCCCGGCGGTGAGAGCTACCGCGATCTGCGGGTACGCGCGCTGGAGGCGTTGGAAACGATCCGTCGACGGCATGCGGGCCAGATCACGGCGATCGTCTCGCACGGCGGCGTGCTGCGGGCGATTCTGACCGCCTGCCTCGAGATGCCAATCGAGGCGAGCTTTCGCCTCGACCAAAGTCACGGCGCGATCAGCATCATCGACTGGGTCGATGCGGTACCGATCGTCCGTGTGGTGAATGCCCAGCCATCGACGGTCGCGTCCGCGCGACAGGGACTTCTGCCGCTCCTTGCCGACGCGCAATCAGCCACGAAAGCCACACCGTGAGCGTCGGCGAGCGTTTCGAGCGGCCGGTGCTCCCGGTCGAGCTCGACGATTCACGCGCCAGCGAGCGCCGCGAGGATCCGTCCGGCTGGCGCTTTGACGATGCCGCCCGCGCGGGCGTCTGGCGGGCAATCGGCGAACGTCGCGACATCCGCCGCTTCCGCCCGGATCCGCTCCCTCCGCCCCTGCTGCGTCGCCTGCTCGCAGCCGCGCACAGCGCGCCATCGGTCGGCTTGATGCAGCCGTGGCGTTTTATCGTGATCGAGAACGAACAGACCAAGGCGGCGATGCAGGCGCTCGCCGCGCGCGAACGCCTCGTTCAAGCCGAGCACTTCGACGAGCGGACGCGGCAATACCTCGACCTCAAGCTCGAGGGGATCCGCGAAGCGCCGCTCAGCATCTGCGTCTGTTGCGACAGCGACAGTGCTGGCAGGGAGGTGCTCGGCCGACACACGATCCCCGACACCGACATCTACAGCACCTGCCTCGCGATCGAGAACCTTTGGCTCGCGGCGCGCGCCGAGGGCGTGGGCGTCGGCTGGGTGTCCTACTACCAGCCGGATGATGTCCGTGCGCTGCTCGGGCTGCCCGAGCACGTCACCCCGGTCGCCTGGCTCTGTATCGGCTATCCCGACGAGCGGCCTACGCGGCCGGGCCTCGAACGCACGGGTTGGGGCCGGCGGCGATCGCTTGCCGAATTCGTGTTCGCCGAGCATTGGGGCGAGCTGATGGCACCGGTACAGGAGCCGGCAGCGAGCCGTTCTCAGAGGTCTGGTTCGGGCGTTGCGGCGCCGGACTGGTGGCAGCGACTCGCGGCAGGAATCGTCCCGGGCGACCCAAATGCGGCGGTAGCAGTCCGCGACGCCTCCGATGAGCTAGTCAAACCGCTCGGCAGTCTCGGCAGCCTCGAAACGCTGATCGAACGCTGGGCGATGGCCACCGGCGGGCCGCCACCGACCAGCCTGCACGCCGGCATCCTCGTGCTCGCGGCCGATCACGGCATTGCCGGGCAGGGCGTCAGCCTCTTTCCGGCGCGAGTGAGCGCCCAGGTTGCGGGCGCCGCGGCGCGCGGCGAGACGGCGATTGGCGTGCTCGCTCGTGCGCTCGACGCGGAGCTCGTGGTCGCCGACATCGGCCTCACGGGCGATCCGGTACCAGCGCTGCGCGACTGGCGTGTCGCGGCGGGAAGCGCCGATATCACAACGGGACCGGCGCTGTCAGCGGGACAGCTGCGCAGCGGGATCGAAGCCGGCTTCGCGCTCGCGGCCGACCTTGCCGAGCGCTGCGAGGTGATCGTGCTCGGCGAGATCGGCATCGCCAACACGACCGTCGCCGCCGCACTGCTCGCCGCGCTCACCGGGTTGCCGCCAAGCGCGGTCTGTGGGCGTGGTACCGGCCTCGACGCCCAGGGCCTCGAACACAAACGAAAGCTGGTCGCCGCTGCGCTCGCCGCGAACACGCCCGACCGGACCGATCCGCTCGAGTGCCTGCGTCGCGTCGGCGGGCTCGAGTTCGCCGCGCTCTGCGGCGCGCTGCTGGGGGCTGCCGACGCGCGGCGCCCGGTGGTGCTAGATGGCTTCGCTACCGCTGTGGCGGCGCTCGTCGCCTGCCGCCTCGAGGCGGCGCTGCGCGACTACTTGATCGCCGGACACCGCTCGGCCGAACCCGCGCACGGCCACGTCCTGACCGAGCTCGGGCTCGAACCGCTGCTCGACCTGCGCCTGCGCCTCGGCGAAGCCAGCGGCGGTGCGCTGGCGCTGCCGCTGATTACCCTCGCCGCCCGCCTGCACAGCGAGATGCGACGCTTCGACGAAACAGCCGTAGAAAGTAGCGGCGCCAAACAGCGCGGCACGGTGTAAGGACGGCGGGCGCGTCTGGTGCGACGCCACGTTCGCACCAAGACTCCTCGTCAAGCCCGCCCCGGCAGTGCCAGTGGCGCGCTAGCTGACGGGCTTGCTTCCCGGCGCCAGCGGCAGCGGTTCGGCAATGTCGTTGACCACGGCGACGGCGAAGTGGCCGTCGAGCGTGCCCGCTGCGAAAGCCTGTTCGGCGTCGTCAACGCCCGCCGCGTCGGTTCCGGTGATGAACCAGACCGGCGGCTCGCCGCGCCAGCGGGTTGCCGCAACGAGCCCGGTCCCGGCGCCAAAGGTCTGCTTGACCGCACCATGGGCATTAAGCAGCTCGAGCTTGCTCCCGCCGTCGATGAAGCGCGCGAAGACGCCGCTTGTCGACGGTCCGTCGCTCAATTCCTCTGCAGCCGGGTCGGTGCTTATCGTCGCGTAGGGCCCGACGAGCACCCGCAGCGACAAGTTGTACTCCGAGCACTCAAAGCAGCCGAGAGCGGCCGGGATGCCGTAGGTGGCGAGCTGGTCGAGGACGCTAGTGCAGGCCGAGGCCTTCGTCTGCGTACACTCGATCCGCGTCGGGTAGCGCTGGCCGCCGTAGCCGCCGAGGAACGGCGCGGGATAGGAGCCGACGACGGCGGCAATGGTCTTGGCAGCGGCGTTGTCGTGGCGGTCCCACCAAACCTGGTCACCGCTGTGAAGCTTTGTCGCCGCCGCGCTCTTCGTCGGCCTAACGCCGTTGATGTAAAAGGACCAGCCCGTCGCCTGGCCCTGCGAGCTGCCGGCGGCGAGGTCGTTGATCGACACGACCGACCCTCCCCGGGGCGCTGTCACGGTCGCGTTGCGCTCGAGCATCCCGAGCACCGTGTCGGCGCCCGCGGTCTTTGGCGCGCTCACGTTTAGCACGGTCTGTGCGCCGAAGCCCTGCGTCACGAGCAGCGAGTAGTGGGTCGCAGTCGTAGCCGTGCCGGATTCGAGGCCGCAGCCGCAGAGGAGCAAGGTCGCGAGCCCTATCGCGAGCCCTACAACCAGCCTGCGGTTTCTGGTGAGCGTTGGGCGTCTGGCGATCATCGCTCACGTCGCAGTGCCCGCCGGTGTCCATGCCAGCGACCTTTAACGGGTCGGATCCTAGCGCTCTGGCAGACTTGACTGCGCCGATGACCGTCAACCTCACGCGCATTTACACGAAGCTCGGCGACGACGGCGAGACCCATCTCGGCGACATGAGCCGCGTGGCAAAGACCGACCCGCGGATCGAGGCTTACGGCGACGTCGATGAGCTCGGCGCGCATATAGGCGTCGCGATCACGACGCCGGGGATGCCCGAGCGGACCGTCGAATGGCTGGGCCGGATCCAGAACGACCTATTCGATCTCGGCGCCGATCTCGCGGTGCCGGAGGGCGGCACGCGAGAGCGACTACGACTACATCCCTCGCAAGTCAGCTGGCTCGAGAGCGCGTGCGATGAGGTCAACGAGGGGCTCGAGCCGCTGCGATCGTTCCTATTGGCCGGCGGCAACCCGGCAGCCGCCTGGCTTCACGTCTGTCGTACGGTCTGCCGACGCGCCGAGCGGCGCGTTGTCGCGCTCGGCGAAGCTGTCAACCCGCAGACGCGCCACTATCTCAACCGCCTCAGCGACCTGCTCTTCATACTCGCGCGCGAGGCAGCCCAGGGTGCGGAGTCGCTCTGGGAACCGGGTCGCTACCGCCAGCCGTAGCCGGCACGCTCGGTCGCATCGCAACGGTGACCGATGCCGCGAGCAGGGCGGCGAGCAACGCGATCAGGACTGCACCAACCAGAAGCGAGGCGTGGACCGAGGCGTAGGTCGCCGCGATGCGTGTGCTCACAAGGAGCAGGCCAAACGCACCACCAATCACCAGGCCCAGCGCCGCCAGCGGCACGAAGAGCACATCCACCCGTAGCGTCTCCGCGGCGGGCTCGTCGCGCACAGGCCAGCGCTCCTGGCCCCACCAGAGCACCGCGATCGCAAGCGAGACCCACACCGCGGCAACTAGGTAACCGCCGAGCACGTCACTCGGAAAATGCCAGTGGAGGATCAGGATTGAGTAGCTCACGCCGATCGCCAGCGCACAACCAAGCACCGCAACGATCGGCCGCGCCACGGCCGGCGCAACCAGCACCGCACAAAGACCAAGCGTCATGGCCGCCGTCGCATGTCCACTCGGCCACGACGCCGCGGCAATCTGGTGGCCCGGACCGAACCAGTCCGAGTAGCGGACCTGGCCGACGATCGGCTTCAGCAGTTCCGTCGTCGCGCTCGCACAGAACATGGTCAGGGGCACGACAACCGCCAGCAGCCAGCGGCGGCGAAGAACCGCGATCACGGCTAACACCAGCCCAACGGCGGAATACGGCAATGGGTCAACCGAATTGGCGATTACGTTCGCCAGACCATGTAGCCGCGGATGCGACGACAACGCGACGAACCCCGCAAGCGAAGCGGCATCATGCGCGCGAACGAGCGGCCAGCGAAACGCCACGAGGCCAGTTACTAGGAGGCCCAGAGCACCGGCAAGTGCGGCAAGTAGGGCGTGTGATGGTCGTCGGCGCATCAAACTCAGCGTAGCGAGAGGGCTGTTTGTGTTCGTGATCCCGCAGCGCGAGATCTTGAGTTGTCTCGCTGTGTGAGCGCTGGCATGATCGGACGATTACTGGCCACCGTCGATGGGAGCAGGCATGTTTCGGAGAATTGCTGGATCGACCCGCGCGACTTTGGTCGCCTACCTCGCATTATTCGTCGTGCTAGGTGGCGGGACCGCCTTCGCCGCTAAGCACTACCTCATTACGTCTACCAAGCAAATCAAACCGAATGTGCTCCGGGCACTGCGCGGAGCTACGGGGGCCACGGGTCCGGTGCTTACTGTGCTTGCCCCTGGAGAGACTGAAACCGGCATCTACGATGCCGAGGGTACTGCCACGGCAATCGGCGACCTGGCTTCAGCATCGATCTCGTTTGCGATTCCACTCGCGAGTTCTCCGACGCCAACCATCGTCAGCTCTGACACGACGGCGGCATGTCCCGGATCCGTAACGACCCCCACCGCAGCTCCAGGCCAACTGTGTATCTACGAAGGCGGCGGAGAGAACTTCGGCGAAATAGGGGCATACGACCCTATTAACGGTGACGGTGGTGGAGCAAGCCCTTATGGTGCCGGCCTCGTCGTAGATAGTAGTGGCGTAGGTAACTTCTACAGCGACGGGACCTGGGCCGTGACTGCGCCGTGAGCGCGATCCTCTTTAGGTAAATTCCCTGTGACTCCGGCCGTTTAGAGCCTTCCGAACTTCGGGGGGAGAGGCTGGAGAGCGGGGGTGGCGGGGTGGTCGCTCAGTAATTAATTGACGGCACGCCGGCGCGGAAAGGGACGAAAGGGCGGCTCCGAGCGGATCCGGGGCGTCGATCGCAGTCGCGCGCCCGACTAGCTCCATTCAAATAAAGCCTCGCAAATGCGGGGCTTTTCTCGCGGGCACCATGGCTTGAGCCGCTTGGACGCCGATGTTCGGCGCGCGCGGCGCCGGCGAGGGCCAACAGGTCGGTTCTAGGTGTTGTGCCTCGGGTCGTTCCGAACGCGGCTGATGGGTGGCCGGTTGGATAGCGAGCTGTGGTTTCGGGTGGTGTTGTAGTGGTTGAGCCAGATGGGGAGTGCTTGGGCTCGGGCGTCTGAGTTTTGGTAGCGCTGTCCGTAGGCCCATTCGCGGGCGAGGGTCTGCTGGTAGCGCTCGACTTTCCCGTTGGTTTGGGGGTGCGTGGCGGGATGCGGCGGTGCTGGATGTTGTGGGCTTGGAGCAGCTCGCGCAGCGAGTGGTTCTTGACGTAGACGAACGCGTTGTCGGTCTGCAACCGCTTGGGCGTGATCGCGAGACTGGCGTAGAACTCGAGGGCGCGCTCGACGAACGCGGTGACGGTCGGCGCTTTCTCGTCTGGGTGGATCTCGGTGTAGGCCAGGCGAGTGTGGTCGTCGATGATCGAGTGGCAGAACTCCCAGCCGACGCGTGAGCGCTTCTCGGCGCCGCTGCGGCGAGGATCACCGGTCACTGCGTGACCGGGCCTGGTGAACCTTGCCAGGCGTTTGGTGTCCATCTGCAACAGGTCGCCGGGACACGGCCACTCGAAGCGGCGAACCTCCTCACGCGCTGGCCTTGGGATCCTCGACAGGCCACGTCGCGACAGGCAGCGCGACACGGTCGCGTGGGCCATCCCGAGCTCCGAGGCGATCAATCTTGGTCCCCAGCCGGTCCGCTCTCGCATCTCGCAGACCCGGTCATGGACCTCATCGCTGACCCTCGCCGGCTGGCGCTGCGGCGTCGACGGCCGGTCGAAAGCCCACGCTCCCGAGCGTCGCTCGGCCTCCGAGGCCTGACGGTAGTGATCGATCCACAACTGCACCGTCGAGACCGACACGCGTCGCCAGGCCGCGGCCTGGCGACGCGGCAACCCCAGCTCAAGACAGAGCTCAACGAGCTCAACACGCTGCCAGCGGGGCAGCCACCTACGCTTGCTCTGCATCCGGACTGATGACCTCCGAGAGTCGTGATCTGTGGAAGGACCACAACTCTCTGTCTCAGCCCGGATGCCTACATCACGTTCGGAAGCACCCGAGGCACGTCACCTAGGCTTCGCGGCAATCGTCCGACCGAAGGGGACGTCTTGCGAGTTGCCGTGATCGTCCCAAGCGGCCCCCACTGATGTTCGGGGCGGCGCGCCGTGAACTGAGTAGGTCTTCAAAGGGATCGCTGCGCGCGCCCCCGTCCTAAACGCAAAGACGGGCCCCGTCGACGGACTACGCCGGCGGCTCGGGCATATGCTGACCGCCGAACCCGTTGTACCGTTACTTGGGTAACGCTTGTACGTGGTCGTAGATGGCGATGATCGCCTCAGCATATGTCGACGGACTATGTCGCGTGGCTGCTGCATGGCGGCCGGCCGCCGAGGCGCGTGCCCAACGCTGCTTGTCGTTATGCAACTGAGTGGCAGCCTCATGTAACGCGTCACTCGTCGGCTGAGTCACGATCCCTGCACCGGCATCGGATATGTATTCGCTGAGCCCCCCAGCGGGAAACGCCACTACCGGCGTTCCGGCCTCCATTGCTTCGAGCGCCGCGAGAGGCCCCGGCTCCTCCCACCGCGATGGCATCAACACCACGCGCGCTTTCCGAATGAGAGCTCCCACACCGGCACGGTCCAGCAACCCGTGATAAGTGAGGTTGGGAAGCACCGCGGCAGCTGCCTCCACTCGTTCGCGAAGTACGCCACCACCGACCACGGAGACCGCCATGTCCGACATGGAGGCCAGGAGTAACACGTCATCAAGCCCTTTCTCCGGGACGAGCCGGCCCACGTACAACAGGCCGTTGCGCGATCCGTATCCCGGAATAGCCATCCGCCTCGGCAAGACAAAGTTTGGCAGGACAGTGGTCTCAATTCCAGCGCGAGCGTAATGAACAGCCATCGCGCGCGAGACAGAAACCCACGACGCAACTCGGGGAACGTGCGCTCGCCGTTTTATCTGAAACAGCATCGAGTTGAGCGCTCTATACGCGATCGTGGTCTCGTCCGTGTCGAAAGCAGCGCCACTTGTGTCGGTGGAACTCGCGGATACGAATTCGTAGTCGTGGACCGTTTGTACGACTGGTATCCCATACTGGGATAGTCGCACGATGGGGCCGACGGATAGTTGCGGGTACGCCTTATGGATGTGCGCAACCGTCGGGCGCCACGCCGCGACAATCGCGTCAATCGCTGCTACGGCTTCGCGCGACCATATTGCGGTGCGAAGGACGGCGAGCCTTTGTGCCGGGCGAAGCTCGCCGCGGGAACTGTTCGAGACCGAAAGCGGCACGAACCATCCATTTTCGTCTTCGTTGTCGCGACTCTCGGTACTCAAGAACCGGACATCGTGACCGCGACGTCTCAGCTCGCCTACCAATTCCAGGCAGTGAACGTCTGCGCCGCCCGTTACGCGAGCGTAACAGTTGACAATCAAAATCCTCAAGCCGTCCCGCCCGGGATGTAACACCACGCCGCCATTGCCTGAACACGGCGACTTTAGCAAACAGTCGCCCGACTTCATGTGAAGGCGTTACCGCCGAGCACGGTTTGACGCTAGCCGCAGCCGATGGCTTGGCGAGCAACAAGTACGGGACCATTGGAGCTGAGCGAGGACTCGCAGTCGAGTTCTGCCGACGGGATCTTTGACATTACATCTCGGTGTCTTGCCAAGCACCAGAATCGGACCGCCGCGAAAGTAGTGGCGACATCGACGAGTGCCGGTTTGCCATTTCGGCCCTCGCTTCTTCGACGGATGCGTGCCGTTAGCTTGCGACTGACTGGCGCGCAGCTGCAGATTGCAAAGCCCGCGCTGCCAGCCTAGTGGGCCTTGGCTAAAAAGGGCAGCACTTCCGCGACGTGAGTCATAGCTATCGTCCGGCACGACGAACGCTTGGTGCAGGCAAGCCTGCCTACAAGGACCGACCAGTCCGCAGCGGTCTACATCCCCGTCGCCCGGCTTTCCACCGCCTAGCATGTCAACTACCAGCCGCCGCTAGGAGCTAGACTACGCAGTATCCCAGCTCGTAGCCCATCACTCACGGTTTGCGAAGGACTCGCTAATACCGTTTTCAGCCGGGTATAACCGCACGCTCATGACTCCGCCAATGACGGCACAGAAAATGGTGCCGAACGTGCCGACGTCAGCGTTGTGGAGTGCCTCCGGGTGAGGCGACCGAGGCTTGGGGTCCGACGGCACGGTCGAAGCGTCCGACCGGTGCCACCACCGGTGCACGCCACGCTGCTGTAAGCCTGTGGGCGACATCCCCATCGTGAGAGGGAGGTCGCATTCATGGCACGGGATGGCGTCCCTAACGGAATCACGACCGCTCATGAGGCCAGAAAGTCCATTCTTGCGCGGCGATGACCGACGGCGAGCGGCGCGTTGACCGAAGTGACACCACCTGTTTTGGTTCCCGGAACATGCCGGCGTCCGGTGTTGGGTGAGGTCGCCGCATCGCGAGCGCGCGGCGCTTCTTCCTTCAGCATGTGCTTTGGGGTCCGCGCGAAGCGAGCAGTCTGTCGAACCGGGGCGCGTGACGGCATGGTGTCGGCGTTGCTAACGCGTACAGAGCTTTGCACGATCGAAAAGTGCCGATGGACAGGGCGACACCGCCGAGCGAGAAATCTAGGCGGCGGCGAGCATGCGGCGTGGAGGCGCGCTAGACCCGAGCCAACCAGGCTCGGAGCCGTGATACCCAATCGCTCGACGCGACCGAGCCGACGTGCGACACGACTGGAAGCCACGACAAGCTGGACCAGAGCGACAGACACGCCGCACTTCAGCAACGGCGCGATCTTTGTCACCTGGCGGTCACTGCCCTCGGATACGCGCGCAACGTCTCGCCTGTTGCGTCCTGCGAACCTGTCGTGTCGCACGAGCGTTGGCGTTGCGCTCCGATGAAAGGACGACGGCGGCCAAGCCGGTCCGTGCCGTCGATCTCAGCGACTGGCCAAGTGCCGCTCCGAAACACGGCGGGCCGGGCCCCCGGCTCTGATGCGCGGCCCCTGGACCGCGAGGATTCCGAGTCCGGATGGGCGGGAGCGTGGTTCCGCGATACCGGCCTGATGCTCCTTTCACAGGGTGCTCTGACCGCCACAGCAACTCTTGTCACGATTCTACTGGCTCGGAGTTTGTCGAAATACGAGTTTGGCATCTTCTCCAGCTTCCTCGGAGCGGCCCAGGCGTTCTCGTTTTTGATCGATGCTGGCCTGAGTACCTGGTTACTACGCGAGTGTTCGCGTATCCGCGTGAGTCCTGTCCCCCAATCTCAGCAAGACTCAACGATTAGCGGCCTGTTGTGGGATGCTGTAAGTGCGGTCGCCTACCTGGGCACGACCATAGCGCTTGGAAGTGTTGCATTCGGACTCGTCGTAGGCCTCGGCCTGAACTTGGCGTTAGCACAGGGCGCCTTCATGGTGTACATCGCACTGCTCGCGGCGGCCACGGCCCTCGAAGCACGATTACGCGCAGAGCGACGACTACGTCAGGTACTGAGCGCGGTTCTGTGCGAAAAGGCGAGCCTGGTCCTGCTCGTAGGCACCGTACTCGCACTTCACGCGGGACTGCTAGCAGTAGGCTTGGCCTTCGTGGTCGCGGGTACCGCGCGACTCTCCCTCGACTTCTACCGATCCCGCGGCCTCCTGCGCTCCTATCGAGCCTTCGTCACACTGGACCGCGTGCGTCGACCGTCAACCGTTTTTCCGCTCCTCAAACTTACCGGTCCATTTGGCCTGAACGAGGCCGCTGTCAGTTTCTTGCCCCGGATGGACACGGCACTCGTAGCCACAATTTCCGTCGTGGGCGCCAGCTACTACGGTCTCGGGTTTCAAATTGTGACGACGGCGGCCGTTATACCCGCTATTGCTTCGATCACCCTGCTGCCGTTGCTGGTGAAACAACCCGGTGCGCGCCTATCGCGCTGGCCCATTTTCGGCTTTATGACAGGTGCAGGCGTGATCGCGGCTGGATGCGGCGTAGCCCTCGCACCGTGGGTGATACCGCTCTTATTTGGCACGGCATACCGCCCTGCGATCGGCGCTATCCAAATCATGCTGCTGTCAATCCCTTGCATATTTGCGTGTAACGCGCTCGTGCCGTTTTTGTATAACGACGGCTATGAACGTGACGTATTACGGTGGGTGCTTGTACCCTCCGCCGTTGGTACCGGTTTTGTCATACTCGGTGAAGCGGTCGTGGGACCTAGCGGCGCAAGTTGCGGCCTCGTTGCTCGATATATTT